>JACCED010239855.1_pt1 | contig 23014 bp, 22 predicted proteins | sample 7455021 | NCBI WGS metagenome assembly JACCED01 (sample SAMN15323456, study PRJNA562643) | freshwater metagenome | isolation source: river surface water | place: USA:Blue River Watershed | collected 2017-08-19
AAGAATCCAAGGGTTACAAAACCCATGTGCGCAATTGAAGAATACGCAACTAACTTTTTCATGTCCTCTTGAACCAAAGCAACAAGACCGACATAAATCACCGCTACGAGTGACAAGAAAATAATGATCGGTGCTAAATACTGGCTAGCATCGGGAGCGATGGGTAATGAGAAACGCAAAAAGCCATACGCACCCAACTTCAACATAATCGCAGCCAAAACGACTGAGCCGCCGGTAGGAGCTTCAACGTGTACATCGGGGAGCCAGGTGTGTACTGGCCACATTGGTACCTTGACTGCAAAAGCCATGAAGAAGGCAATAAATAAGAGTACCTGCTCCACAATATCCAGCTTGGTGTTGTGCCAGGTCAAGATATCAAAGGTATTGCTGATGTTGTAGAGATAGAGAATCGCCACTAAGGCTAGTAAGGAGCCCAGCAAGGTATAGAGGAAGAACTTGAATGCGGCATAAATCCGGTTCTGCCCTCCCCACACGCCGATAATGATATACATCGGAATTAGAGTGGCCTCAAAGAAGATATAAAATAACAAACCATCGAGCGCTGAAAATACTCCGATCATTAGCCCAGACAAAATCATGAAAGCTGCATAGTATTGCGAGGCTTTCTCAGTAATCACTTCCCATGCAGCAATCACGACAAAGATATTGATAAATGCCGTGAGCACAACAAACCAGACGGAGATACCGTCAACACCAAGGTGATAGTGAATGTCGTAACGCGGGATCCACGCTAATTTCTCGACAAACTGCATACCAGGGTTGGCAATGTCGAAATGAATGATTAATGGCAGTGTCGCTGCAAATCCTAAGATAGCCCCAAACAGTGCCAAATACTTAATACCAAGCGATGGGCGCTCTGAGCCATAGACCAAAATCATTAGGCCAAAAACGATCGGGATCCAGATAGCGTACGAAAGAATCATGACTAGTTATTCTTAATTTTTATTGTTCTTAGTAAGCGATATAAATATGGGTATACAAAATCCAAGCCATTAAGGCGACTAAACCAACAATCATGGCAAAGGCATAGTGGTAGAGATAACCCGATTGCAAATGGCGTATCACGCCGGAGAAGCGACCGACTAGGTGAGCGCTACCATTGACCATGAGACCATCAATTACTTTTTGATCACCCTGCTTCCATAAGCCGCCACCTACTAGAAGTGCGCCTTTGGCAAATAACCACTGGTTTAAATCATCCATGTAGTACTTGTTATCCAATAGGGTCTTAATCGGCGCAAAGGTCTTGGAGATTTTTTCAGGCAACGATGTGGCCCAGAGGTAGCACACTGCGGCAACGAGGACACCCAACACCAATAAGATAAAGACTGGGGTCGTAAATCCGTGCAAGGCCATTGCCACTGGCCCATGGAAATGAGAGGCTAAGGTTGCCATAGCAGGATGCTTCGCATCATCCACAAAAATCGCGTCACCAAAGAAGCTGCCAAACAGCATTGGATCAATCGTGTAGTAACCAATGATTACTGACGGAATCGCCAACGCAATCAGCGGCAAAGTGATTACCCAAGGAGACTCATGGGGCTTCTCACCCGGCGCAAGGCCGTGATGCTCGCCATGGTCTGCATGATGACCGTGATGATCGTCATGACCAAAACGCTCCTTGCCATGAAATACATAGAAATAAAGACGGAAGGAATACAAAGCCGTTATAAAGACGCTCATCATCACCGCAAAGTAAGCAAAGCCTGATCCCGGAATGGTGCTCGCTGCCACCGCTTCAATGATTGAGTCTTTGGAATAGAAGCCCGAGAAAAACGGTGTTCCGATTAAGGCAAGTGAACCGATCAAAATCATCAAGCAACTTATCGGCATGTATTTCCAGAGACCACCCATCTTGCGCATGTCTTGCTCATGGTGCATGCCAATAATGACGCTACCCGCACCCAAAAAGAGCAAGGCCTTAAAGAAGGCGTGGGTCATCAAATGGAAAATCGCAATCGGATATGCGGATACACCAAGAGCAACGGTCATATAACCCAGCTGCGACAAGGTGGAATAAGCCACCACCCGTTTGATATCGTTTTGCACAATCCCCAAGAATCCCATGAATAACGCTGTAATTGATCCCATCACTAGAATGAAACTCAGAGCGACATCAGAGAGCTCAAATAGAGGCGACATTCTGGTCACCATGAAAATACCGGCGGTCACCATGGTTGCCGCATGAATCAATGCAGAGATTGGGGTTGGACCTTCCATGGAGTCGGGTAGCCAAACGTGCAATGGGAATTGGGCTGATTTACCCATCGCGCCAATGAATAAGCAAATGCAAGCAACCGTCACCAAGTTCCAATTAGTACCCGGTACGGTTTGTGCAGCCAAAACAGTATTTTGTGAAAAGATATCGGCGTAGTTCATGGAGCCTGTGGCTGCCAGCAATAAACCAATGCCCAAGATGAATCCAAAATCACCCACACGGTTTACAAGGAAGGCCTTCATATTGGCAAAGATTGCAGTGGGACGATCGTAATAAAAACCAATTAAGAGATACGACACCACACCAACTGCTTCCCAGCCAAAGAACAGTTGCAACATGTTATTGCTCATAACCAGCATCAACATGGCAAAGGTAAAGAGCGAGATATAAGCAAAGAAGCGGTTATAGCCCTCCTCGCCTGCCATATAGCCAATGGTGTAGATGTGCACCATTAAAGAGACAAAGGTGACCACGACCATCATCACAGCGGTTAAGGGATCAATCAAAAAGCCAATATCAAAACTCAGTTCACCAAGCTTCATCCAGGTATAGACGGTTCCGTCAAAGTAGAAGCCGTTCATCACCTCATACAAAACCCAGCACGAGAGTAAAAAAGAGATCGCGACCCCTAAAATCGTGACCGATTGCGAGGCAACTTGGCCAATCCGATTGCCTAGGAAACGAGTACCCAGTAGTCCAGCCAGAGCTGAACCGATTAGTGGCGCTAGAGGTACAGCGCAGAGATGGGCGGTGGTTAGTGCAGTCGACATATGCCCTATCCCCTCAAATGATCCAAATCTTCAGTATTGATGGTGTCCACCTTACGGAATAGCACCACCAAGATCGCTAAACCGATTGCCGCCTCAGCAGCTGCAACGGTCAGGATGAAGAATACAAATACTTGTCCAGCGATGTCTCCCAAGTAATGAGAGAAGGCAACAAAGTTCATATTGACGGCTAAGAGCATCAACTCGATTGCCATTAACAAAATAATTACGTTGCGGCGGTTCAAAAAGATCCCGACCACGCTGATCGCAAATAAGATGGCACCCAGTACCAAGTAGTGAGCCAGTGTGATGGTCATGATTTTTTCTCTGTCTGGGTTGAGCTCGATTTGAGATCCTGCTTAGCATTACTTTGTGCATCCATCGAAACGATGCGCAGACGATCTTCTGCCTTGACTGCAACTTGCTCGGCGATATTTTGTCCTTTCACATCTTTGCGCTTACGCAGTGTTAAAGCGACAGCAGCAATAATCGCGACCAACAGGACAATACCGGCAACTTCAAAGGCATAAAGGTAATCGGTGAACATTAAGTAGCCCAAGGCTTGAGTGTTGTTGGCAGACACTACATCGGGTAATACGTTAACCGGTGCAGTTGTACCAATAAAACCACGAATCAGCACAATTGAGAGTTGCAAAATAATGACCACTCCAATCAACATCGCAAGCGGTAAATATTTTTTGAAATCTCGGCGTAAATGAGCCAAATCTAAATCAAGCATCATCACAACGAATAGGAATAAAACCATCACGGCGCCAACATAGACCAATATCAAGATCAGGCTCAAAAACTCTGCTTTGAGTAGCATCCAGATACCCGAGGCACTGAAGAAAGCCAAAACCAGAAATAAGGCGGCATGAACTGGGTTCGGTACCGTAATCACGCGCAGAGCCGAGATCACCAGCAATGCAGCGAATGCATAAAAGAAGACCGAGAAAATGAAGTCAGGATTAAGGGTCATAGATTATTTAGCGATACGGTGCATCAGCCTCACGGTTCGCTGCAATTTGTTTTTCGTACTCATCCCCAACTGCGAGTAGCATCTCTTTCGTGAAATAAAGGTCGCCACGCTTATCGCCAAAGTATTCAAAGATATTGGTCTCGACGATGGCATCCACTGGGCAGGCCTCTTCGCAATATCCGCAAAAGATACATTTCGTTAAATCGATGTCATAACGGGTTGTGCGACGCGTTCCATCGTCACGCTGATCTGATTCGATCGTAATCGCAAGCGCTGGGCAAACAGCCTCACATAACTTACAAGCAATGCAGCGCTCCTCCCCATTGGGATAGCGACGCAAAGCGTGCAATCCTCTAAAGCGTGGGGATAAAGGAGTCTTCTCTTCGGGGTATTGAACCGTAATTTTGGGTTTGAACAGATACCGGCCAGTAATCGACATTCCCTTGAGAACATCTTTCAGCATTAGGCTATTCAAAAATTGGGTAGCGCGCTTAAACATGTTTTAGCTCCAGATATTCCATGGGGACAAAATCCATGCCCCGATCACTAAGACCCAAACAACGGTTAAGGGGATAAAGACCTTCCAACCCAAGCGCATGATTTGGTCATAGCGATAGCGCGGCAAAGAAGCGCGCAACCAAATAAAACACGAGAGCACAAAGAAGATCTTGGCAAACAACCAGAAAAATCCTGGGATATCTCTCAAGATAGGAAGATCCAAAATCGGTAACCAGCCACCCAAGAACATAATCGAGGTTAGTGCTGCGATCAAAATCATATTGGCGTACTCTGCCAAGAAAAAGAGTGCAAAGGCCATACCGGAGTACTCCACCATATGACCAGCCACAATCTCAGACTCGCCCTCAACAACGTCAAATGGATGACGGTTGGTCTCAGCTACGCCCGAGATGAAATAAATCACAAACATGGGTAATAGAGGTAACCAGTTCCACGATAAGAAGTTAAGACCCATTTCGGCAAAGCGCCCTTCTTGTTGGGAGCGCACAATCTCACTGAGATTGAGTGAGCCAGCAACCATCAGTACCGTTACCAGCGCAAGGCCCATCGCTACTTCATAGGAAATCATTTGCGCTGAGGCACGCATAGCACCCAAGAATGGATATTTGGAGTTCGATGCCCAGCCCGCCAAAATCACTCCGTACACACCAACCGATGTAATTGCCATGACATAGAGAAGTCCAGCATTAACATCGGCAAGCACGAGTTCCGCCTGAAATGGCACCACTGCCCAAGCAGCCAAAGCGGGGGTCAGCACCATTAAGGGTGCAATGATGTAAAGCGTATGACTAGCCCGTGTCGGAGAAATAATCTCCTTCATCAATAATTTGAGCGCATCCGCGATCGGTTGTAGTAAACCAAGAGGTCCTACGCGATTGGGGCCTAAACGAATATGCATCCAACCAATTAGCTTGCGTTCCCACAGGGTTAAATAAGCAACCGCTCCAAAGATTGGTAAAACAATAACCAGAATCTTGACCAAGGTCCAAACCAATGGCCATACCGAACCAAAAATCTGCTCTCCTTGGGTGGTAATTAGGTCAATAAACTGGTTCATGAATTTATCGTTGTCTTATTGATCGTATTTACTCGTATTAACTTTAGGCAATCTCTAAAACTTTAGAGAGAGTAATCTCTCCAAACATTGAACCTAAATGAGCGCTAAGCGCTGTAGCACTCGCAATGCGCACTACCCCATCGGCCAATCCAGACATCAATTGAACTTTGGCTTCAAGCGATTGACCATTTTGAGTAATCGTTACACGATCGCCCTCTTTAAGATTCAGTTTGGACAATAACGCTTCGCCAATACCAACACAATTAGCGCTCTTTGCATCACGCGTGAGTTGTAACGAGGGTGCACGACGCACAATCGCATCGCAGGAATAAATCGGTTGATCAGCAAGGCGCTCTAATTGGGCCGCAAACTTAACCTTCTGCTGAACTTCCATACCTGCAGTGAAGCGATTGTTTAATTGCTGCTCCACAGGTTTTGCTAAAGCATCGGCATACACCTCTTCGGGTAAGTTATACAAGAAACCCTCTAAATTAAGAAGGCTACCAAGTGCTCGCAATACTTTCCATGCAGGTCTCGCATCAGCCAAGGGACGAACGGCTGGCTGAATCGTTTGAATTTGACCAGCCAAATTAATGAAGCTACCCACGGTTTCGGTATAGGGTGTAATTGGCAAAATGACATCCGCCAACTCGAGCAAATCGGGGCTTGTGTATGCACTCATGGCAATGACCGTATCGGCTTTTTGCAAAGCAGTTCGGGTTTGCTGTGGATTAGGTAAATCAAGCAATGGCTCGGTGTTCATGAGAACAAAAGCGCGAACATTGCCTTGCAACAAGGAATCAATACTCGCCTGATTGCCTTGGGTCGCCCCCACCAACTGCGCCCCCACTGAATTACCGCCCTCATTTAAGAAGCCAAAGCTAGAACCCGTTTGCTCCGCAATAAACTGAGCTGCCACATGAATATCCGATGCATTCGGATGATGGATTGCGAGTGAGCCCAAGAAAATTGCTTGCTTCTCAGAGTCAGTTGCTTTGAGTAACTCATCAGCAATCACTTGCGCTGAAGCAGATACATTTTGAGCCGATAAACCAGCAGGTAATGAAACAGATTTTGCTTTTGCAACAGCGTGTGCAATTTGAGCCAATTGATCGATCCATTGACTTGGCGCACTCTTCAAATGGCTGGCAATTGGCATCAACCAATCATCACCACCCGCATCCAGTCGATAAACCTGTAAGCCGCGCTTAGTAGCAGTTCTTACTCGAGCAGCAATTAAAGGCAGGTCTTTTCGGAGGTGACTGCCAATCATCAAAACCCGTTTGAGATCGCTAATTTGTGCAATCGGCATACCTAACCATGCGGTTTGGGCAGCGCCACGGGTATCGGTTTGCCGTAAACGCGATTCAATTTGCTGAACACCCAAACCGCGCATTACTTTTTGCAAGAGATATAGTTCTTCCACGCTAGAGATGGGATGTGCAATGGCAGCAAGCGCATCGCTACCATGCTGCTTCTGAATATCACCTAAAGAATGCACCACATAATCGAGTGCAGACTGCCAATCGGTTTCTAACCACTGGCCATTTTGTTTGACCATTGGAGTTGTTAATCGATCTGTGCTGTTCAAGCCCTCATAGGCAAAGCGATCACGATCGCTAATCCAGCATTCATTGATGGCTTCGTTCTCTAAAGCCACAACGCGCATTACATGATTTGCTTTAGTTTGAGCTGTGGTGTTGGTTCCAAGCGAATCGTGCGGACTAATGGAGCGTTTACGCACTAACTCCCAGGTTCGTGCGGCATACCGAAATGGTTTACTGGTCAGTGCACCTACCGGACAGATATCGATCATATTGCCCGATAACTCGGAGTCAACCGTTTGGCCAACAAAGGTGGTGATTTCCGAATGCTCGCCACGATTAATCATGCCAAGCTCCATCACACCAGCAACTTCTTGACCAAAGCGCACGCAGCGCGTGCAGTGAATGCAGCGTGACATCTCTTCCATCGAGATGAGTGGCCCAACATTTTTATGAAACACTACCCGCTTTTCTTCTTTGTAGCGAGAACTTGATTTGCCATAACCGACCGCTAGGTCTTGCAACTGACACTCGCCACCTTGATCACAAATTGGGCAATCGAGCGGATGATTAATCAGCAAGAACTCCATGACGGATTTTTGTGCCTCAACGGCTTTTGCAGAGTGTGTGAACACCTTCATACCAGGCATCACCGGTGTGGCGCATGCTGGTAATGGTTTAGGTGCTTTCTCAACCTCGACTAGGCACATCCGGCAATTAGCCGCGATGCTTAATTTCTTGTGATAGCAAAAATGCGGTACGTAAGTACCTAACTTATTGGTGGCATGCATCACCATCGAGCCTTGTGGCACCTCCACGGGCTTACCGTCGACATGGATCTCAATCATATTGACAGTGCTCATCGCTTAGGCAGCCTTTGCAAATGAAGAGACCATACAGTGCTTATGCTCAACGTGGTAGACAAACTCGTCCATAAAGTGTTTCAGCATTCCTTGAACTGGCATTGCAGCTGCATCACCCAAAGCGCAAATCGTTCGCCCCTGAATATTTCCCGCAACATCCTTTAAGAGATCAAGATCCTCTTGTCGACCTTGTCCATGTTCAATACGGTTCACAATGCGCCACAGCCAACCCGTACCTTCACGGCAAGGGGTGCACTGACCACATGACTCTTCGTGATAGAAGTATGAGAGACGCAAGAGCGAGCGCACCATGCAACGGGTTTCGTCCATCACAATCACCGCACCAGATCCCAGCATCGATCCTGCTTTGGAGATCGCGTCATAGTCCATGGTCAAGTCCATCATCATCTTGGCAGGCAACACTGGAGCCGATGATCCACCTGGAATCACCGCTTTGAGTTGTTTGCCATGACGCATGCCGCCCGCTAATTTCAGCAACTCAGCAAATGGTGTTCCCAGAGGTACTTCATAGTTACCGGGATAGGTCACATCACCGGACACTGAAAATATTTTTGTTCCACCGTTATTCGGTTTACCCAGCTTGAGATATGCATCGGAACCAATTGCCAAAATAAATGGCACTGCTGCAAAGGTCTCAGTGTTATTAATGGTAGTTGGTTTACCGTAGAGACCAAAATTGGCTGGGAACGGTGGTTTAAATCGGGGTTGGCCTTTTTTACCTTCCAGTGATTCTAGTAAAGCGGTTTCTTCACCGCAAATGTAAGCCCCAAACCCTGGGGCTGCATGCAACTGAAAACTAAACTCGCTACCTAATATGTTTTGGCCTAAATAACCGGCGGCTCTGGCTTCTTCAAGCGCCTCTTCGAAACGCTCATACACTTCCCAGATCTCACCATGAATATAGTTATATCCGGTCGAGATACCCATTGCATACGCACCGATAATCATGCCTTCGATCAATGCATGTGGGTTGTAACGCATGATGTCGCGATCCTTGAAGGTCCCAGGCTCGCCCTCATCACTGTTACAAACTAAATACTTAGCGCCGTTGTAGTTCTTAGGCATGAAGCTCCACTTCAAGCCAGTCGGGAAGCCCGCCCCACCACGACCACGTAGCGATGATGCTTTAACTTCAGCAATTACTGCTTCTGGGGTGATTTTCTCGTTCAGAATACGGCGCAGTTGTTGATAACCTCCGCGTGCCTCATAGTCACCTAGATGCCAGTTCTTACCATCCAATCCTGCCAAGATCAAAGGTTTAATGTGACGACTATGCAAACTGGTCATGCACCCTCCCGTTTCGCTTCTGCCTTTAGCTCATCCAATAAGGCATCAATCTTCTCGTGACTCATAAAGCTACACATGCGTTTATTGTTCACCAGCATGACCGGTGAATCACCGCAGGCACCCATGCACTCACCCTCTTTGAGGGTGAAGGTTCCGCACGGGGTGGTCTCATTAAAGTTAATGCCAAGTTTTTTCTTCAGATAATCCGCAGCCTCTTCACCGTGCGTAAGTTGGCAAGGTAAATTGGTGCACACCACTAATTTGAATTTACCAATGGGCTTGGTCTCATACATGTTGTAGAAAGTTGCCACTTCCTCAACCGCAATTGTTGGCATATTCAATATTTGCGCAACCTCTGCAATGATTTCTGGGGAAACCCAACCGTGCTCCTCTTGTGCTGCAATTAAACACGCCATCACTGCGGATTGTTTTTGCTCCGGTGGATATTTGGCAATATTGCGATCCATATCGGCACGGGTCTTAGCAGAGAAAAGGGTGTTTGTTGTGCTCATGACTTATCGATCAATCTCACCAAACACAATATCTTGAGTACCAATGATGGTTACTGCATCTGCAATCATGTGACCGCGTGACATCTCATCCATCGCTGCTAAATGCGCAAATCCTGGTGCACGAATCTTTAATCGATAGGGCTTATTAGCACCATCCGAGATTGCGTAAATACCAAACTCACCCTTGGGATGCTCAACTGCAGCATAGGCTTCCCCTGCTGGCACATGAATGCCTTCGGTGAAGAGTTTGAAATGATGAATCAACTCTTCCATATTGGTTTTCATATCAACGCGTTTTGGTGGAGTTACTTTGTGGTTATCGCTCATCACTGGTCCGGGATTGGCACGCAACCACTTCACGCACTGCTGAATAATGCGATTGGATTGACGCATTTCTTCCATCCGCACTAAGTAACGATCGTAGCTATCGCCATTCACACCGACTGGGATATCGAAGTCGAGTTTGTCATAGACTTCATACGGTTGCTTCTTACGCAAATCCCACTCAATACCTGAACCCCGCAACATCGGTCCGGTAAAGCCCATTTGCAAGGCGCGCTCGGGGCTCACGACTCCAATACCAACGAGACGCTGCTTCCAGATACGGTTATCCGTTAATAGATTGTTGTACTCATCGACGTTTGCTGGGAAGCGATTACTAAAGTCTTCAATGAAATCCAGTAAGGAACCGCTACGGTTTTCATTTAAGCGTTTAACCGCCTGTTCACTGCGAATCGCTGACTTCGAATATTGCGGCATCTTCTCAGGCAGATCGCGATACACGCCACCTGGACGATAGTAGGCAGCATGCATCCGAGCCCCTGATACAGCCTCATACATATCAAATATGTCTTCACGATCACGGAAGGCGTACAAGAAGATCGCCATCGCACCGACGTCAAGCCCGTGACATCCAACCCATAACAAGTGATTGAGAAGGCGGGTGAGTTCATCAAACATCACACGGATATATTGGGCGCGCACCGGCACTTCGAGATCGAGAAGTTTCTCGATCGCCATGACATAGGCATGCTCGTTCACCATCATCGACACGTAATCGAGACGATCCATATACGGCACACTCTGAATCCATGTGCGGGTCTCAGCGAGTTTCTCGGTCGCGCGATGCAATAAGCCAATATGCGGATCAGCGCGTTGTATTACTTCTCCATCGAGCTCAAGAACCAGACGTAATACTCCATGGGCGGCCGGATGTTGGGGTCCGAAGTTGAGCGTGTAGTTCTTAATCTCAGCCATTAGTTCAAACCGCCGTATTGTTCTTCACGGATCACGCGTGGAGTAATCTCACGTGGATCAATTGTGACCGGTTGGTAGACCACCCGTTTGAGCTCTGGGTCATAACGCATCTCAACATTGCCTGAGATTGGGAAATCTTTACGGAAAGGATGGCCAATGAAGCCATAGTCGGTCAAGATGCGACGCAGGTCTTGATGGCCATCAAACAAAATACCGAACAAATCAAATGCCTCACGCTCAAACCAGTTGGCTGAGTTCCAAATCGGAACCATGGATGCCACGATGGGGTAATCATCGTCTGGCGCAAATACTCGGATCCGTAAGCGAAGATTGTGCTTAATGGAAAGCAAATGGCTAACCACTGCAAAGCGGGGTCCGCTCCACGTGCCATCAGCGTAATCGCGATAATCCACACCACACAGATCAATCAGTTGTTCAAATGCCAAACTTGGATCATCGCGAAGTAACTTGGCAGACTCTGCATAGCTTGCGTGATGAAGCACCACTGTCAACTCATGGTGATCAATTGCATAGCTTTGAATACGATTGCCAAGGACACGATCCAATTGATTACGCAGTTGCTCTAAGCGCTCGATCATCTCAGCCCTTTCGCGCAATCGTACTGGTACGACCAATCTTCGCTTGCAACTGAATGATGCCGTAGATCAATGCCTCAGCAGTTGGCGGGCAACCGGGCACGTACACATCAACCGGCACAATTCGATCGCAACCACGCACTACAGAATATGAATAGTGATAGTAGCCGCCACCGTTGGCACACGAACCCATCGAGATTACCCAGCGGGGCTCCGGCATTTGGTCATAAACCTTGCGTAATGCAGGAGCCATTTTGTTACACAATGTACCAGCCACAATCATCAAGTCCGATTGGCGTGGCGATGGACGAAATACAACGCCAAAGCGATCGAGGTCATAGCGTGATGCACCCGCGTGCATCATCTCAACTGCGCAGCATGCCAAACCAAAGGTCATCGGCCATAGCGACCCAGTTCTGGTCCAATTAATTAATTGATCTGCAGAGGTCGTTACAAAACCTTGTTTTAGAACACCTTCAAGTGCCATTGACTCTTACTCCCAATCTAGGGCGCCCTTTTTCCAGATATAAACAAAACCCACAATAAATTCGAGAAGGAAAATTGCCATTGCAATGTAACCTTCCCAACCGATATCTCTTAGGGATACGCCCCAAGGAAATAAAAACGCGGTTTCTAGATCAAAAAGAATGAAGAGGATGGCGACTAAGTAGTAACGCACATCGAATTTCATACGAGCATCTTCGAAGGCTTCAAAGCCGCACTCGTAAGGAGAAACTTTTTCTGAATAAGGTTTGGAGGGAGCTAAAACTTTACCTAAAACAATAGGAGCAAGACCGACGCCGATACCGACAAGAATGAACAACAGTACTGGGAAGTAATTTGAAAGGTTCAACTTCTACTATCCTGTGTCAGATTTTCCAAACTCACAAATTATTTACGACTTTCATTTTGAAACTCTTGATATACAGCAATAAGACAAGAATTTCAGATCGAATTCCTCTCGAACTTTTCAATTTGGTGCCGACGGCGAGACTCGAACTCGCACAGCATAAGCCACTACCCCCTCAAGATAGCGTGTCTACCAATTTCACCACGTCGGCATCTCGGAAAAGCCCTTACAACAACCCTCAATTCTACCGCATTGCACACCCCCAAAAGGGGCGAAATTAGCGGGGAACGACGGGTTTTGCAGGCTCGCTTGGGGTAGTTGTTGCAGGGGCAGACCCAGAAGCCCCGCCCTGCTGAGCAGGCACTACTGTAGGTAGGGTTGAATTCGATAAAACCCCTGATTCAACAGGTTTTTTAGAGCCCAACCAGGTAATCCCGAGGGTACTCAAGAAAAAGATGACCGCAAAGATTGCAGTGGTTCGGGAAAGAAAATTTGCCGAGCCTGAAGCGCCAAATAAACTGCCCGAAGCCCCGGATCCAAATGCCGCACCCATATCAGCACCCTTGCCTTGCTGCAGCAACACCAGCACGATAATCGCCAATGCTGAAATTACTTGCAAGACAACAAATAAGGTTTTAAGCCACTCCATGTTTCATTCTCCATTTCATCATTTTGGATGCAATTTGTAGGCATCAAGCACGACAAATTGCTAAAAACTCTTGGGCATCCAGAGATGCGCCACCAACCAAAGCTCCATCGATATCGGGCATAGCAAATAACTCCGTCGCATTATCAGCACGAACGCTACCGCCATAGATAATCCCGATGTGCGAGGCCACATCATCATCAAACTCTGCCAACTGTAAACGAATCGCGCGATGCATGTCTTGAGCCATATTGGCACTGGCAACCTTGCCAGTACCAATCGCCCAAATAGGCTCATACGCAATCAAACAATCCACCAAGCGATCCTGCAAGGTGCTAACTTGGCTCGCCACTTGCCGCCGAACAACTTCAATCGCACGACCTGAATTACGTTCGTCTGCGGTCTCACCAACACAAATAATGGGGGTCATCTCATGATCCAGGGCTTGCTCTGCCTTCAAAGCAATTGCCTCATTGGCTTCACCAAATTGCATCCGTCGCTCAGAGTGACCTACGATCACAAAGCGTACGCACATCTCCTGCAGCATGCTGGCGCTCACCTCACCGGTATATGCTCCAGACTCATGCGCCGATACATCCTGTGCACCGAGTTGTAATTGGGTGTTTGATAAAGAATTTGCACAATCTTGCAGATAAGGAAATGGCACGCACACCCCAAAACGTCGGCCGGCTGGCATGCCACGTTGCATGTTCTCGGTCACGGTTTGTAACCAAGCGCGATTACTCGAAAGACTGCCATTCATCTTCCAATTACCAATGACAGTCAGAGCGCGCATCGCTGAAATCTCAAACAGTTAATACGATTTTCCCGACATGCTCACTCGATTCCATCAAACGATGTGCATCAGCAGCTTGCTCTAGGGAAAAGGTTTTATAAATGACTGGCTTTAACTGACCAGAATTCAGTAATGGCCATACGGTTTGATACAACTCTTTGGTAATTCCATGCTTAAACGCGACTGGGCGTGGGCGAAGTGTTGAACCAGTAATGGTTAAACGGCGACGCAGAATTTGTCCAGTATTTACTTCCGATTTTGATCCACCCATGATTGCAATCACCACGATCCGTCCATCATCGGCTAAGCAATCGATCTCACGCTGTAAATAGGTGCCCGTGACCATGTCTAAGATCACGTTGACGCCTTTACCATTGGTGGCTTTCTTAACCTCTTCAACAAAATCTTGGGTTTTGTAATTGATTGCAAGATCAGCACCTAAATCCAAACATGCTTTACATTTTTCATCGCTACCAGCCGTAACGAATACTTTGTGACCAAGAGCTTTTGCCAACATGATGGCTGTAACTCCGATCCCGCTCGAGCCACCCTGGACTAATAAAGTCTCACCGGCACTGAGGTGACCACGCTGGAATACATTGCTCCACACAGTGAAAAATGTTTCTGGTAGCGATGCAGCTTCGACATCGGTGAAGCCCTTGGGGTAAGGTAAGCACTGTGCAATCGGAGCAACACATAAATCAGCATAGCCCCCACCTTGAACAAGTGCGCACACCTTATCACCAATTTTTAAGCCAAAGGTGTTGTCAGCATGTGCAAGGTCGCCGCCGATGATTTCACCTGCAACTTCGAGACCGGGAATATCAGAGGCACCAGGAGGGACTGGGTAATGCCCTTTGCGTTGTAAAACGTCAGGTCGGTTAATGCCGGCAGCTTTCACTTGAATGAGCACCTCGCCCGAACCTGCAGCAGGAACTGCAGGATCAGGTCGCTCGGCTTTCACCAACATCTCAGGAGCGCCATACTCACGAATCTCCATGACACGCATGACTAAATCTCCGGCTTAAATGGTTTCGTTGGTGCTAACCTCGGCATCTGCCGAACCAGCTTCTGGGTTCAATAGAGCCTTCATGGATAAACGCAAACGACCACGGTCATCGGCTGCGAGCAACTTCACACGCACCACTTGACCCTCTTGCAAGAAATCTTTCACATCTTTGACGCGCTCATTCGAGATTTCAGAGATATGCAATAAGCCATCTTTGCCAGGCAGAATGTTCACTAAGGCACCGAACTCGAGTAACTTCACGACGGGGCCTTCATAGACTTTGCCTACTTCAGCTTCAGCCGTGATTCCCTCAATTTTGGATTTCGCCAAAGCCATACCCTCAGCACTGGTCGATGCAATCGTGACGGTACCGTCATCCTTGATATCAATGCTGCAACCGGTTTCTTTGGTGAGCGCCTGAATCGTCGCACCACCCTTACCGATCACTTCACGAATCTTGTCCGGATGAATCTTAAAGGTCACCATGCGTGGTGCATGTGCAGACAATTCCGTACGAACTGAACCCATTGCCTCTTGCATCTTGCTCAGAATATGCAAACGCCCTTCTTGAGCTTGTGCCAGAGCAACTTGCATGATCTCCTTAGTAATACCTTGTACTTTGATATCCATCTGCAATGCAGTAATACCATTGGCTGTACCAGCAACCTTGAAATCCATATCGCCTAAGTGATCTTCGTCACCCAAGATATCGGTCAAGACTGCAAAGCGATTACCATCCAAAATGAGGCCCATCGCCACACCAGCAACGTGTGCTTTTACTGGCACACCAGCATCCATCAACGCAAGACAGCCTCCACAAACAGATGCCATCGATGAGGAACCATTGGATTCGGTAATCTCAGAAACCAAGCGAATGCTATAAGCAAACTCTTCCATGGATGGTAGAACTGGAACAAGAGCGCGCTTTGCTAAACGACCGTGACCAATCTCACGACGCTTGGGTGTGCCAACACGACCTGTCTCACCGGTCGCAAATGGCGGCATGTTGTAGTGGAACATGAAACGATCACGATACTCGCCCTCAAGCGCATCAATAATTTGCTCATCGCGCGCCGTGCCCAAAGTAGCTACAACTAATGCTTGGGTCTCGCCCCGTGTAAAGAGTGCAGATCCATGCGTACGTGGCAACACGCTACTACGAATTTCAATCGGACGAACGGTACGTGTATCACGACCATCAATACGAGGTTCGCCATTCAAGATTTGACTACGTACGATCTTGGCTTCAATCTCAAATAAGAGATTACCCACTTCAACCTCATTCACCTCGCCTTCAGCGGCAAGTTGCGTCATTACATTAGCAACCACTTCTTTGATCTTAGTTGAGCGGGCTTGTTTCTGACGAATTTGATACGCCTCGCGCAAAGGACCTTCAGCCAAGCTCTTCAGTTTTGCAATGAGTGCTTCATTTTTGGCTGCTGGCTGCCAATCCCACTCGGGCTTGCCTGCTTCGCGCACTAAATCCTGAATTGCATTGATTGCGATCTGAGACTGCTCGTGACCATACACCACAGCACCTAACATGACAGCTTCAGATAACTGTTGTGCTTCAGACTCCACCATCAATACGGCAGCTTGAGTGCCAGCAACAATTAGGTCTAACTGACTATCTGCCTGCTCACTGCGATTGGGATTCAGTAAATATTGACCATCACGATAACCAACGCGTGCGGCACCCATTGGGCCATTAAACGGAATACCCGATATAGCAAGAGCTGCTGAGGATGCGATCATCGCTGGAATATCTGCAGGGACTTCCGGATTAATCGACATCACATGGACAACTACTTGAACTTCGTTATAGAAGCCCTCAGGGAACAAAGGACGAATCGGACGATCGATCAAGCGGGAGATCAGGGTCTCACCTTCAGAAGGACGTCCTTCACGACGGAAGAATCCACCTGGGATCTTTCCGGCGGAATAGGTCTTCTCAATATAGTCGACCGTTAATGGGAAAAAATCTTGACCTTCTTTAGCGGACTTTGCAGCAACCACTGTCGCCAAGACAACTGTGTCGTCCATATTGAGCAATACGGCACCACTTGATTGACGAGCAATCTCGCCAGTTTCCATGGTGACAGTATGTTGTCCCCATTGAAAAGTCTTCACTACTTTATTAAACATTGACATTCTTTTCTCCAAACAAACACACCGTGGATCCACAGCGCCACGGTATCACTGGAGTGATTGGTCGATTAACCCAATTGGGATGCCATTCCAGTGCACCTCTTGAATACTCAAGAACTGCATTGGAATGACACGATCCCTAGAAGCCGGTCATCTAGAACCACTCAATGCAGAGCCTGCCAATTGGCAAGGCCCTACAGCACGGCATTACTGACAAAAACAGGTATTACTTACGCAAACCAAGTTTGTCGATCAGCGCGCGATAACGGTCCAGATCTTTGCCCTTGAGGTAATCCAAGAGACGGCGACGACGCGATACCATCTTCAACAAGCCACGACGGCTATGATGATCTTTCGCATTTGCCTTGAAATGGGGGGTAAGTTCATTGATACGAGCGGTTAACAAAGCCACTTGAACTTCTGGGCTACCCGTATCGTTTGCGCCACGCGCGTTTTGTTTGACGATTTCCGCCTTATTAATGTCTGCAACTGCCATGTTCATACTCCATACTTGCGAACACCCGAGCTTGCACCCGATGTGTCGTGTTAATAAAAAGCTTTAAAAATCAAAGCTTCAGCATTCTAACAGACCCCAAATCCCCTTGTTTAGGGTCTAAAACAGATCATTGATAAGCCTATATAAATCAATGACTTATTAAATCAGGGCGACATTTGGGCGTTAAGCTTGATCGCGTTAGGATCGTGCAATTTATTGAGGGCAGCTAAATAGGCTTTGGCCGATGCCGCAATGATGTCGGGATCCATCCCCACGCCATTCACGATTCTGCCGCCCTTGGATAAACGCACCGTTACCTCACCTTGCGATTCAGTACCAGAGGTAATCGCATTGACGGAATACAGCAATAACTCCGCTCCGCTATTTGCCTTACTTTCGATCGCATGCAAAGTTGCATCGACAGGACCATTGCCCTCAGATTGAGAATGCACATCACGACCGCCCATCTTGAACACCACTTGAGCTTTAGGTCTCTCACCGGTCTCAGAATGCTGATTCAAAGAAATGAAACTGAAGAATTCGCTTTGATCAGCTACTGATGAGTCCGACATCAAGGAAATAATGTCTTCGTCAAAGATTTCTGCCTTTTGATCGGCCAAAGCTTTAAAACGTGTGAAAGCATCGTTGAGTTCACTTTCAGACTCCAGCACGATTCCAAGCTCGGCAATCCGTTGCTTAAAGGCATTGCGACCCGATAACTTGCCCAATACGATTCGATTGGTTGCCCAGCCCACATCTTCTGCACGCATAATCTCGTACGTATCGCGGGCTTTGAGAACACCATCTTGATGAATACCCGATGCATGCGCAAACGCATTGGCACCAACAACCGCCTTATTAGGTTGCACCACAAATCCAGTAATTTGCGACACCAACTTCGAGGCAGGAACAATTTGCTTAGTATCAATTCCAACATCGAGTTTGAAGAAATCCTTACGCGTACGAACCGCCATCACAATTTCTTCTAAAGAAGTATTACCAGCACGCTCGCCTAGGCCATTAATCGTGCACTCAACTTGCCTTGCGCCGCCAATATGAACACCCGCCAAGGAATTGGCTACTCCCATGCCTAAATCGTTATGGCAATGTACCGACCAAACAGCTTTGTCTGAGTTGGGGATGCGGGTTCGCAAAGTTTTTATGAACTCACCATAAAGCTCGGGTACGGCATAACCCACGGTATCCGGCACATTAATCGTTCCTGCTCCTTCCGCAATCACCGCCTCGAGAACGCGACACAAGAAATCAACGTCTGAGCGGTAACCATCCTCTGGAGAAAACTCAATATCACTTGCTAAGTTTCTGGCAAACCGAATTGATTTCTTCGCCTGCTCATACACTTGATCGGGGGTCATGCGTAATTTCTTTTCCATATGCAAAGCACTGGTTGCCAAGAACACATGGATTCGTTTTGCATTAGCAGCCTTCAGAGCCTCTGAGGCACGAGTAATATCAATTTCATTAGCGCGTGCTAAGGAACAAATTACTGAGTCCTTAACAGCCGCCGCGACTGCTGAGATGGCAGCAAAGTCGCCCTCAGAGCTAGCAGCAAAGCCAGCTTCAATCACATCGACTTTTAATCGCTCAAGTTGACGAGCAATCCGTACTTTCTCGTCACGGGTCATCGATGCGCCAGGTGACTGTTCGCCGTCACGCAAGGTGGTATCAAAAATGATTAACTTGTCGCTCATACTGTTTTCCTCATTTACCTTTGCCATTATCCTTTTTTCCAAAACAAAAACCCCAGCTAGAGGGCTGGGGCTGGTTTGCAAACTTAGTGATTTAAATCGTTCGTCTAAGCGCGTCCCGCCCCGAGCCTAAGGCCCAGTGCTAGTAGAAGAAGTAAAGCGCTGAAGTGCATATTCATGTAATTAATATACCGTATTTAATCCGATTTGGCAGAAATTGTGGTTTATTGGCCAATTCGGCGACCGGTGGCTCGCTCCCACAGCCAGAGAACGTAACCCGATAAGGAATACACCACAAATAATCCAAACAGGGTTAGAGGCGGATTGGACGAGATCAAGACAAAGCCTAAGATCAATAAGACCATGGCCCAAAACGGTATGCGATAACGAACATCTAAGGCTTTACCACTGTAGAAGCGAGCATTGGAAACCATCGTTAAGCCAGCATAAATCGTGATGAAGAATGTCACAATCGGTATTGCCGAATCTTTCACCGGAATCTTATTGTCATCCGCTAACCAAATAAAACCGGCAAGGAGTGCCGCGGCCGCTGGACTGGGTAGGCCCTGAAAGAATCTCTTATCAACCACACCGATATTTGCATTAAAGCGTGCCAGACGCAATGCGGCACCTGCGCAATAGGTAAACGCTGCCAACCAGCCCCATTTCCCTAAATCTTTCAGAACCCATTCGTACGCAACGAGTGCTGGAGCTACTCCAAAAGAAACCATATCAGCAAGCGAATCGTATTGCTCGCCAAAAGAACTTTGTGTATTGGTCATCCGTGCGATACGACCATCCATCCCATCAAGTACCAGCGAGGCAAATATCGCAATCGCAGCCACTTCAAAGCGGTGATTCATCGCATTGACGATGGCAAAGAATCCGCAAAACAATGCTGCGGTTGTAAACAGATTCGGTAAAAGATAAATACCTTTACTACGGGGTCTTGGTGGATCCGCTAAAGAATCTTCTTCAACAGGATCTTGAGAGGCATCCCAATCTTCTCGCCGCGAATTCCTGCCCCTGAGGTTACGAAACCGGTCGCCACGAAACTTACGACGGGTAAACATCGTTAATCCAATCCCGGCAGACGCGCAAGCGCTGTATTGGTGGCAAACACTTTCTCGCCCACACTCACCAACGGCTCTGCATCAAGTGGTAGATAAACATCGACTCGCGAACCAAACCGAATAAAGCCATAGCGCTCACCGCGCTTCACGCGATCGTTCACGCGGATGTAGCAAAGAATCCGGCGAGCAACTAATCCAGCAATTTGTACCAAGGTTACGGTTTTACCGTTTGCATCAATCACAACGGCATTGCGTTCGTTCTCGGCCGATGCTTTATCAAGGCTTGCATTAAAGAATTTCCCTGAGAAGTAAGTCACCTGTTTAACTAAGCCACTTACTGCACAACGATTAGAGTGCACATTAAAGACGTTCATGAACACACTTATCTTTAATGCTTCACGATTCGCATAGGGATCGTGTGCTTTCTCAACCACCACAATCCGGCCGTCGGCAGGTGATAAAACTAAATCCTTACCGAGAGGGGCGATGCGTTGCGGATCTCGAAAGAACTGCAGCGTAAAGACAAAAAATAACCAGAGTGGCCAGGACCAAAAGAAACCGGCGTAGCGATGAACAATAAAGGCGACAACCCCGATTACAACTAAATAGAGCCAGCCCTCTTTAGCAATAATCGGGTGCGGGTACATCATCTGTCAAATAACTTTCTAGTAATTAGTTTTTTGATTGATCAACTAATTTGTTCTTGGCAATCCATGGCATCATGGCGCGCAACTTCGCACCCACAACCTCAATCTCATGGGCAGCTGTTAAGCGACGACGTGAAATGAGAGTTGGAGCGCCAGCACGGTTTTCAAGAATGAAGCTCTTGGCATACTCGCCCGTCTGAATATCGTGCAAGGCTTTGCGCATTGCTTGTTTGGTTTCTTCGGTCACAATCTTCGGACCGGTGACGTACTCACCATACTCAGCGTTATTCGAGATCGAGTAGTTCATATTAGCAATGCCGCCTTCGTAAATGAGGTCAACAATTAATTTGAGTTCGTGTAAGCACTCAAAGTAAGCCATCTCTGGCGCATAACCAGCTTCAACTAAGGTCTCATAGCCCGCCTTGATTAACTCAACCGTTCCACCGCACAGAACAGCTTGCTCACCAAATAGATCAGTTTCGGTCTCTTCACGGAAGTTGGTCTCAATCACACCCGCACGGCCACCACCATTAGCGGTTGCATAAGAGAGAGCGAGATCGCGCGCTGCGCCAGACTTATCTTGATAGACAGCGATTAGGTGGGGAACACCACCACCTTGGGTATACGTGCTACGAACAGTGTGGCCAGGAGCTTTGGGGGCAATCATGATGACATCAAGATCAGCACGCGGAATGACTTGACCATAATGCACGTTAAATCCGTGTGCAAAAGCTAAAGCAGCACCCTGCTTCATATTGTTATGCACTTCGTTTCTATACACTTCGGCAATCTGCTCATCAGGCAATAGCATCATCACCACATCCGCATCCTTAACAGCCTCGGCGACTTCCTTCACTTGCAAACCCGCGTTAGCAGCTTTTTTCCAAGAAGCGCCGTCTTTGCGTAATCCCACGGTTACTTTGACACCGGAGTCATTCAAGTTCTGCGCGTGGGCATGACCCTGAGAGCCATAACCAATAATCGTGACCTTCTTGCCTTTGATCAGGGACAGATCGGCGTCCTTGTCATAAAAAACTTTCATACAATTTCCTTAGAATAAAAAACGAGTGATTGAAATTAGACTTTAAGAATCCGTTCGCCGCGTCCAATACCCGAACCGCCAGAACGAACAGTCTCGAGAATGGATGAGCGATCGATGGCATTAATAAATGCATCGAGCTTACTGCTAACACCGGTGAGTTCAATGGTGTAACTTTTGTCGGTCACATCAATGATGCGACCTCTAAAGATATCGGTTGTGCGCTTTAACTCCTCGCGCTCTTTACCAACTGCGCGCACTTTGATCATCATGAGCTCACGCTCAATGTGAGCACCTTCGGTCAGATCAAAAACCTTAACCACCTCAACCAAGCGATTGAGGTGTTTGGTAATTTGCTCGATCACATCATCCGAACCCATAGTGACCAAAGTCATTCGCGATAAAGAGGGATCTTCAGTCGGAGCAACGCTCAAGGTCTCGATGTTATAGCCACGCGCGGAGAACAAACCAACCACCCGAGACAGCGCCCCAGGCTCGTTCTCCAGCAATACAGAAATGATGTGACGCATCAGAGATCCTCGCTTCCGAGCAACATCTCACTGATACCCTTACCTGCTTGAACCATTGGCCAAACGTTTTCTTCAGGATCAATCTGGAAATCCATAAAGACCGTACGATCCTTTAGCTTCAGGGCCTCTTTGAGTGCCGGCTCAACATCGGATTTGGTCTCGATACGCATACCAACGTGGCCATACGCCTCAGCCAATTTCACAAAGTCTGGTAAGGAATCCATATAGGAACTCGAGTAGCGCTTGCTATAGGTAAGCTCCTGCCACTGACGCACCATACCCAAGTATCGATTGTTTAATGAAACGATTTTGATCGGTGTGTTGTACTGGGTCAGTGTTGAGAGTTCTTGGATGCACATCTGAATCGAACCCTCACCGGTAATGGTGACCACTTCTTTGTCAGGGAAGGCTTTTTTAATTCCCATCGCAT
>JACCED010868646.1_pt1 | contig 23013 bp, 39 predicted proteins | sample 7455021 | NCBI WGS metagenome assembly JACCED01 (sample SAMN15323456, study PRJNA562643) | freshwater metagenome | isolation source: river surface water | place: USA:Blue River Watershed | collected 2017-08-19
CTTACTCTCATCATACTTATTTTCTTCTACCCTGCCGAGCAGATTCACACTTGCGGTGTTAGAAACCTTTCAGATGAATCATCATTCCTTTGAGGGGTTTGATGGCAGTGAACAACTCACTACTATGTAGACACCTTTCAGATGTAACTGGCAAACTCTTTTTCTTAATTTGATTTTATAGTTTGCACCTAAAGCAAATTGAGTTTGGTTTGTAGATAGTTTCAGGTAGTGGTTTGCCACAAGCTCCGTTACCTTTTGAACAACAGAATACTTTACTACCCGATGTGATATCCCTATCACCATATTTTGAGTCATCTTCATTTATAAGTGCTGGTACACTTTATAAAAGGATAGTAACGGCACCACCCGTACACAGTCTTATCTTAAAGGGTTTCCCCAATTTGATGTTAAGACCACTCTAATATTGAATCACGCAATTGTATGAAGGGATTAAGTTCATACTTCTTACATAAATTCTATGAGTTATTCTTATTGGTGTTCCCACCTCAACTGAACAATCTACTTTTGCTCAGTCATTCCGGCTCTTCGATGATAGTGTTACCCCCACCTACAAAGTCAGAATGATATCTCACTTGCATACTCGAGCTCATCTCCCTTACGGGGGAGGAGCCGCAGAATAGTTAAACCAAACCATTCCACTTTATCCTTCTTTCGAAGTTTATTTAACGACCATATGCGGCCAATCTATTATGTAATACGAAATTACTTTATAGAAATTAGTTTCAATCTTTTAAAGAACTTTTGTGTTTGAATACCGAGTATCTTTCATCACCTATGAGTTTCAAACTTATTTCAAATATACGAATCTTTTTTCGTATTTCCAAATCTTTTTACAGATTTTTATTTTTTTTCAAAGTGAGTTAGCGGTGTCCGGCTTTTTAGCGTGTCATAAGTAAATATGACTGGGCATCACACAATCGGTTTTATTAGTTGTTGGCTTCAACCACTATCTCAGTTTGTTATTACAAATATACGGAAGAATTTTCAAACTTCCAAGCATTTTTGTAAATTTTTTTGTGAACTTCTTCCAAGCCCTAATAAAGGATACCGTCAGAATACTACTCTCACAAAATATCTAGTAGTATAGATTTGTTGCGGCGGCGGGATTCGAACCTGCGACCTAAAGGTTATGAGCCTTCCGAGCTACCACTGCTCTACGCCACGATTTTATTTTAAAGAACTTTACAAATATACGAAAGTATTTTCAGACTTCCAAATATTTTTATTTTATTTTATAAGATAATCCTAAACCAGGTGTGAAAACATCTCCTACGATATTTCCAATCATCCACAATTTCATATCTTTTGATTTCAAAGGATTATATCCAATAAAAGCATTTAACTTATGACCTTCATTTGTAGGTTGAACCCCCGCTCCAGCAATCCACTTATCTTCTGCAATGGTTTTTATTAAACCATATTTCATTTGGTCAGATAGTGTACCGCTTTTAGGAGAAACCAAATTGTTGTCATTATATCTTGAACCAATAAACACCCCCCAACCTTTGTTTATATAGCCCAATGTTAAATACCCATCAACGGCTTTATTTGTTGCCGATGCGAATATTTCTTGCCCATTTGCTACTTCTTTCACTCCCAAAAGAATAGCCACCATTAAAAGAACTTTTTTCATTATTTTAATGAACTAAGAGAATCCTCTCTTGCCCATTTTATTTTTAAATCCGAAACCTTTTTTATCTTAACTATTTCTTGCTTAAGATTTAAAATTTTATTTTTGTATTTTTCTATTTTAACATGTCTTGAAGCCGGATCGCCATCGGTAACTTCAACCCACTCTATTTTTCTATTATAATCCTTAATTTGTTTTTCTATATGAACAATTGTTTTTTGTTCACTAATCATCTTAGGGTCTATGGTTAATCCTATACCACTCATAAACACCAATAAACTAACACTCAGTTTTTCAAACATCTACATTAAAACTCTATATACATATATATAACAAAAAAATCAAAAACATTATTTTTGTAAAAAATATTTTTGTCTTCTTTTATCCCATTCCACTATATCCCTCTTCCCATCATTATTAACATCAACAAATTTAATTGTACATATCCAACCTTCACTATAAGAAAACGGATTATCAATAAACTTATTTGTTAAATCCTCTTTTAAATTAATAATCTGAATTTTATATCCTTTATAAAAATTAAAATTAATCGGGTCTCCAGTTCTTACCAACACTATTTCCCTCTGTCCATCTTTATTTAAATCTAAAGATACAGCATCTATTATTACCCCAAACCCATCGGTATCCTCTTTAAATGTGGTTGAATTGGTTTCACTAAACTTTCCAGACGCATTACCAAATAGAATTATTGTTTTAGCCAATTGAGTTTTATCGTTTAGGATAGCGTATTCATGCCCATAAAATAGAACATCATTATATCCATCATTATTAAAATCATCTATAAGGCATCCTACATAGTGAGAGTCTTTATATGATTCAGGTATTACATTTCGAACTTCGATGAAATTTCCCGCCACATTATTAAGATATGTAACTGAACCTGCGGTGCATATTATCAAATCATTATCACCATCGCCATCCAAATCTCCTGCAGAACCCAAATGCCAAAAATCTTGCCTTACATTTATTTTATTTGGAGTGAACCCATTTCCCCTATTGTTAATGAATAGATATGGTATTTCACCTGGATTAGGTTGTATGTTTTCATTATTATGAGCCAATACAACAAAATCTATATAATTATCACCATTGGCATCAAATGGAATGATTGAACGAGCAAATATAAATGAAACTCCATCAATTTTTTGAGATTGGTATTGCCCATTTTTATAAGTTCTTATGAATATACCATCATCGATAAAAATTACATCAGTTTCACCATCATTATTTAAATCAGCCCAACTTGCTAATCCTTTTCCATGATAGTTATCCCATCTCGTTGATAAATATCTTATTTCATTTGATGTCAGAGTATCATACCTATACTCAATTTTAGCTTCAACTATTGGTTTAGATTCCTGAGATGGAGTAGGCAATACTTCTTCTTTTTCACATCCAAATATTAAAAATGATATTGGTATTAATAGTTTTCTCATATTACCAACTTGAGTGGTATTCAAAATCATCAGCATTTTTATCAGAAAGAACTTCTTCTAAAATAGCGATGGTATCTTCGATATCTTTAAAATACCATTCATCATATTCGGTATTTCCAAAAAAGAATCCGCTTTGAGAAGGCAATAATGATTCTGCTAATGAGTTATCAGCCTGAATCTTCTTACAAATATCCAATAATTCTTCCAATGATTCTCTACCTACATAATATGAACCACAATCATCTTCGCCTTGTTGAACAACATCAACAAACCATTTGTGGATTTGGTTTGCTTTACGCCAATAACCAACTTCTTCAACCACATACTTAACTCTTTCAGGTTTGATTCGGTTATCAACTTCACCGCCTTCTTTGACAATTACTTCTTGTCTTTTTTCTGGCTTAATCCAATCACCGCTCCAAATGTAATTCTTTTTATACAAATACATGTCTAATCCCATAACTTTTATTTTTTAGGTTTTATAATTAATTCTAAATTATTATCATCAAATCGTAATCCAACAACTTCACCACCATGGTCAGCAGCCTCTACCCTCTCCAAAAACTCTTTCAAATCTACTGCTCTTATATAAAATCCGCCTTTGGCTTCTTTTCCAACAAAATCTTCTTTCCAAAAAATCTTTTCGTTAAACATAACAGTTCATATTACACATTGTCAATAAAAATATATTATTTCTACAATCAGAATCAGCTCTACTCATAGCCAAATAAAGATTATTAGCAACTACTGCTTCAACAAATCCACCACCCGCATAGGATGTTTTATCTCTGGTACACATAATTGATACCATAATATCGATAATATGAGAACTTACATTAGGGAATCCCCACTCATTAGCAAATTCAATTGCCCTCTCTCTACATTGCTCTCTAATATCCATTTCTTTATTCATTTCGTTTAACACTTCCATTTCTTCTTCTATTTTGTCAGCTCTTACTTCAACATCGTAAATCATAGTTTTATATTTTATAGTTTAAATTACAATCCTTGTTCTCTACGCAAATCATACTCTTCTTTTTCAATCTCCGAATACTCTACCACTTTAAGATAAGGTTTGAAATCGGTTTGATAATAACCACTAAGGTTAGCCAAACGAATCATATTATCGATGAAAGACTTACGAACATAAGTCATATCGGAACTACCAAAACCCTGGTCTTCCGGCCAATCCGAATAATCTTCGGCTACATCTTCTAAAGAGGAAAATACTGCATCTGAATAGGTAATTACCCTATCAACATACTTACCCCTAACAGGGAAAGCGTTTCTAACTACATCGAACCCTTCTACTAAAGAAGCGGTCGCTAAAACTGAATTAAGGTTGAATGGTAAACTCATAACTTTTATCTCTTTTGATTACATAATAAAGGTAGTAAATAATTTTGGATTTTCCAAGCTTTTCACCAAAAACTTTTAAAAATTTTTTATTGATTATCAATGAGTTATACCATCGGGAAACCAGCAGCTGAATTTGTAGTGGATGGTAACTTTGGAGCCCATCCTTTTGAATGATTGCTGAAATGTGGGGTAATTCGTTGGTTTAAGCTCATCTGAGAAGGTTGTCCGATTGAATCCCAATCAGATTCCCATTTGGTAGGTAGTATATTCTCTTTAAGGTATATACTCATTAGTTCAGGATTAACCAATTCAGATTCCACCATTCCAACGAATGCGATATCCTCTCTAGATACCTTTCGGAAGATGTTCTTACGATTCACTTTATCCACTTCAATGAATAGAACCGAGCGAACTTTAACCTTACATACTTTAAGAATTTTACTAGCAACTTTACCATCCTTGCCAACCACCACATTAACCATTCGACCAATTAAATTTTCCATATCTCTTATTTTTTATTACATAGTAAAAATAAAAAAAAGGCTTGAATTATCCAAGCCTTTCTCAAAATATTTTTAAAAATTAATCTATTGAAAATCAATCGTTTATAAACTTCCTAACGATTTGAGGTAATATTTTTAGTGATAATCCTAATCCTATAACAAATAATCCGATTGCTATATTTTTTGTTGATAACAAGAATAATTCATGCACCATCCAAAAGGTATTTCCACTTAACCAACACCAAACTATAACATTTTCTATTCTCTTAATCCCCGATGTATATCCAATTAGGATTAATGAAATTAGTATAGTTGGGATTGCAAAAATTAAGCTAACCCATCCCCATCCTAAGAACCAAGCAAAATCTTTAATAATCCATAGTGGAAAATGCAAAGATTCTAAAAGTGTTCTAAGTTTAAACATTAAATAAGATTTGATTTTTTAAGCATTTTAGCCGTTTCAACCCATTTCTTTCCGATGGGATTATATATCGGCTTTCTCATAAAGGTATCAATTGCTTTTCTTATTTCAGGTTGCAATGGTTTTGATGCAGCAACAGTTTTTCCCGTCTTTTTATGTTTGAAAGTATAATTGCCTTTTTTATATTCAGTATTATCCACAATTAAAAAAGCAGAACCGCCAAATAATTGTTGGAACTTACCCATATTCTCCTGACATTCTTTCCAACTTTGTGTTACTAGTTCTTCTCCTAAAGTTCTACCTCTTTCTGAATTTCTGATAAGAGCGACCTCTAATGATGTATTAACAAATACCATATAGGTATCATATCCTAATTCCTCTGCGTGCTTTTTCTGTCTAGCCACTTTATCATAATTATCACCCGTTCCATCTATAATCATTCCTAATCTACCTGCTTCGTAAAACTCTTTAAACTTAGCAACTTGCCCTTTAGCAGTTTCTCTTGGCCCCGTTGGGTTTTTTGTAATAAAATCCCATAATTCAGGTTCTTCCTTTTCAATTTTAGCCAAATCTTTTGGATTGATACCATGCTTTTTTAATTGAGCTTCAAACGCAGGGTCTGAATTAACCACTTTTAATCCAGATGAAGCTACTGAAGATTTAAGATTTTTATCTATACCAAATATCTCTTGTGCCACAAATGATTTACCACTACCAGGGCCTCCCGCCATAAAAATACATTTAAGGATACCTGGATCATCTACACCCTCTAAAACCAATTGCTCTAATAGCTGTGCTTCAATAAAAGCAACTTCATCAACTATTTCTTTAAATTCTTTAAGTAAAGTCATTTGAATATCTTTTTCTATAAATATAAAATAATATAGAAAGGGTTATACTTCGATGGTTTTTATGAATTGCTTTTTTACCATAACCATTACATCTCTAATTTCTCTTAATTTATCAGATGCAGCGTATTTTGGTTCTCCATCTTTCATTTTTCTGATTCGTTGCATTAAAACTGATTCCGCTTTCTGCAATACTTCCAAAGGATAAAATTCGTTGTTTTCTTTCATTTTATTGATTATTTTGTTTGTTTTCAAATACTTTTCTCGCTTCCTCTTCCTCTTCTATTGTTGGAAAATACATTGATTTATAATATTCATCATCATATACCATTTCATCTGGAAATATACTATCAGATAGGTCTTCTACCGAAACAATATTCCAAACCTTATTGATACAATCTCCTAATAAGTCCAATGGATTTGCAATCGCATAACTCATTCTACCATGCTTATCTACAATTTCGAAGATTACTTCTTCATTCATTAAAGGAATAGATTCATCATTACATTTGTACTCTTTGTAATCGATAATAATTGATTTTTCCATATATTTTAGTTTTTATTTTTTAATCTACCTGCTCCTTTATAAGCATTTTTATATCTAGGTTCTAAAAGGGAACTTATCTTTACCCCTTCATATTTGTTTGCTGCATGCACAAACATAGTTTCCCCAATATATGTTCCACAATGCCAGCCAGAAGGTGATTGGGAGCTTCTGAAAAATACTAAATCTCCTATTTGCAAACTATCTTTTTTAATTCTCTGAGTTTGATTCCATTGTTTGTAACAAACATTCTCTAAGTTAAGAGCATATACATCTTTGTATAATCTTTTATTAAATTGGGAACAATCTATACCCCTCTCAGTTGTTCCTCCCAGCTTATATGGGTTTCCCAACCAGTGTAACATAAAGTTATTTAAAGTAGTATCGGAAGTCAAAAATGTAGGTATTGAATCTTTCTGAGTATATTGTTTTTTTAATTGAGCTGTTGCATTTTGACTAACCAACAAAAAAAATCCAAATATCAAAATGATAATTACCCATGTCCAAATTCTATCTTTTGTATTACTATTCATTTTATTTAATTTTAATCCCACCAACTTCTCAAATCACTTCCATCATAACCTTCTCCATAAATTTTGGAATTTTTTGTTCCATGAATAATGCTCCATAATTCTTTCCATTCCTTTGTTTCTATGACGAGTGCCCTTTTGAATACTCTACGATTATGCGCTTTTTCTTTTTTAGTTTCCTTATCCACTAATCGGTAGTTTCCATCATCTGCCTCTTCAAATTCCCAATCGTGCATAATTAATTCACCCAATTCGGCTTCTGCTCTATCTACATAATCATCATCCAATCTATGTTTCAAAAGTTCTAATGCTCTAGCCATTGCTTTTACTTTCGGCTCCCTCGTTTCACGAACTTCATACCCACCATTCTTCATTCCTTCATAAGTAATAGAAAGAGATCGATATAACATTTCTAAGTTGAAACGATAATCCCACCATTGGTGATTTGCCAATTCTTTTCTGAATCTCCATACATTCTTTACAAATAATGGGATATCATAGCGAAACAATGAATACATTTTATATATCCAATGTTGCTGCCACATTAATTTTCTTAATGATTTTGTAAATGTATCTGTGATGTGTACTTTCATTTATTTTTTTTAAATATATCTCTGAAGTTTCGTTGTGGCCTTTTTGTTATCAATCTACCATCATCGGTTTCTTCCATTAAAGGTGCTCTCCAAATTTCATATCCAATCCAAATGATATTAAAAAATAAAATAGCAGCTAGAAAAAATGTCATATAGTTTGTTTTAATTATTTACCAAAACTTCTTTTGTTTTAATTTACCTTCTTTTGCCAATTCTAATGTTGATTTCTTTTTTTCCAATTTAGCCTCTTTTTGTTGTTTTTGCAATGCCTTTTCATAATGAGGGGGAAATTTATTTTCTACCGATATCGGGCCGTTGGGAAATTTATCCAAATCGTATTTCCAAACAGATTCAACTCCATCTGCATCTTTAAAAATATGCTGGAATTTACGAGGTTTATCAGGTAATTTTTCAGGCCATCTACTCATAATAAGCAATTAAGTTGTAACAAATATACGAAAAAAATGTTACATTTCCAAATAAAAAATCCCCTCTTTTAACGGAGGGGAAATTGGGTGCAAGGGTATGCATGGCATGCAATTATGTTTTTTTCTTATAAATTCCCTTCTTTTGTTGGGATTTTATAGTGGCCTTTGCCATTCTCTTTCTGTTTTTCGATGCCCTTTCTCTTTTAGTAATCATTTTATATATTTTTTATTTTCTCATATAAATATTGAGCATATTTCTGATTCCCAAAATATCCCAAATGAGCATCATCAATTGGGGTTTCATCACATAATCTCCAACCTTTCTTTTCAGATAAATTCCATATAGTCGGCGAGTCAATTATGTTCTCATTTGAAGATTCAAAAAGTTTAAGTTTTTTTATTAATTCCCTTGTATCACTTCTTTTAGCAAAATTAATTGAACCTGCAAATATCGTTTCATTATTATCTCTAAAATAATTGATTTTCATTTTATCTAAGAAACAATAGAACATAGTAAGTTGTCTTAATAATCTACTCGCTTCAACTTCATAATCATGATAATAATCAACCAATTTATTCAATAACTCATCATGCTCTTTTAATTCATCAATAGATAAAACCTTAGATGAATCGAAGAATGATCTACTAAACGATAGATTTGATAGCCAACTTTTCCAATCTCTACTTACTTCTATTGGGTTATATTCATTTAAATTTTCTCCACCTTTATATGAAACCGATACTACAAACCAATCATTATGTTTTCTAGAATAAACTTCAAATCTAGCAGGTTGCAATGGTATATCAAAAACAAAAAGAGTTTCAGATAATTCATCCAATGTTCTCTTTGATATAAAATCATAAGTTTTCCTTATTAATCTATCTAGACCACCGCCTTCTTTGGCTTCATTATAAATTTTAGCTCCCAACATATCACCCAATAAATTACCATAAGAAACATCCTTAGAGTTATTCCAACTCTTAATATCCTTCTCCATAGTATAATATCTCCACGCTGAGGATTTAGGTTCTAATGAACCGCCACAACTTAGACTACTACCATTAATATAAATCTGAGAAAAACTTTTCATTATAAAGAGAATGATTCACCACACCCACAGGTTCTGGTTGCGTTTGGATTTTTAAATTCAAAACCCTTTCCATTTAACCCATCAGAGAAATCTAATTCTGTTCCGAATAGATATAGAAGAGATTTATTATCTACTAATACTTTAACATCTTTATCTTCAAACAACATATCAGATGGCTTCATATCATCATCAAATGAAAGGTCATAAGATAACCCACTACATCCACCACCTTTGACCGCTACTCTAAGATAAGGAGTTTTGAAGTTAGTTTCTTCTATTAATGATTGAACTTTTTTACTTGCCTTTTCCGTAACTGTAATCATATATTAATTTACATTGTGATCAGAATCTTTACATAACATTTCCAATTGTTCCCATTTGAACTTTGGTTTCTCATTTAAAAATACAAAACATCTCCACTTTTTTTGTTTTTCAAAATAGATGTGCTTTTGTAAATGTGAAGGGATTGCTGCATTTGTGGGAATTCTTTTTACCGGATTATCAAAAAATACTTTTATTAACACATTAAGATTTTCACTATCATCCCATTTTCTTTCTTGCTCCTCTAACAATCTCCACTCACCTCTATTAAGATATTGGTCTTGTAGAATACAATTCAAATATGAAAATGTTTGTTTAAGGTTTACCATATTATCAGAAAAAGTTGCTGCAGGTGCCCCATGCCCTTTATCATAAATGTTTGCCTTATAATCATCCGCATCTGAAGTTTTGATACCTGGCTCTTTGTAGAAATCCATTGCACCTCTATTCACATTTGTTGAGCGGTTTATAGATTGATATTTTATCCAAATTGGTTGCTCTAAATCTTGAGAATACAACACTTCAAATACTTGATTTTTAATCTTAACGTTTTGAGAATAAACTGAAAACGAAGAAAGTAATAACAATAATAGTAATAGTTTTTTCATAAATAATTCTTTTACTATTAAATATAGATAATTATACTTTCTACCCTCTTTTCATTATCTTATATCTAGCATTTCTTTCTTCTTCAGATAAAAACTTTGTGTAAGTATGGGATACCGATGCTCTTACACAGGTTTCAGGCAATCTTTGATTTCTAAGATAATTATTTATATATCCCATTATATTGTGGCTTCCGATTGGATTAGCGGAATGAACAAATATTTGTGGAAGTGGAATACCCTTTGTTATACTCTCTGCAACTAAAAATCTTGCACAATCCATTCCAGTTTTTTCATTGATGTTTGTGTAATCTAAACTGTAATTAGGTTTAACATTTGTATAGTATTCTTCCATAGCACTATCACCCAAATCGTGATCAAGTGAAATAGTTTCATAACTCTCCAATCCATTTAGTTTTATATGGGCTACAAATTCATCGTAATTTTTTACGATTTGCCAATTACCCTCAGTTGGTACTCGAACATCATCTAAGTACAACCAAATTCTTTCTTCTCTTATCATATTTTATCTCCCCATTTGTTTTTAAGATACTCATAGTATCTATTTTGCTTATTACCATTGTATAGAAACCACACAATGTAAATGTCAAACCACTTATCTAATTTAGTTAAAAAATTTTTCATTTATTTATTCAGTTTGAGTGTGAAAAAACTTTTCAAATTCTTCATGTGCTTTTGGATTTATCTCCTTTAGATAATCTACTGATAATTCATATCTACCAATAATAGTATTATTGATAAAGTTTTCAGATTTTAATGAATCATTTACACTTTGTAATGAGTCAATATATTGTGCTTTTGCAATATCGCCTCCACTCAAATATCTCAATTCATGTAATTCGGAACGTAATCCAGCTAATTGTTTTTGCTGAAAATAACAAATCAATAATACGGATACCGCGCCAGTTCCAACGATTGCCTTTTGATATTTAGCTATCCATTCTTTCATAATGTTTCTTTTTTATAAATAATTCTTTTAATTTTAAATATTCTTTATTTTCTCTTGCCTTTTCCCAATACTGATAAAATACTTTAGCTGATTCTGCTTTTTCATTGGTTTCCCAATCTAATTCCTGTGGTAATATCTCCCATTCACCACTTTCATTGCTCCACTTCTTTCCGCTTTTATGGTTAGCATATCTTCTACTACGGGTAAATCCCATATGTAGATATTTCTTAGCCATATCAGCACCAACAAAATCCCCCTCATCTAAATATTCTAAAAACATTGAGTATATCCTCTTTGCCGATTTAAGGGCTATTTGAGGGGTTTTAAACCTCCAAAATGGATAGATCTCACTCTTATATGGTTCACATATCAAAACTCCCTGTTGCCCCCTTCCAATCTGATATAAATGGGGATTTTTACGATAATCTACATCGGTTCTCCATTTATAAATGTGGGGTTCAAATCCTATATATGAAGGCTTCATGCTCAAATATACGATTTTTTTTACTATTTTCCAAATTTATTTATTGAAATAATCAATGATTGATGAGGATATTATTTTTTGACCATCGATATTAAGATGTAAATCTATTATCTTATTACCGTTAATATCTAAATCTATTTTATATTCATCTAAAAACTTATCAAAATAATAATCTCTTTTATTATATTTGACAAATTTATATGGAGAAAACATATAAAAATCACCCAACCAATCCATATAACAATACTCAAACTTATATAATTCAGAGAAATATCTTAAAGTATTGTCAATATATTTAAAAAAATTATATTTTCTATTTTCAAATAAATCATTGAATGAACCAATTAAACTATCTTCATCTTTAATGTTTAAATCTCTGAATTGATATCTACTTATCGTTGTAAATTGAAATACTAATTTTTCTATGGAATTATTATGTAAATCTAATAATGGAAGCATATCTAACACTATTTCAGTATTACTTCCTCCATTTGTTTTTCTTTTTATTGGTTCTAAGTTATAATGAGAAGAAACTAAGCCAGTAAATGATAACTTATCTTTATATTCCAAATCATCTTCTTCTATATAATCAGAGTGAGATGGAAACATTCCACCTACTTCCTTCGCTAATAATTTATTTTCTTCCTTCCATTTGTAAAAATACAACCCCTGCCCCCAAGTAAAACTATCTCCCAAAAAAAGTATTTTATTCATTTTCTATTTCTTTTATAAAATCGCTTTTAAATTTTAAAAGTAATCTTTTTATATTTTTATAGTTGTGCTCCATAATATCGTAATTTTCTTTAACGATGTCATGTAATTCAGTTATATCCCTTTCGCATATAGTTTTATATTCATCTAGCACATAGTATAATCTAGTTGTATGATCTGAAATAGTATCATACTCTTCTGAGAATATAAAATCAAATGTTTTAAATCCTAAATTTTTTAATTCCGATAAAATATTGATATAAGAAAATGTTAAAAATGGTTTTTGTTGTATAAATGGCTTAAGAAGTTTTTCCGAAGTTTGTATTATTTGGTTTTCACAAGCCTCATACATTGTTTCAAAAATCATCTCAAATAGAGAATCCGCATATCTACTTTGATTTGTAAGTAACGAATACTCCATTGTTTTAAATTTCTCATCTTCAAATGGTTTGGGTTTGAAGATAAAGGAATCATCAATTTCTATTAACCCACCCTTCCCTCTATTATAATCATACACAATTGTTGAATAATTAAAACCATTACCCAATTCATTGTTTTTATATGTCGAAAAAAAAGATAAGTTATTTTTATCCCAAAGATTATTATCATCTATAAACTTATAATAGTGCAACCTATCGGTGTTAATACTATTTGCAGCCGAATAGAAATATTTACTTTTAGGATTGAAACGATTTGCTTCAAAATAATCATTCTTAAGCAACTCACCATCCAACTTCTCTATTGTCATTGCATTTTGAGCAGCAAAATATCCAACTGAGTCATCATAATTGAATTTTAAGACGGTTGAAAATATTTTGTATGGAATATCAATGTAATCAAAGAATTTATTAAACTCTTCTTTATTCTTTTGGTATTCAGAATATGTGTAATTTGTCCAATCAGTATCCATCTCCCAAAATATTACTTTTTCAATTTTATACTTGTTATCTAAAATTAAATCAGTAAAATCTTTTAGCTTTGGAAGGTGAAATAATTGCTTAAACGAATCATCAAACCCAACAATTAACGTAAATTTAGCTAACTCTGCAACATTCTTTTCAGACGATATTATATTATAGCTGTTTTCCAAAAAAGAATAAAAATACTCCTTTCTTGCTTTAAAGAATTCTCTCTCTGGCTGATGGATAGAATCTAAATGAAAATCATCGAACTCCAACTTATCTACACTATTAGGAGCGTATTTATAAAATACTAAATTTCTCATACCAAATTGTTTTCTCTTATAAATTTAATAAGTTTCATCTCAAATTCACCATATATTCTACCATCGGTGCTCTCTTTAGTAGGCAATAGTTCTGCTAAATAATTTTCAAATTTTATTAAATTTTCTAATTCAAAATAACTTTTGTTTAAATTCAACATTGGTTTTAAAAATTCTCTTATAATATCAATGTAAAAAATTTTGTTTGAGAAATATGAAGGATGATGGTCTTCTGTAATATGAGTATATCTAATAGCTTCTTCTAACCTATTGGAAGAATATTCAAGCAATCCTCCACAATCTCCTTTATAAACTTTTGTAAATTCATTATAACCTTCTCTATTTTCAAACCAAGCTAATTTACCAACTTTAAAATTATAATCCCACGTCTTTATTTCAGATGATACGGAATCCTCTTTGAATAATTTTTTAAAATCTCTTGTAAAAATATCCCATCCAAAATATATATAAAAATGCTTATAATTTTCTTTTAATAGGGCCAATATCTCTTTAATATTTTCTATATGTAGTTTATAATATTCATCCATATTCGCCACTTCCACAAAATAATCCATTTTAACATTCTCAGGTAGTATTTCAAATACGTTTTTATAGTAATGCTTTCCTTTTTTGAGAGATGAGTGTTCTGAATTAAAAATTCCATCAAAACTTGCCTCAGTTCTCAGTAATGCACTCAATTGAACTATTGCAATGTTTTCAGCTTTCGTATCAATTTCTTTTATTCTATTTTTTATGATTTCCTTAATGACATGATTACCAAAACTCCCACCACCAAAGTTATGCACTTCATATTCTTCATTATCGTTATATGCTAAATCAAATTGGACAAAACTACTTATTGGCTTAGTTGTCTGGCAATGAACTGAATATGCTTCTATATCAAACTTTCCACACTTAGGCAATCTAGGCCATATAGGGGTTTCGGTGAAACTACATCCAAAAAAATCTATATTCTTCATATTGTCGTAACTCCTCTTTTTTGCACAACTTTAGTTGCACATTCGTTTGCAAATTTTATCGACTCTCTTAAATCTTTTGTTTCTACGAACTTAAAAACAAGTGATGCCATAAAGGTATCCCCTGCCCCACTTAAATCTCTTACTTCAATATCAGTATTTACAGGATAGACTTCATTCTGATATAAACATCCTCTTTCAGACATCGTAACTATAAGTTTATCAGCCCAATCATCATATCTAGCTCCTTTCTTTTCACATAATTCCCATTCGAATTCATTCATTTTGATATATGTGTAATCGGAGAATGTTTGTAAGTTAATTGGTTTTTTCGTATCTATAAATGTCAAAGGATGTTTTCCACTTATTAAATTAATATCACTTTCAGTTAAGAAACCTTTATCATAATCCGATACAATTACTGCATCAACATTCCAATCAACTCTATTAATATCAAATGATGATTTAACCTTATCCAAGGTATCAACTCTCAAAAACATTTGGTTCGATTTACTATCTACATATCTTGTCTTTGTGATTTGCTCTTTGTTGGTGATAAGATTTACCTTAGCTCCTAACGATTCTAAGTTTGCTCTAACATTACCAGCCATTCCATCATTGGTTACGGTTCTAGATGGTTCAAATACCGGAACGGGTGCTTCTGGACATAATCGAGATACATTGCCATAAATGAATATATCGGTGCAACTATCTCCTATAACTAATATTTTCATAAACTTTCTATTTTTCTGATAATAGAATTTGCTAAAATTAAATTACCTTCCTTATTGAGATGTCTATCATAAATATGGTTATCATCTAAATAAAAATCAAATGTATATTTTTGCATTTCTATCATAAAATTAAAATCATATCCACATAATTTATCACCTATGTAAATAGGTATAAATCTATCAATTTCATATTTTGAATAATCATCTAACCATTGGATATAAAGAGTTTTAAAACCATGAATCTTCTCTTGCTCTAAAAAATAATTATGTATTTGATAGAAATAATCCCTAAGTTTAGATTGAACTATCTCACCCGCTCTTTCTTTTACTCTTTCTTCATAGCTAATGTTAAAATCAACATTTGTTAATGCAAAGTCAGTCATATCTCTTGCAAAAGAACTCAATTGAAAAATTACATATTTAATATTGTTTTTTATCGGTAACCCTTTATAAAAAGCAATATTGTTTTGATGTGAACCACCATTACTACTTATTTTTATGCATTTTAAATTTAAATGAGTTGAAACTAAATTTGTAAATGAAAGCGAATCCTTAAAATTTAAATCATCATTTGTTATAAATTCGGAATGAGATGAAAACCCACCATTTATTTTTTTATTAAATTTTCTATTTTCTGAAATCCATTTATAATAATATAATCCTTGCCCCCAAGTGTAACTATCTCCTAAAAATACTATCTCTTTCATTTACCAACTGATTTCCCAGTCTTTAAATTCCGCTGCTATACAATCAATTTTATAATCCTTTCTACCCCCTACTCTTTCCTGAATTTTGTTTTTAGCGGTATTACGAATTCCATTCAATCCATGAGTTAATAATAATTTATTACCCGCATCAATTCCAGCTCTTGCATTAGTTTCATTTGTCCAAATGTGTAAATTCATTTGAGATAATACTACAATCGCTCTAACAAACTCCCCATCTAATTCATAATCACCTGATTTAAGTATCAAATCTATATCATGTACAATATCTTTAATTTCTTGCCCATACTCTGATTTATGTTCGGTGATGAATACTTCTTTTAACTGAATAATTGATAACCTGTCAATTAGTTCTGCCAATGTTGGTAGATATTTTCTTTTTTCCATTATTGTAAAAATTTATTTAAATGTTTTGGTATTTCTAAATTATTGTAAAGAGAAGACCATTTTATATAATTTCTAAAATTTGTTAAATGCTCTTCATAATCACCTTCTATTCCTTGTTTAATATGCAATATGTAATTCTTAATATCCCCACTTAGATAAGGATTTCTTTCTATCCCCTTTATATTTTTTCTATCAAAATATTCTTCAATCTCTTTTTCTATTCCGAAGTTTTTAGCATCTAAATGTTTAGGCCAACTTACTATTTGTAATCTGATATTCGAATAATCATTTATATATCCATTATCAATTAAATAATCATAAGTTTCAAAGAATTGAAATACATTAATTATAGTTGTCGTAAAAGTAAAATCGTAACTAATATTTGGGTTTAATTTAATCTCCTCATTTAATTTTTTCAGATTTGATAAAAATGTTTCAGTTTTAAAGTTTGTTCTTTGAAATTCGCCCGTTTCGAACAACCCATCCAAAGAAATAGAATAAACTACATTCTTAAAGTTCTTAGTAAATTCAAATATAGATGTATCTTTGTATTCTAATATAGAAAAATTTGTCTGAAATTGAAGTGTTACGTTTTCAGGGTGAGGGATTGTTTCTATGAAATCCCACACCTTTCTCATATAAAGAGGCTCTCCACCTGCTAAATAAACATATTCTAGCTTTTCTAAATCCTTTTGGGTAAAATCATTTTTGAGTATATGTAATTTCTTTTTATCGAATGCATTTATATATTCATAAACTCTATGATCCAATTTCCATTGTTTTAATTTCTCTCTTACAGGATCAACAACTTCCTTTTCCCAATATTCAGCCCTCTCATCATACCAAGATGTAGAATCCCTTTCCCCACACATTCTACACTTAAAATTACATTGATTTGAAAATCTTACATCTAAAAAAACTAATTCATTTTTTTCAGATTCTCCTCTCATCAATTCTTCATATTGCTTTTGGAAATGGGTATTCTTTTCTTGTCTGAAACTTCTACCTCCCCTATCTTCGGTTTTCCAACCTGCATCGCATATTTTATTTTTTACGCCATTTTTTAAATCTTCTCTTAGTTTTTTATAAGATTCATTTTTATAAAATTGATTAAAATCTACATAATCGTTATAATTCTCTTCGAAAAAATCACTTGCCATACAACAAGGTTTCACCTTACCATCCTGAAAAACAGAAAGGTGCATAAAAGGCATCACGCATATTGTGTCTTTATTATACATAAAACATTTTAAATAATTTACGAATTTCTGAATCTGCAAAAGTTTTAACTAAATTATGATTATACTCAAAGTTCTCATTATAAAGTTCTATCTTAGCTTTCAAATCGTAAAAATTAGTTTTTAATAATTTATCAGATTCATCTAATACCATTTTCAACCTCTTCCCATCATCAATTTCAGAATCGTATGATTCATCTACCAACCAGTCAAAAGTTTTGAATCCGATTTCCTTTAAAAGTTTTAAAACGCCATGCTGACCGAAAACTAAAAATGGAGTTTTGTATAAAAATCCTTTAAAAACTTTTTCACTTAAAACAATGCCACAATGGGAATGATATCTTGTTTCAAATATTATTTGAAATAAAGATTCCGCTGCATCTTTCAACGCCAAATTCTTTACTTGATTAAAATTATCATATTTTAATTTCTTAGGAACATATTTAATTTCTAAATCCAATTCTCCTAGATTTGAAATGTAACTATTATCTTTCCCAACGTTAGCTTTCAAAAAATGATTACTTAAGAAATCTTTAATATCAAACTTTTTCCCAACTCCACCATACAATGGTAGAAAAAAAGAAGTATTTGTTTTATACCAATGTTTGCCTTTTTCTAAAAATTGATATAAATGCAATCTTTCTTCTTTAACATTGCAATTAGCCGAAAATAAATGAAACCTTTTTTCTAAATTATCAAAACAAAAATCTAAAGTTTCACCGTAGTTGTGCAATAGTTGAAAAGGAAAACACCCAAACCCATATGCGTGATTTATTTTAGTAAAATTAAATCTCGATTTAAATATATTCCTATGAAAAAGAAATCTATTATCATCACCAAATATACTATAAAAAAAATCTTCAATATCTAATAACTTCTCAAAGGTATCCCAATTGACTTCATTTTGAAAAATAATTATTTTTTTATACAATCCCTCATCCAATCCAGTCTTTATTTCTTTAAAATATGTTTCCTGTGTAATAAAATGTTGGGCCTGTCCATTGTATAGTATAAGCAATATTGTATTTTCTTCAGCGTAATTAAATCTGATATTGTACATTTTTTCTAGTACTCCTAACCAATAGTTATTCCCCTCAACCCATTCCTTACTTTTGAATTCAGTCATAGGTCGGAATTTTTGATCTTTATTCTCATCAAATTCTATTGGTAATAAATTTACAACAATTCCCATTTTGTTATTTCATTTTGTACAAAATAATCCCAGTAAAAATAAGTAGGATGTCCGTTTGGATTAAAATTATTATCTGCAATCTTATCCATTGCTCTTTGAATGGGGTACATTGGTTTAAATTCAGTCGGGGTTCCATCAATATCCTCTACCACCAACGGAGTATATTCTGTATCTTTGTATCTATATACATTTCTATTATAAACCCACTCAGTAATACCACCGTACATGCAGTTTTCATCCCCTAAAAACCAAAATCTATCTAAATCCAGCATACCAAATAGATTTTTAATATATGGGTCTGAATTTATAAAAGATAATCGTTTTTTCTTAGTAAGGTTTTTATCTAAAAACATAGATTTAAATATCTCCTCAGGTGTTTCACCTGATATTTCAAAAATAGGAGAAAATGGAATACTAAATGATTCGGTTTTACAAAATATTTTATACGGAATATGGTGTACCTTGCAATAATTTTGCAATAACAATATGTGAGTTAAAGATTTTATATAACTCGCCTCTATTGAAAAAAGATTTTCACCAATTGTTTTGGCTAAATTAACTAAATTTTCATTAGTTGAAAAATTATTTCTTACACCGGATAAAGTTCCAAACTGAAAAAACCCATTATCACTCCCATCAAATAAGTATGTATTATTTCTAACCGATGAATTATCTCCTGCGACATTTTTCCTTATTTGAAAACTTATCGGCATATAATTAGATGTACGGGTGAATTCAGTACATTGCAATATGATTGATATATCCTTACTTTCTTTTAATAATCTATCTGCAATCGAAATAATAGATAATACAGATGTAGCGATATCATTGCCCGCCATACCTGCATTATAAACTTTATGCCCACAAATTCTATGGATTGCCTCAGGATAAGAACCCAATGGATTAATACCATCTATTTCCGGTGTAATACCTCTTATTACCTTATCCTCATTAACCAATTCAAAATTAGTGAAAGAACATCCTGAACAAATGATTTCTCTCATTTAAAAAAACTAATATATAGGTGAAACAATTAATTGAACGGATGCGAAATTTGGGAATGATGTATCTTCCTCCTTAATTTGATGAATTTGCCATTCTAGCTTTTCAAATTTGATTTTACCCCCAACATTTAAACACGGCCCCCCTTCAAAATCAAACATACTTATATTATTATTTTCCGAAGATTTTCTAACAAAATAGGAGTTCCCCATTATCCTAATTCTATCGTGCGAAATTCTTTCAATGGTTCGCTCTTCACCATTTCTATTAATAAGATTTTCCATTTAAATAACTTTTAATAAAACAATATTTTTTATAAATACAATAATAATTAATTTTTTCTACTTAATAATTTCGTAAAGTAAATATAAACCCCAAAAAACAACCCCGCAATACAATACAACACGAAGTTCGCTTTCCATAAACTTCCTGTCAGTAATATTAGGGAATATTGTACGGCATCGAATCCAAATGGATTGAAGAATAGAGCCATCATCAATGCCATATCTTTGTATAACATTATTCTGTTTTCCTTGCTTTTCAGCTTGTTGATTGTTTTTACTATCACCGTCGTCCATGTATGTTTAATTTAGTGAAATTTGTAACTATTTTGATTTTATAATTAATTCACCCAATACTTCAATTAGGCCAACTAACTCTTGAAAATGAATTTGTTCCATATCCGAAGATACATTACATAATTCATCTAAATACTTTTTAAGTTCTATTTGTGCTTCATTTACATTAAAATTACCTTCTGTTGCTTTCTTATAATAAGGAAGTTTTACCACAAAGTGATGATGTGTTAGTAGAGCAGCCCCACCCTTTTCTTTTGCATCGTTTGAAATTTTAGTTGCACCCTCTAATCTTTTTTTAGAAAATTCTTCAAATGATAGGTCTTCAGGATATCCTACCTCATCCAATTTTTGTTCTAAAATTATATTTTTCAATCGTATCATCGTGTATAAATATAATCTATTTACTTAATGAGTAATCCCAATTTGATTCAGATGGTCTCCATTTTCCATAATCTTCACACCTCCAAACCTTAGTAGAGTATCTAAAATATGGTATTTGTGTTATATCATTAGTTCGGCTTGGTTGATACCACCTTGTACGATTATTCGGTTGGGCTGAAAATTGCCCATTAACCAATTTTGATATATTATATGATTTATGTTCGTTTGGAGTTTCACTCCACCCACAATCTATTTCATTTGGGTCTGAATGTGCCGTATCAATTGTAAAAAGATACTCACCTTCTATTGTAGTTTGATCCTTTAACGTTGTAAAGGTTTTAGAACCTCTTAGCGCCCTTTTCTCTATTACTGATATGTTATATGATAAACAATCCCAAAGTTGAAGGAAGTCCAAAGGAAGTACCTTATCAGATGCTTCTACCGGTCTCCATCTAAAAGCGTGGATTGGTAACTTATCATATACAGCCCCAAATTTATCTATATAAGTTTCAAATAATAAAGCTCTATTTGGTATTGATTTAACGGTTACCCAATGACCCCCTTCCCATTCACCTTCACCTAATAATTTACCTTTAGAATCGATTTGAAAATCATATAAAAACCTCTTATCTACATAAACCTCAATTGCGGGTATATTAGCAATTAAATAACTCATCTTATCTATTTAAATTCATTTATAAATATAAATTTAGTAAATAAGATGATCCAATCCTTTAGTGTTTGCTCTACGATATTTTATATCAAATTCTGAAGTAGTTGTTCCTTGTTTAACTTGTTTTTTATACCACCAATACAAATCCTCTAATGTACCCTTACCTCTTTGTCTTTCCATTGCTTTCTCCCACAAATCCTTTTCGAATTCTTTCTTAAGTTCTGCTCTCAACTTCCACAATATAAGTTCTTCATTCTTAAATGCTTCTAATTCCAATTTAACTGCTTTGATACGTTTCATTCTACCGGCTTCTAATGCCGCCTCTTTACGATTCCTCTCATCAGTACCACCATAGTTCTTATAAGTTTGGTTATACGCCTCTTCAGCGGATGATCTTTGGGAAGCAGCTTCGTTAAACATATAAGAATAATCAAAGTCACCATTTCGTATCTTTAATAGTAACGGAGCATCTGCATTAAGTGGTTTATTAGGTCTACCTTTTGTCCACCATCTATACGGATTATATCCCATAATTAAAATTTTTGAATTACTAACATAGCATCAGTTACATCTTCAGGTCTTAAATAACCTACTACATCCCCATTTGCAATGGGGTTGTCATAATGAATATGCCCATCTTTAAATACAGCCAATTCATACAACCCCTTATCACCACCATAGGTATAAGGAGTACACACTACACTAACCCCAAACCCATTATCGAAATCCATACGGGCTTGCACACCTCCCATCATGTGAGTTGGGTGTGGTTGAAATGATAAATCACTAAATGTTTTCATATCTCTAAAATTTATATGACAAATATACGAAAAAATCTCAAATATTCCAAATAAAAAAAGGGGTATTTCTACCCCTGAAAACCTTCATTTGAGAGTTTGAGTTATGAAATTATTGAAGGTTTTTAAATAATTGTGGAACTTGTCCATACACCGGCAACTTGCCATCCCACTTTTGTACGAACTCTAACTGAATCAACAATGGAGTCAATGTTTGTTGCTTCATTCTATTTGCCTCAGCTTCAGCTTTTGCTGATGTAAGTAATGCCTGAGCGTTACCTTCAGCAGTTGCTACTTTAATCTTAGCTTGTGCTTCAGCGGTTTTAACTTCGTTCTCTGCTCTTAATGCCGCTTGAACCGCGTTATTCTTAGCTTCAATAGCTGCTTTGAATGTTTCAGGATATACTAAATTTGATGTAAACTGATTAACCACAAACCCCTCTCTTAATAATTGACCCTCTAAGATTTTACGAACCTCAACTTCATAGGTTTGGCGATTGCCAATTAATTCATCGGCAGTATATTTGTTAGTTGCTAATCTGAATGCATCAAATACCGCAGTTTTTAGAAAGCCTTCTTCAATCTGCTCTA
>JACCED011140278.1_pt1 | contig 23002 bp, 1 predicted proteins | sample 7455021 | NCBI WGS metagenome assembly JACCED01 (sample SAMN15323456, study PRJNA562643) | freshwater metagenome | isolation source: river surface water | place: USA:Blue River Watershed | collected 2017-08-19
CCTCTTTTAAGCCTCATTCCGGATAATTCGGGCATCTCTGGCCCCCCCCAACTAGCCCTGCTTTCTGTCTCTGGTGAAGGACAGTTCCAAGCGACGCTCTCGGAAGGACAGTTTTCTGTCACTGCCCAACCCAACGCGATTCCCGGAACCTATGCTGTTTTCGTTAACGTCTCCGACAGTCAAACGCCTCCAAACCGAAAAGTAGGTAGATTGGCGGTTCGGATTCGTCCAACAGCGCTCACGCAACCCGACGTACGAATCCCGAAATCAGTCGTGCGAGGCGACGTCAACTCGCCTGCGAATGTTGTCGATTTATTGACATCTCTCGGAGCGCAAGGCCAGTCCTTAGTCCCTCCTCTCACCTTCGCCAAGCTGCCCGACGCCATCGGATATGCAGACGGGGCCTTCGTTGCACTCAACGGAGCTGCCGTCACTGTCTCTGCATCGGAGAATCAGAGTGCCCCGGAATCGATCTCCCTCCCCGTCTACTTCAGTGTGACGGACAGTGGACAGTCTCCGAAGAAGCTTTCCATCCTCCTCGACCTGACCGTGAAACAGCCCTCCATCCCCGAGGGTGTGCCTCAATCGGATCGATTCTCTCTCGATGTTCCAGTGGCTCTCGGCGCGCAACCTTCGCCGTACGGCATCGCCGAGCGCCTACCGCAATCAGTGAGTCTCTCCGGAAACAAAACGTTCACCCTCATCCGAAACCCACACAGCTCAACCTTTTCAGGGTTCCTGTCCGCCTCCGGTGAACTGTCAGTAACCCCGACGCCCTCCGCCGCAGCGGGGACGTACCCAATCCTCGTGAAGGTTTCAGACGGAACAAGGACGGTTTACGGAGAACTATCGATCCAGCTTACTTCCCCGCAAGTCCCTCCTCCTGATTTTGAAATCACCGCTCAGCTGGTGATTGGTCAACCCACTCCAACAAACCTCGACCTTGCTCCAAAAGTGCCCCAGGGACTGTCACCCCAGTCTCAGTGGAGCATTTTATCCAACCCCACAGCATCGCATGTTGAAATTTATGCCTATTCCAGCACCCTGACGCTCTCGCCAAAAATAACTTCTGCCCCCGGCGAATACCTCGCTTTCCTCAAGGTGGCCGACACCACTCAGGCACAGCCAATCGAAAAGATCGCTCGCCTCCGAATCCAAGTTGCACCGCCCGCTCCTCAGGTGGTTGATTTCGTGGTGGAGCGGGAACTCTTGGTTGGGGCTTCAAACTCTCAGGTCAATCTGCAACAATATTTAAATCAGTCGCTCGGGCTTCAAGGGACTGCGACCTTCAGTTTGTACTCCAACACGGCGCCGATGGGTACGCTGTCCGCAAATCTATCCCCGAATGGCCAACTCTCTCTCAACTCGTATCAATCTCAAACGAGCCAAACCTCTACAGGAGAGTACCCCCTTTACATTGCTGTCACAGATTCCGCCTCGAAGACCGTCTATGGCCGGGTCAATGTTCGGCTCGCGTGGCCCTCTCCGTCCTCCATTGATGCCGAGGCATCTGTTTATCATGCACTGGAAGCTCCGCCTGCCCCCATCGATTTGGGAGCAAGGCTTCAAGCCCTCGCGGAAAATACCGCAGTCTCTGGACCTTCCTACGAACTCTTCGCTGACAATGCTCCCTCCTACCGTAAGAAGCTAGACTATACGGGGAGCCTCGCAGTAGCCCCGGTGGGCACCTTGCAACCGGGCTCCCAGTCACTAGTAGTCAAGGCCACCTCCTCAATCGGGGTTAGATTCATCAAAGTCTGGCTCCACTCGGTTGGCACCCCCAGCACCACTCAACCGGAATTCCAGACTCAAATCCTCGCATCAAGGGGAGCTGCCTCCCAATCCATCCACCTTCCGACGGCGCTTGCAGGCGCACCTGCCTCTACCTCTTGGTCGATTGAAGTCCTCGATAATCCGGCAGCCAACGACTGCCAGTTCGTTATTCAATCCGATGGATCCATGAGCGTATCCATGGCGAGATTCAGCGCTCCTGTAACGACTGAAGCCACCGTCAAATTGACGTCTCTCGACCCATTGAATCCAGTTCAAGCCATCGGCCGAGTTCGAGTCTCTCCAAAAGACTTCTCAACTTCGGGACTGCTTACCCACTATGACGCCAATCGATTCGATTCTGTGGTGACAGATGGGAACTCCGTCTCTCAGTGGAAAGACCTATCGGGCAACAACCACCATCTTAATGCGCCGCTAGGTTCGGGGCCGACCTATCTCGTTAGCCCAGGGCTCAGAGTGCTAGATTTTAATCCTTCTAAAGGTCTGAGCGCTCAAAACATCCCACTGACCGAAAACGTGACGGTATTCATTGCGTTGCAACCCAGTCAACTGATTGGAACTTGGGGTAGCTACATCCATCATGGGAATCATGATAGCGATTGGGCCCTCCGAATGAATGGAGAGGCCGGATCCAAGACGGGGTTCCACTCCAGTAATGACAACACGGTTGTTCAGGAGCAAATCGTTCCTGGTTCTCCGTATGTACTCGTTGGCCGACTCCAAAGCGCGCTGGGAGGCCAGACGGACCAGAGATTATTTAAGATTTTCAGGCCCGACGGGACTGAGGCAACCGTCCAAAGCTCAACCCTAGAGAAAACCATCACAAGCGGCTTGAAGCCTCTGTTCGTCGGAAAATCTGACGCGAATGAACCTTCAAATGCTCAAATCGGTGAGATTTTGTACTTCTCTAAGGCACTGTCGGACGGAGACGTCGCTTTCAACGCGTCTTACCTCATCGACAAGTGGCTCAATAAATCAGTCACGTCAGGTAATCCGGGCGGAGGCACAACCCTGCCCCCAGCGAACATTCAGTTGCCCAATCTTACTCTGTTCCAATCTTTCGCACCGTCCGTTGACCTTAATCAGTTCGTTCCTGCTACGGCTGGCCTGACACCGCCCTACAACTGGAGCAGCAACACATCTCAACTGCCTCCTTGGTTATCTTTGTCTCCCAACGGCGAACTTTTTCTCTCCCCGCAGTCGGGGACAGAGTCCTTTAACGGCTTCTCGGGAACAATCTCGATCGCAGTCACAGACGGCTCGACTCCCACGAAAACAGCAAACTTGTCCATACCGATCGAATTGAAAGAACTAACGTCAGCGGTGATTGCTAGCGCCATCCTCACCGATCAAGTTCATGTCGCAGTGGGTGCGCCACAAAGCGTTTTCAACCTGCGTACCCTTGTTCAATCCGCAGCGTCGCGGAGTAATTTGGCCAGCTTTTCCACCGCAGACGCCACTCTCTCGATTGTCGCCGTGCGGTCTTATGGCGCTTTCAATGCACGACTCTTGGCTGGTGACCAGCTATCTATTGATCCTTCCCCAAACGCTCAAGTCGGCGCGTTCGATTTGCTTGCTCAGGTGAGGTCCACCACGACCACGTCTGAAGCATTTTATTTTCGAGTTCCGGTTATTGTTAACGGCCCAACCTCATCGGGAGTTGACCTTGTCGTACCTCAAACAGTTGTCCGAGGTATTGACTTGATCGTCGACGTGCCGTCGAAAGTTCTGAGTGCCCTCGGGCTATCCTCCCCAGCAGAAGTGCAAGTCATCAACCAAGCTGGGTTGGCAGCCGGACTTTCTGTGGCTTCCTCTAACGACGGAAATACCCTCACCCTGTCGGCCATCCCGAGCACGGACGGACAGTTGAAAGACTCGATTTTCCTGAAGGTTTCAAACCAGACTCAAAATGGTATCATTCAGAAAATCGTGAGGCTCGATTGCACTGTCTCATCGTTCGCGCCGCCATCAGGTTCGGAATCCTTCTCTTTAGAACTCACTATTCCCGGGATCCCTAATCAGGAAAACACCTTCAATATTGTTCAACTTCTCCCTAGTAATATTGTTCCCGACCCGCAGTTCCAGTACAGAGTGGTTGACTCCACTCAACTAACAAGCAAAGGCATCGACGCGACACTAAGCCCTGAAGGGCAAATCAAGTTTAAACCGCTCGTCGACTTCATTCCAGGTCGCTACCAGGCAGTGGTAGAAATGAGAAGTGGATCGCGTACTGTATACGGTACTCTCTGGGTGACCCAAGCGAGCTTCACACCGCCGGAGACAACCTTTGAGCTGACGGTTGAGGTGCCAATCGGCGGACAACTCAGAAGCCCTGTTAACCTTCTGTCACAGATTCCGTCCCCCACCTCGGCGACGACCACGACCTCTCCGACATCCACCACCACGGCATCCACCGCGGGCAGTACAGTGACAACTCCGAGTCCGACCTCGAATCCACAAATCTCGCTCGAGCAGGTTTACAACTCCTCTAAACGTGGGGTCTCGGCTTACATCAGTGGCTCAGAGTTAGTGCAGTTATCCACGACCTCATCCGCCTATTTGGGCAAAAATGTTATTTACATTAAATCATTCAACCCCAGCTTGAATACAACTTCATTCGGCAAGTTGAATGTCGTAGTACACCCCGCTCGGCCGGACCATGTCGATCAAGAGGTCATCCAAACGGCATCATTTGACGGTGCGACTGCCACCATAAATCTCCAAAATGTGCTATCGGCTCCTCTCGCACACCGAGACGATATCGACTTTTCCGTTTATTCTGTCGAGCTGCCAACCGGATTGGTGGCGTCCGTCACCCCGAGCGGTTTACTCACCCTCTCCACAGCGTCAAGTTCGGCGCTAGATCTCACAAAAGGGATTTCAGTACATCTAGCCGCGAGAGAAATACAAACGGGAACCACCAGTTACGTAACAGTCCACGTTCATTTTGAGACCGGCAGCTCGGCTCCGAGCGTTGCTCAAAAAATAATCTACCTTAATACTAACACTCCAGCCCTCGCGGTTGATCTTGTTGACACACTGTTCTCCGAAGATGGCGGCGTGCAGTTTGCGGCCGAGTTGGTTTCCAATCCTTCACCAACACAGATATCGGCCCAAATTCACGGACGTCACGTGGTCGTTCGTCCCCTCGCAACGAGTCAACCGGGCGCCTACGCGCTGCAGTTTAGGAACGCGTTAGCGTCCCCTGCTCAAGTGAAAAGTCTGGTCATCCAGCTGCACGGTGACGCCTTCACAGCCACCTCAAATCCCTCCCCCTACACTGCAACCGCAGACTGGGACGCGCCGAACCCGCTTCAACTGGTGTCCTCGAGCGGGACGGTCTCCCTCAAACTGGCTGCTAATCAAGCGCAGAACTTTCTGCGCGGCGAGCTTTCCGCGGGTGCCGTTAAGTTTTATGTCGATCGCAATCAGGCTCTACCGGGGACATACCGAGTGAGGGTAACTGATCCACGCTCTCCGCAAATCCAGTTGAATGTCGACGTGAGTATCCCATACAGTTTGTTTGCGGAGCCTCAGCAGGGCGCATTCGTCGCCCGCCAAGAAGTCGTTGAAGGAGTGCCCTTGACCTCATTCGACCTCCGCTCGTTGTTCCCTCAGCTTGCAACGACGTCAAACTACTCATTCAGTATTCTTTCCTCGGTTGCCGGCAATCCTCTCAGAGCAACCGTCACCCCTGCCGGTTTGCTCTCAATCCCCGATCCAGCACTCGCTCGAGGTCAAAGTTCTACGTCTTCACAGACTGAGTCCGAATTTTTTGCGGTTCGGGGAGGAATAAGTTGGACTCAAGCGAAAGAGGACGCTGAAAAGCGCGGAGGTCATCTTGCAACAATCACTTCGGATGCAGAACTGCAAAAAATGGTTCAGCAGGTCGGCTTTGTCGACGGTCTCTGGCTGGGAGCGACCGATGAGGGCAGTGAAGGAAAGTGGCGGTGGGTTACCGGCGAGCCTTGGTCCTACCAAAACTGGGGAGGTGGCGAGCCGAACAACGCTGGAGGCGAAAACTATCTTGTCGTTGGCGGCGGCAATCTTTGGAACGACGCAAACGGCTGGGCATCCGGGTATGTGCTCGAGGTCCCGCTGAAATCTGTTTACATCCTCGCAAACAACCAAGTCGGTTCGGCTCAGTTGCTGCGGCTGGACATTGCGTCCAAAGCACCTCAACTCAGAGAAAATATTGAAGTGCCCTTTATTAATGGCCCGACCTCCGTTGATTTGAATCTCAGACTGAATCAAATTCCGGACATTGGCGCTAATCGATCCTGGGAACTGGTAAGCGTTTCTAACAGCGCTGCTAACGCCAGCGTGACCCTGAGCACTGCTGGGCTTTTGCAGATTACTCAACCTCTGCAGGAAGGCCCTATCTCTGTCACCGCCCGAGTCAGAGATTTGACATCAAACAAATCCGCGGTCGTGTCGGCCAACATCAACGCTGCACTGCCCTCGAGTCTGGAAATTGTCCGACACCCGCAGCACCAGGTTGCGAACTCCGGTTCGCGAATTCTTTTGAGCACTGACGCGATCAGTCCACTTCGCGATTCCGAGCGATTGTCCTACCAGTGGCGTCGCAACGGCGAAGCCATTCCGGGGGCCATTTTTAGCGTATATACTTTTACGCTCACCAACGAATCCAAAGGCCTCTATGATGTCACGGTGAGCGATGGCCAGTCCGTCAAATCTTCAGGGAAAGCGTTGATTGATGCGGACGACAGCATTGCCGTTGGGCATCTGGCTGCAGGGGTTCAGACAGTCGTGCTTTCCGGAACTGCCACGACGTTGCAGTTGCCGTCGACTGGCTTCAGGATCCGGCAGGTCGTGCTCAACCCCACAACAGCGCTGCCATCCGTTAGCTCGCTGGCGGCGGCGGACCTGATTCTCTCTCTACCATCAAACGATCCAAGGGTGTCATCGACTTACATCCTATACTCTCCAACTCTGAACCACTACGGTGACGGCGAGTCTGGTCACTACGCTGGCAAGATAAAGTTACCGAAGAGCGAACCAAGCTACGCGATCAAGGCCGAGGGCACCCTCTTTGTCCCCGCACCCGGCATCTACACTTTTGGCGTCAACTCGGACGACGGAAGCCGAATCACCATTGACGGAACAGCGGTGATGACGGACGACACCAATCACGGCGCCCAAGATTTTCTCTCCCAGCCTGTGACTTTATCAGCGGGCCTCCACACCGTAGAAGTTGTCATGTTCGAGGGGGGGGCAGGAGACCACGTCGAGTTCTTCGCTGCGCCCGGAGCTCATTCAGCATGGAATGATCAGTTTTCTTTGGTGGGATCGCCTCAGGGACTCAAGGTTTTCATGCCGCCGGGAACAAACGCCGCGACGACTTCATCCACGCAAACGACAACCGGTGGTTCAACCAGCGCCACGCTGACTGAATCGATTTTCTTTGATGAGGGTTGGATTCCGGGAATGCGGGGAAATGCTGGAGAGATGGTCGGTGGCAGTGCCTCGCTGACTCCGAGTTCGGGCACCCAGATGATTAGGCTACAAGGTGACCGGAACGACGTCGTTGGATTCCCCGTTCCTTGGAAGCCCTCCTCCTCGAACGGAACACTGTTCTTCGATGTTTATATCCCCGCGGATAGCAACTCGACCTCGTTTATGCTTCAGGTGAATTCCCGAAATGGTTGGGAACACCGAGCAGTCTGGGGCGACATGAACACCACTTTCGGATGGGGCACCGCGAATACAGAGAGTCGAAAGAAAGTGGGTGAACTCCCTCCGAAAGGCCAGTGGTCCCGACTCGTTTTACCCCTCAGCGCACTGGGCATCACAGCGTCAGATTTCATCAATGAACTGGCGTTCAGCCAACCTGCGGGATTGCTCTACATCGATCGCGTCGGCTATCGAGATAATCCGCCGTTCCAGTGGTTCAAGGACGGACAACCCATCGCAGGAGCGAACTCGTCGGCTTTAAAGTTCGCGTCTGTTAGCGGTACGGATGAGGGCATTTACACTCTGGTAGTCTCAAACGGCGGGGCATCTGTGTCGTCATCCTCAATGTTCCTGTTGGTGAGAGACGCAGTGTGGGATCCATCTGATGCGATGCATCCCCTCCTCCAGCCCATGGCAACTCAATTCCGCATAGGGAGTTCCCTCTCTCTCTCCGCTCTCGTCTCCGGTCCGCTGGACGTCAGGTACGAGTGGAGAAAGAATGGGCAACTTCTCCCAATAACCACGGCAGATTTCAAACTGAATAATACTAATGAAGGTGATGCTGGCACCTACTTAGTCGCCGCTGTCTCGGACAATACCCTTCGCAGGTTTGAGTTCGCTCCTGTAAACGTTTCGGTCTTCTCTGAAGTAGTCAAACCGTCCTTCCCACTGGTGTCCGCACCGAGAAACATTCAACTGAATGTCCAGTCTCCGCTAAATCTTACCGACTCCGCGTCAGGGACCGACATCAAGTACTCGTGGTTGAAAAACGGGCAACCGTTGCCGAACGCTCAATCGAACCAGCTCTTCATCCCTTCAGTCTCGGTGGCTGACGCTGGTCAGTATGTCCTCGTGGCAACCAACAGTGCTGGGTCGGCCTCATCAGAGCCTTTCACCGTCTCTGTAGCGACGCCGCCGATCTTCTCTGAATCTGGTCAACCGCGCCCCTTGTCAGTTTTGGAAGGTCAACTTCTCGAGCTTTTCGGCTTTGCATCAGGCGCTGGCGCGTACCAATGGTTCATCGATGGCAAGGCCATCCCAGAAGCCACCTCAAACTCGTACCGAGTCTTAAAGGCGGCATCTTTCAATGCAGGTGTGTATAAGCTCGTCGCGACATCCCCCTCAGGATTGAGCGCAGAATCGAAATCCGTCCAAGTTGACGTGCTCAGCCAACCAGTGATTCGCATTCAGCCAGTTACCCGCTTTGTTCCATTCGGCTCCTTGGCGGTATTCAGCGTCGATGCCACTGGTACAGGCCCGCTAACCTTTAAATGGTTGAAGAACAATCAGCCGATTCCTAATGCCGTTTCGAACACATTGGTAATCAACTCAGCCAGTGAGACGGATGCCGGATTCTATTCTGTGTCAGTATCGAACGCCTACGGCGCGGTTCAGTCATCAGAGGCCCAGCTTGCGATTGCCCCGACGATTCGCGCTGACGGGCATCCTAAATCGCCAAGAGTCCGATTGGGAGAATCTTTCAGTCTGAACGTTGATGCGGTAGGAACCGGCACTCTATCCTACCAGTGGTTCAAGAATGGCACCCCCATCCAAGGATCCACGAGTAAATCGCTCTCCATCGATCAGCCCAATACGAGCGATGAGGGGGTTTATCAGGTTGAAGTGAAAAGCCTTTTTGGTTCCGTCACCAGTAATGCAGTCCCTGTCGGCTACGCCCCATCCCTAGTGAGCGATCTACCTGAACTCATCACGGCACCCAGAGGAAGCGATGTGCTCCTTTCATCCAATTTTTCCGGCACGGAGCCCCTGAAATATGTTTGGTCGAAAGACGGCGTTCAACTCACCAAGGATGCGCCGCTCTTTTCCGAGAGTTTCGGCAGTTACCAAGGAAACCAAAATGCCAAACAACTTGGAACTGGGCTAAGAGTAGCCAACTCGGGACTGTTAAGGGGCTGGAGCAGCACCGGATCCAACTCAGTTCATGCGGTAGAACGTCTCGCCACCTCAGGTCAATCGGACTGGGCTGTGATGATTTTCAAAGACAATGTTCTCACATCACCTGAACTGGAAGCAAACACCGTGGGGCGGCCCTATCGAGTCGAGTTCGAGACGTCGCCAGCAGTTTACGCCGCTCCGGAGCAGGGCACGATGAACGGGGATGGATTAGTTTTTGATATCCTTCGAAAGGATGGGACGATTATTAAGAGTTTTGAACAGCTGACCGGTTCTTGGGGAGACGGAATGGCCTTCGCTCAGAGCAGGTTTGATTATCAAGGCGACGGGTCAGGCCCCATTCGGATTCGAATCAGTTCATCAAGGAGCCTCGTGGACGATCGTTTCAAGGGGGCCCTTGATAACTTATCCGTTTTCGATGCGAGTTTCTCAGGCCCCGTGGTTCCCCTGAGAAACCTCCAATCCTTGAACGCGGGCACCTATCAAGTATCGGCATCCAATGCGTTTGGCCTTGCAACCTCGCGCACCCTTCAGTTGTTGATCAAGGAATACCCCCCAGTCATCAAGAGCCAGAGTCAGTCGGTTCTTGCGGCTGTTGGCAGCGAGGCCTCGCTCTCCGTCATCGCTCAAAGCGACCTTCCCATCTCGTATCAATGGTTTCGAAACGGGGTCTCCCTCACGGGGAATCAGTCTCCCCAACTGACCTTCAAATCAGTTTCTCAGGCAGATTTAGGTGAGTACTTTGTCGTTGTTAGCAACGCGGTTGGTGAAGTGACTTCTGAGAAGGTTCGTGTCGACGCCCCACCGTCGTTTCCTCCAACACAGGTTCCTCAAAATCTTAATTTCCAAGAAGGGGAGCGAGTGACGCTCAGCCCAACCGTTTTCGGCTCGGCCCCCATGACCTTCCAGTGGTTCAAAAACGGACAACCAATTCTCGGCGCGACCGCCGCATCCTTGGTATTACAGTCAGTCACCCCGAATGATGATGGCGACTACGCCCTCGAGCTCAAAAATGCTCATGGAACACTGCGCTCAGCTTCCACAAAGCTTTCCGTGTCCTACCGGCTGAAGGTTTCCGTTCATCCCGCTCCTGTTACGGCAAATACTGGCACTTCGGTTCTTTTCAGCGTCACCGCGGCATCGTCCTACGGACCGATCAAATATCAGTGGAGGAGAAACTCTCGTCCCATCCCCGGAGCCGTCTTCCCAGTTTTCGGACTCGAATCCATCTCAAGCAGCAGCCAAGGCCTGTACGACGTCGTTGTCTCAGATAGCCAAGATTCCATCAACTCAACGGCTGCAAGCTTATCCGTATCCGACCTGTTCAGTGTCAGAACCTTATCCCCAACTCCGCATGCAGTTCTCAATCGAGGTGAGTCTTTCAGCGTTTCGGTAGAAGCCCCTGCGAACTCGAGTTTACAGTGGCGCCGGAACGGTGTCGTGATTCCGCCAAACACCAAGACCATCACGGTGACCGAGACGGGTCTTTATGATGTTGTGGCAACGAACGCTTTGGGACGCATTGGATCTCGGCAGTTGCTTGTCTCGGAGAGCACGGACGGCAGCAAGGGCTTCATCCGCTTTCTGAGGACTCCTGTGCCTGTCAACGCTTTCGCGGGGCAACTGCTTTCCGTGTCGACGTATGCAATTTCCTCCGCAGCATCACCTGTAAAATACACGTGGTCGAAAAACGGGGTGCAGAACTTGGACAACGTTTCTTCTGGGCTGTTCTCGGACAAACTTGCTCAGGTTGCCGACTCTGGATCTTTCAGTGTTACCGCGACCGCTGGTGAACTCCAATCGGCACCGGTTGATTTTTCTATCTCGGTTTCGGACACCCCTACTCCCCCGCAACTGGTTGAAGCGGTCCCCTCTTTGTTCAACCTCGTCGAAGGGGCACAACTTCTCCTGAATCCCCGGATTATCGGGAGCGCACCCCTCGCTTTTGAATGGAGCAAAGACGGAAAGCCATTGACCGCAAAAACGCCCGAATTTGCTCGCAGTTCTGTTTCTAGAATCGACAGCGGCGTTTACACGCTGAAGGCAAGCAATCCGCACGGCGAACTCGTGGTTGGCCCGGTAACCGTCAATGTTGTCTCCGGACCCGTTCGAATCGTTTCAGCACCGAAACCCCTCAGAGTAGCTCTGGGTGCAGGCGCTGCCTTTGCCGTAGAGGCAATAGGCTCCGAGCCTATGGAGTATCAATGGTCCAAGAACGGGGTAGTTGTTCCAGGTCAGCAAGGCCCCACTCTTCAGATTGCTCAGACAAATCTAAACTCCGCAGGTAACTATGAAGTGAGAGTTTCCTACGTCGGTAACCCCGCGTCAGTCGTTACCGCGGCGGCCACGCTAAACGTCGAACCGCCGCCACAGATTACGGGTATTAAAATACTGCCTACGCCAAACATTCTCAATGGGGTCGCAAGATTTAAGGAGGGATCCGTGATCAGTCTCTCCCTGTCAGCTACAGGCGTAGCACCACTCAAATATCGGTGGCAGCGCTCTGGGGTTTCCTTCGGCCCCGACTCTGCCGAGGTGACTCCTCCGCCCCTGACTGTCGCTGATTCCGGTTTGTATACAGTCGCTGTTGAATCGTTCTTCGGCTCAGTCGTCAGCGACCCGATTCAGATTCGGGTGATAGCTTCCCCAAAAATAACGAAGCAACCCAAAGTCTTGGTCGTGCGGGAAGGCTCTCCCCTCAACGTTGCCATCGAAGCTCAATCCACGGAACCGCTCACTTTCCGATGGAAAAAGGACAACTCCGCTCTCGAGGGAGAGGTGCAACCCGCCATAAGAAAAGCACAAAGCGTCCCTGCTGACGCTGGACTGTACTCCGTTTCCGTGACGGACGGAGTATCAGAGACAGTGAGCGAGCCCATTCAAGTGGTCATTGCGCCAGAGTTTGAAATCAAGGCAAACCCCGCCAGCCTTTCCGCGGTTTCCAATCAAGACGTCGAGATGTTCGTCGTAACGGACTCGCTGAACCCACTGCGTTACCAATGGTTCAAGAATAACGCGGAAATATCGGGCGCAGTTGGAGTATCGTTACGGATCAAGTCAGTATCTTCGGCAGACACCGCTGATTACTTTGTTCGAGTTACTTCTGCGGTCACCTTAAAGTCTATTGATAGCAAGTCGGCGCAGCTTGTCGTTGATGCGCCCCTGACTTTTGCCAAAGACCTCGATTCGACACCTCGCAACATCGGTTTGAATGAACCCGTTTCTCTCGACGTCCAGGCATCCGGCAGTGGTTCCCTTCGTTACCGTTGGGAGGTAAGTGATGATAACGGACCGTGGGTTACCCAACTTGCGACAGGTCCTCGGTTGAGCCTCGCCGGCTCTCCCAAAGAGATATCAAGACGAGTCCGAGTCTCCGTGACTAACGGGGGACCGAACCCGATTACCAGTCAAACGGCGGTCTTAAATGTTTCTGACATACCTGCTATCATCGGTTGGACGAATCCCCAACTAACGCGTGTCGGTGCCAAGGCCGAGATGTCTATCACCGCAACAGGGAGCGGAGTACAAGTTGAGTGGACGAGGGGCGCTATCCCGCAAACAACGACGCGGATTGAAACGTTGCAAGGAGCGACTAAGTATACCCTCACTATTCCGCTAGTATCTGCATCCGATGCAGGCATTTACACCGCATCTCTAGTGTCGCCGCGTTCAACAATTCCCCTCGTAAAGACATTCGAACTCTTAGTGAACCAGTCGCCCTTCCAGATTACCAAGCAGCCTTCGAACATTGTGGTGCGCGAAGGACAGGCCGGCCGTATTTCGGTGGGCTTCGAATCGGGGACTTCGGACCTGAGCTTCCAGTGGAAAAAGAACGGTATTCCCGTCGCCGGCCAGACAAGTCCCGTCTTCAACCTGTTCAAAGCAAAAGTCTCCGACGAAGGAAGCTACACGCTCGAGGTATCCTCTAAGGTAATGCCAACCCCCGTGGAGTCTGATCCGGCGGTGGTTACCATTGAGACAACGCCAACCATCCTGCTGCAACCCCAACCGGTAGTGGCGAGAGAAACCACCTCGGCGAGCTTCGAGGTGCTCGCGAGGGGGGCAGTTAACATGTCCTATCAGTGGTATTACTCAAAGGGTACTGCTGGTGCACCTCGTCAGGCGATTTCCAGTGCTACCACCCAAAAACTCGAGTTGTCCGGTGTGAGCCAAGATCAAGCCGGCATCTATTGGGTCGAGGTGTCAAACTCGATGGGAACCGTCGCGTCCACCCAAGTGAAGTTGGATGTCGTCCCGGCTCTCAATATCACCTCCCTGCCCAAGTCGGTCGACACCGTCATTGGAGAAACGGCAACACTCGCTGTTGGTGTTGAGTCTCTTTTCCCTGATTCATTACGTTTCCAGTGGTACCGATTGCCACTGAGCCAGAATCCATCCACTCCATCAGTCTCCCCCACCCTGCCTTCAGGCGCTCAATCCCTCCCCGGGGCCGACAAATCGACGCTGTTGATTGAGTCAATCTCCGCAGACGACTCCGCCGAGTATCTAGTGGACATCGCAGACAGCTCCGCGCGAAAGGTGGTCAGAGGCGCCGTCGTTCGGGCGATTACTCCTCCGAGCATCGAGAAACTAACCTTCTCCGTGCGATCGGACGCGGGAGCCGAACCGACCGTCTTTGTCGGACCGATGGAGAACGTGCTTGTTGGCCTCGGTAACCTTGTTGATTTGAAACTGACGTCGTCAGGTTCACTCCCAGCCACCGCCACCGTCACTATTGATGGTCAATCCATTGCATCCGCGGTGCTGGACGCAAGTTCATCATCTGTCGCCTTCAAAGCCCTAAAGCAACACACCGGCACTCTCAAGGTGAAGTTGGCTAACCTCGCGGGAACGGCAGAGTCCGATTCGATGACTCTGACGGTAGCCGACTCCCTCAAGATTGTCTCTCAGCCACAGTCGACTACCGCTGATGCCCAGTCACGCGTCGAACTGACGGCCAAAGCAATCGGACGAGGAAGACTCACCTACCGGTGGACGAGAAATGGTGCCGCGGTATCGGGCGGCACCAACCCGACACTAGTTCTCCCACGCGTGGCAGTTTCCGATGCTGGCATCTATCAGGTAATCGTCTCCGACGGCATCTCCGAAGAGACCTCCTCGGGTGCTGTCCTCGAACTGAGAAACATCATTCTCCTTCAACCACAGACAGTCGTTACCCGCTTAGGACTGCCCGCAAGACTGCGTTTGGAACTCAGCTCAGATGAGTATGACGTTCAGTGGACAAAGGCCGGGGTTCCTATTCAAGGCGCAACCTCAAGCATCTTGGAGTTCTCGTCCGTGAAACCTGAGGATTTTTCGACTTACCAAGCAACCGTCTCTCATCGTGTCACCCGCGATCAGATAAAAACGGCTGAAGCCTCGATCGTCGAGGCACCCGATTTCGCCGGTCTGACGGTAGACGGGGTGAGCCAGGTCAAGTCAGGGGCCTCGATTAACCTCAGTGTTCCGTCAAGCTATTTGAATGTCTTGCAAGGCGCGCGGTATCAATGGTTCAGAAACTTCCTGCCAATTTCCGCGGCGAACTCGAGCTCATTGGTCTTAAACCAAGCGACCAGTCGCGAATCAGGCTCCTACACCGTTCAGGTGACGAGTGCTTTGGGTAGTTTCATGAGCACTCCCTTCTCGGTCACAGTGAACGAGTCGGACCTGTTATTCCATGCGGAGGACATTCAGTTGAGCGCCGCCGGCCAACAATCTCTCAATCTCGAGAGTTTTGACAAGGCATCGGTCGGATTCTTCTCCTTCGAACTCCTCCCGCACGCCAACAGACTCGGGGCATCCATCGTCGGCCGAAACTTGGTGAGATTTTCAGCACCGGCGGGGATTGTCGGCGTCACAGAAACATTTGAAGTGAAAGTTTTTGCTGCTGGAGGTCTTTACCTCGGTAAAGGAAGGTTCACCGTCACGGTTCCAGCCGGATTACCTCCCGTGATTTCTCAACACCCTGTCACCACTGGGGTGCCGCAGAGCGGATTAGCCACCCTCTCCGTGCAGGCCGACGGTGGCTTGCTGCGCTATCAATGGAGGGTGAATGGAACCAATGTTAGCGGTGCAAACTCTCCCGTTCTGCTCGCGAAGGCCGCTAACGGCCAGTACGATTGCGTTGTCACAAACGAAGCAGGCTCAGTCGTCTCCGCGCCGGCAAGTGTTTTCGAGGTAGACACACCGCGCTTCACCACGCACCCGACATCTGTCAAGGGCCTTGCCGTGGGATCGAACGCATCTCTCTGGGTTTCTGTCGCATCGTCCTACCCAGTTGCCTATCAGTGGTTCAAGGACGGAGTAACACTACTGGGACAGACCGAAAGGGTTTTGAATATTGCGGGTTTCACCCCTTCTGATGAGGGTGCATACACGGTGACAGCAACCAACAAGTTCGGCTTGTTTGCAGAATCAGAGCCAGCGTCCCTCTCCCTCTCTGATTCGAGTATCCGAATCATCGCGCAGCCGCTCTCGCAGTCGGTCATGGAGAACTCACCCGTCACGCTCCAAGTGGTCGCAAAAGGTCCCCAACTCTCTTACAGTTGGCTCAAAGAAACCGATTCTGGATTCGTCAAAATCGCGGATGCGCGCGTTCTCACCCTCCCAACCGCAGAGTCAGGAACATACGTGTGCGAAGTTTCGTCGCCTGTTGCGGGCACCGTTCGCTCGGTTCCTGCGACCGTCCGGGTGCTGAAATCCGAGTTCTCGGTGAACGATAGCAGACTCAGCGACAAACGGGTTTCACTGATGGACTCTGTAGCGCTCGGGGTATCCGTAATCGGGGAAGGATCCTTCAGATTCCAGTGGATGAAAAATGGGCTGGAGATCGACAGCCCAGCGGCTCGACGAGACACACTGGTCATCCAACAAGTGAGTGAATCCGACGCTGGCGTGTACTCCGTGAAGGTTCTCCGAGGCGCAGAAACGAGAGAGTCGAAATCCGTTCGGTTAAGCATCTCTAGCCCGCTGGTTTTCCTGACCCAACCGACAGTTTCCAACTCGACGGCTTATGTCGGACAAGCCCCTGTTGAGCTTTTCGCCGAGGCGTCATCTACGGACAGCGTGTACCAGTGGCGGAAAAACGGGGTTGCAATCTCCAAGGCAACCAGCAAGAGGCTTACTCTGAAACTTGATAGTTCGGCGGATTCGGGAACTTACGATGTTATCGCGTCGACCACTGAAGGCGGTAGGGTCACTGGGAGGGTTGCAAGTCAGCCAGTCTTCCTGCGCGTCATTCCCCCGCTCAAAATCACGAGCAACCCAAAATCAGTCGTAGCGAACCCAGGCGACGGTGTCGCACTGGAGGTCTCCACGGACGGCGGGGCTCCTTCCTATCAGTGGCTTTTCAGAAAGCTGGGTTCGAGTGCCACGCTACCCATCGAGGGACAAAACCTTTCTCGGCTCGAACTAGCCTCTGTCTCAACAGAAAATGAAGGCACGTACTGGGTGAGGATTACCTCGGCAAACCAAGGTGAAATCATCAGCGCTCCTGCTTCAGTAAAAATTAATAAGCCAGTAGTAATCACCAAGAACACCTCGGTTACCCCGGTAGTCCTCAGCCAAGGTAAATCGGTGACTCTCCAAATCGCCGCAACGGGCACTCCACCGCTCCGTTACCAATGGAGAAAAGATGGAGTTCCGGTTGCAAATGCAACTAACCAACGCCTCGTTGTAACCAATTCAAAAAAATCTGCATCAGCGACGTACGATTGCGTAGTAACTAACGTTGTTGGCCCCGTTGTCTCCAATGCGTCACCAGTTGTGATGGCCGGGCGATTAGAGATTGCCGATCAACCGAACCCAACCACGATTCTGAATCCTGGGGAAAGTTTCATCGTTGCCCTCTCACTGGCAAACCCGACGGGATCTGAGAAAATTCAGTGGTACCGCACACTGGGAAAAACAACGCGCGCCATCACAGGAGCAACGGCTCCTACCCTTTCAATCCCATCTGTGAAAGAGGATGACGAGGCAGCTTACTTCGCCGTGGTGTCCGGACCGGTCAAGCTGACATCAAAGCTAGCATCCTTAAAGGTGAATAGGCCGGTAAGATTCGTCTCTCAATCCCCAAGCTCAACCTCGGTGATTGAGGGGCGTGACATATCCCTGTCTGTTCAAGTCAGTGGAACCGCAACCAAGGACGTACCGATTACTTTCCAATGGTTCTACAACGGGTCGATGCTTCCCGGGGCACGCTCTTCGTCGCTTTTAATCAAGAATGCTCCTGTAAACGCTTCTGGGGTGTATTCCGTGACGGCCGAGAATATCGCTGGGAAGGTCTCCTCGAATGAGTTCAGCGTGACGGTGAGTCCCAGTATTTCTCTCGGTAAAATCTACGCGATAGTCAACGGCACCCCACGGGCGCCGCAGCCAATCGTGACGGAGAACCCCTCAAGCGTGCTGCAACCGGTAAAGTTCAAGCTGGCCGTTGACGTCACTCCAGGTGGTTTTAACGTTGAGTACCGCTGGCGAGTGAACGGACGCCGGATCCTTTCCCCGTCCGCCGAGACTGCAGTGCTAGACTTCGATTCTCTCGGACAAGCCGAGGCCGGCGAGTACGACGTCATTGTTACAAGCAAGGATAAGCAGACGGGGGCTGTTGTGGACGAGACAACACCGGAATCCGTGCGTGTCGTTGTGAACGAGCCGGTCGTTGTGAGCGCACCCCCAATCTCGCAAGGAACAAACACAGGAGCGCAGATCGAACTCCGAACCGAGGCTCGAGGCGCAGGCTTAAGCTACCAGTGGATGAAATTCAACCCAGTGACCATGGCCTACGAACCGTTGCTGGGCGCGACCTCCCCGGCCCTTCCTATAACGGTGGATGAGCAGACCCAGGGAAGATACAAAGTATCCCTCGCCGGCACCGTGAATCGGGTAGAGCTAAGTGAGATTAACGTGTGGCGGCTAGATTCCATCCGATTCGAAAGGCAGCCCGAAAACCTCACCGCTGTCTCGGGAACGTCGGCAACATTCACTGTGGACGCTCGAAAATCTGGGGATTCGAGTGGCACTCTCAGCTATCGCTGGAGGAAAAATCGCGCCACGACAGGTCTTGTCAGCGGGCAGATCATCTCCATCGATGTCGTCCAACCAGGTTCGGGGTATCGGACAGCACCGGCCGTGGAGATTGTGCCGACAGGGTCAGGGTCAGGTGCCACTGCGGTGGCTGAAATGGAGTTGGACGCGTCAGGAGAGACATTCTCCGTCGCCCGCGTCGTCGTCACTAATGGGGGGAGCGGTTACGAATCTGCGCCCGAAGTTCGGATTGCGGGGGAAATCCAAGCAAATCTGGAGGGAACAATAGGGCAACAGGCGCTTGCTGGCGTGTTTGCCGCACCCTCGCAACAGTCATACCCAGAACTCACTCTCCCAAAGGTCTCCGAAGCCGACGAAGGTGAATACTACGTCGAGGTTTTTGATGGTGCCGTCGACGATAGCGCGCCAAGACTGACTTCATCAATCGTGAGACTCACGGTGAAAGGCGAGGCAAAAATCGACATGCAACCCACCCAGCTCACCGCTGTGGAGGGCCGCCCCTTCCAGCTCAATGTGCTGGCCCGAGGAAACAACGCGGTTTATCGGTGGACGAAATCTTTAACCACGGGAACCGGTGGTGCCCCCGACGAGTTTGTCACAGAAACACCATCAGTTCTTTTCGACAACATTAAAGAAAGTGACGCTGGCACTTATCAGTTGACCGTCTCTACCTCAAATCCAGCGTCAACGGTCGTCAGCAAAGACATTCAGGTAAAAGTGATCGCTCTGCCCAAGGAACTCTCCTTGCCGGAGCCGCTGCTAGAAAAAAATCCGCTCGAATCATTCTACTTCGAGCCGCGCATCAGCGTGGCGCCTCAGGGACAGACGTTCTTCTACCAATGGTTCAAAAATGATCAGGAAATTATTGGTGCCGTTGGGAGAACGTTGTTCATCAACCAAGTCGGTGAATCTGACGAAGGGCGCTACCGACTAGAAGTGTACAGCGAGGCGGGAATCCTGAAGGCGTCCCCAGTGGATTTAAGCGTGAATGACGTTCCGCGCGTTATTGCTCCGCTCGAAAACATCACTGTAGAACCAGATGCGCCGTTTGCTCTCGCAGTGTCAGCGCTCGGGAAAGATCTGGCTTATCAGTGGTACTTAAATGGGGTAGCAATACCCGACGCCCAATCGTCGACCTATTCCGTCGAGCGCGCGATAAATGGCGAAACTGAAGGAGCTTACTCAGTGGTTATCTCCTCGTCCACAAGGCTCGGCGGTGTCGGAGAAGCCTTACAGACTTCAGCCAAAGCTATAGTAACCGTTAAGGATCCCACGCTCATCGTTCGACAACCGTCGATCGATGAAGTCTCAGGAGTCAACCTGAACTCGTCCCGCACTTGGACGGTTGAAGCGCAAGGAACCAACCTTCAGTACCAATGGCAGAAAAATGGAACGGATATACCCGGAGCCGTTCAAAAAACGTACCGCGTGGGAGGCGCACAACCGTCCGACGAGGGAGTTTATCGCGTTGTGGTTACGGGTGATTTAGGGGTTTCGACGAGCAATGACTTCGTGCTCGAGATTAACAAGGCACCCTCTTTTATTTCTCAGCCCCGATCGGCTGCGGTCGTTGCTGGAGAAACGCTCGAAGTCGTAGCTGACGTAACTGGTAGCTCCCCCATCAAGTTCCAGTGGCGCAAAGATGGAAGACCTGTGGCGGGACAGACCGGTTCCTCCCTGAAACTTTCCAGCGTCAGTAACAGTGAAGCAGGGACCTACGATGTAATCGTATCCAATCCCGTTGGATCCATCCGCTCAGCTCCGTTCAGAGTAACGGTCATGACCCCTCCAAACATCGTGACTGAGCCCACCTCGATTGTGGCGATTCCTGGAGAAAGTCCGTCACTTTCTGTTGTCGCATCCGGAGTAGGAACGCTGACCTACCAATGGTTCAAGGATGGAGAGGTGGTGGAGGGTGCCACTGAACCCCTGCTACGCCTCCAGACAGTCTCTGCCCAGTCCGATGGACGCTATTCCGTGAGTGTGTCAAACGCTGCTGGGTCCATATTTAGCCAAGCAGCGAAACTGACGGTCCTCTCGCCAGTCGTCATCACCTCTCAACCCACCAATGCTCGAGCTCTACTAAGAGGCAAGGCGTCACTCTCGGTTGAAGTGTCTGAGGCATCCCTCCCCGTGTCCTACCAATGGCGCAAAGGTGGAACTTTGATTCCCTCCGCCACTTCCAAAACGCTCTCCTTTGCGAGCGTTCAAGCATCTGATGCCGCAGATTACGACGTCATCATCACAAACGACGCAGGTTCTGTGACGAGCACTGCAGCGTCTCTCGTCATTGATTCTGCCTTGGTAGCCCCAACGCTTCCGAACAAACTAACCGTAAACCAAGGTTCTGGGGCCTCAATCAGCGTCGCTCCAATCGGCGAAGGCCCATTCACCTTCCAATGGCGGAAGAACGGCCAACCCCTCGTTGGAGCAACCGATGACGTGCTTGTTTTCGAGTTCGCAAGCGTCACAGATTCGGGATCCTACGACGTCGTCGTATCCAACCCATCGAGTTCCGTGACCAGCTCCAAGACGGAAGTTCAGGTCATCGCTAGAATCAACATTGCCAAGCAACCGGCATCGGTTTTGGCCTCAGCAAACGACTCCGTATCGCTGAGCGTTCAAGCTTCAGCCAGCGGTGCCCTTTCCTACCAATGGCGCAAAAATGGAGTCAACCTCTCAGGTGCTACCTCGCCGAGCCTCCAACTGACGGTCTCTACTGAAACAATCGGTGTCTACGACGTCCTTATCTCAGAGAACTCCGACCAGTCGGTCTACTCAGTGCTCAGTGCGGCAGCTGCAGTGGAGCTCTCGAGTCCAATCAGAATCGTATCCCCCCCCAAGAATCTCGACGTCTTCCAAGGCGACGGCGCTGCTTTTGATGTGATTGCAACAGGAACTGGCAAGCTCACTTACTCATGGTCTCTCGCAGGAAGAGTCCTTCCGAATGAGACCAGTCACCGACTCGTCATTCCCCAAGTGACCACCAAACCACCAGCTACGCTCAGTTATTCAGTGACCGTGAGTGACGGAAAAACCAGTGAAACCGCCACCGCTACCGTCACGGTGAGGGCACGTCCCTCCGTCCGAACGCAAGCCGCCGCGCCACCCATCGCTCAAGATGCATCGGGCAACCTCGTCCAGAACTCACCGGTTCGCGCGTATTTGATTGAAGCGCGGCCTGTTGCTGGAGCAGCGCCGTTTGAAGGGCGCCTCTACCTCGACGCCGAAACGGAATCTGCCGTCATCTCAGAAGAGAGCGACGGGGTCGTCTCCGCATTCCGTGCGCCAGAGGCGGGAGTCACCCTCGCGCCAGCGCTGACCGCAGGAGAGCTCGAGGTGTTGAAACTCGAGTTCCGCTCAGATTCGGGTCTGGAGTCTTGGAGCCTCCAGGGGCCAGCAAATCTCGTTGCATCCCAAGCCGATGGATCCTGGATGGCTCATACGCTCGTTGGCTTGCGAAAAGTCTACGATACAACCGGTAAACTCATCGGAACGTGGATGGTGAGCGTGCAGTTCCAAGAGTCCGTTCCAGCCATGCCCCCAGCCATCTCAGGCGCTTCCATCCGCCAGTAGTTCAAGAAAATGATTACCCGCAACCTTAAATCTCGAATTCTCGTCTCCCTCCTCTCCGGTAGCCTCGCCTTACTTGCAGAAGACCAACCAAATCAACTGTCCGACTCTCAGAAAGCACAAGGTTGGAGGCTGCTTTTCGACGGAAAAACTCTCTCGGGATGGCGCGGCTACAAGTCGGAACACGTTGCTGACCAATGGAAAGTGGTCGACGGCGCGCTAACCCTCACTGCGGGAAAAGCAGGCGATGTCATGACCGTCGAGGAGTTCGCCGATTTTGAGGTCGCATTCGAGTGGAAAATCTCCGCCGGAGGAAACTCTGGGGTGATTTACCGTGTCGGACTAGGGGAAACGGCAAGTTACAAAACCGGCCCAGAATACCAGATCCTCGATAACAAGGACGCCAAGGACAACAAACTTGAGAATCATCTCGCTGGTTCTCTTTACGACATCGGAGCCGGAGTTCCGAGGGACGCCGCGAAGCCGGCCGGAGAGTGGAATGCTTCGCGGATTGTGGTGAAAGGCTGGAACGTCGAACACTGGTTAAACGACAAACAACTCGTCTCGCTCGACCTCGCCTCAGAAAAGGGCAAAGCCGCCCTCCAGAGCAGTAAGTTCAAAGATTGGTCGAAGTTCGCATCCCTGAAAAAAGGACACATAGCGTTCCAAGACCACGGGGATGTCGTGCACTACCGCTCCATCCGCATCAAAGAACTCAAGTAACAGCCCTCATTCTCGTGGTTGCAAACTCCTGCAGCCACGCTCCCATTAAAAAAGAGCCCTGAACGAATCGTTCAGGGCTCTTTCGTGAATGGATGCCAAGAAAGGGATTACTTCGAGGGTATCTCGTTCAGCGTGTAATAACCAACGGGGTGAAGGACCCCTTTCCCCTCCCGAGATTTCACGCCGTCGAGGTGCAACTCGTGGATGTGGCCCTTTGTCAGTCCCTCCACCACCAATCGCACCGACTTCCCATCAGCACCCACCG
>JACCED011524440.1_pt1 | contig 22970 bp, 23 predicted proteins | sample 7455021 | NCBI WGS metagenome assembly JACCED01 (sample SAMN15323456, study PRJNA562643) | freshwater metagenome | isolation source: river surface water | place: USA:Blue River Watershed | collected 2017-08-19
GCAGCGTTCCAGAAAGCACTGCAGCAAAGCATTCGCGCAGCGGCCAATGGTGGGATCGTTATTTTGGGCATCACGCCCGACAAGCCCGAAACTGGCTATGGCTATATCCAGAAGTCGGGCGAAGCGGGCGTGCATGGCGAATACACCGTGGCCCAGTTTGCCGAAAAACCTAGCTTAGAAGTGGCCAAGGCCTATCTAGCAGGTGGTCAACACACATGGAACAGTGGCATGTTTGTGCTGCGTGCCAGCACATGGCTCATAGCCTTGCAACACTTTCGCCCTGACATCGCCACTCCGACGCAAGCGGCTTGGCAAAACAAAACCGTCGATACGCCCTTCATCCGCCCCAGTAAAGAGGCCTTTTATCAAGTGCCATCAGAGTCTGTTGACTATGCCGTGATGGAAAAGTGCCCCAGCTCTAGCTACCCCATCCACATGGTGCCCTTGGACGCCGGTTGGAACGATCTAGGCGCATGGGATGCGGTTTGGCAAGTCAACCAAGATGGTCGCCAAGACGCCCAAGGCAATGTGGTGCAGGGCGACGCTTTGTTGGCCGATACATCCAACACGTTCATTCATGCCTGCAGTCGCCTAGTAGGCACTGTGGGGGTGAGTAATCTCATTGTGGTGGAGACGGCTGATGCCGTGCTCGTGGCCGATCGTGCGCAAAGTCAAAACGTCAAAAAATTGGTGCAGCAACTCGAAGCTCAAAAGCGCGAAGAGTTGTCGTTGCACCGCAAAGTACACCGCCCTTGGGGCTGGTACGACAGCATTGACGAAGCTGAGCGCTTCAAAGTCAAACGCATCCAAGTCAAGCCTGGCGCAAGCCTGAGCCTGCAAAAACACCACCATCGTGCAGAGCATTGGATTGTGGTGAAAGGCACTGCTGAAGTGACGTGCGGCGACAAGGTCACCTTGCTGGGCGAAAACCAATCCACCTACATTCCCTTGGGCGAAGTGCACCGCTTGACCAACCCCGGCAGCATCCCCTTGGAAATCATCGAGGTGCAATCGGGTAGCTACTTGGGGGAGGACGATATTGTGCGTTTTGAGGATAGTTACGGCAGAGGGGGATAAATGTTTTCTTTTTGCCTATTTTTTTGTGTGACACATCGTTGATAATTACAACTTTGCTAATGAGCGAAAGGGCGGTAGCGTGCCCAAAACTTCCTTATTTTTGAGTTTCTACTCTTGTCAAAACTAAACTTACCTAAGCACATTGCCATCATCATGGATGGCAATGGCCGTTGGGCACAAGCACGCCACATGCCTCGTACGGTTGGGCATGCCAAAGGTGCTGCGGGCGTTCGGGCTTTGGTTGAGTCGTGCGCTAGGCAAGGTATTCAATACCTCACGCTTTTTGCTTTCAGCACGGAAAACTGGAAGCGTCCGGCAGACGAGGTGTCGACCTTGATGGGTTTATTTGTTCAGTACTTAGAAAAAGAAATGAACGAGCTCTCAAAGGCAGGCGTTCGACTTCGCGTCATTGGTGATATCACCGCGTTTCCTCAAGAGCTCCAATGCCGTATTGAAGCGGCAGAGCACGCAACCCAACATAACCAAGTCTTAACGCTCACAGTAGCAGCCAATTACGGCGGGCAATGGGATGTGGTGCAGGCTGTTCAGTGTTGGCATCGACACAACCCGTCTGCCGATATCTCGCAGTTGACGCAAGAGCAACTTGCGCAGCACTTAAGCACGGCGGGTATGTCAGACCCTGATTTGCTCATTCGCACAGGGGGGGAGCAGCGCATCAGTAACTTTTTACTCTGGCAATGTGCTTATGCGGAGTTGTATTTCACGGATGTGCTTTGGCCTGACTTTGATGAAACGCAGTTGGTCAAAGCGCTCTCTTGGTATTCAGATCGAACACGTCGCTTTGGTCTGACGACAGAACAAATTCAATCCAAATTAGAAGCTGCTTGATCATGCAGACAACTCCCAAAATATACGTGGCAGGCCATCGAGGCATGGTGGGCTCGGCCATCGTGCGTCAGTTGTTGGCGAAAGGTTTGGCGCAAACCCAAATCATCACCCGCACCCATGCTGAGTTAGACCTCACCAACCAAGCTGCCGTGCAAGCGTTTTTCGCCGCAGAAAAACCCATGCAGGTGTATCTGGCTGCGGCCAAGGTTGGCGGTATTCATGCCAACCACGTGTATCCAGCAGATTTCATTTACCAAAACCTCATGATGCAGGCCAACGTCATTGAGGCTGCGTTTCAAAACGGTGTGCAAAAGCTCTTGTTCTTGGGCTCCAGCTGCATCTACCCACGCATGGCACAGCAGCCTATGCGTGAAGACGCATTGCTCACGGGCACGCTAGAGCCAACGAATGAGCCCTACGCTATCGCCAAAATTGCAGGCATCAAGCTGTGCGAAAGCTACAACCGTCAATACGGCGCAAGCCACGGCGTGGACTACCGCAGCGTCATGCCTACCAACCTCTATGGCCCGGGCGACAACTATCACCCCGAAAACAGCCACGTCATTCCTGCGCTCATTCGCCGCTTTCACGAGGCCAAATTGGCCAATGCACCCAGCGTGGCAATTTGGGGTACGGGCACACCACGGCGCGAGTTTTTGTATGTAGATGACATGGCGGCTGCCAGCGTACACGTCATGCAGCTAGCCAAAGCGACGTACGATCAGCACACCACCCCCATGCAAAGCCACATCAACGTGGGCAGTGGCTCTGATGTGACCATTGCAGAGGTTGCAAAAACCATCGCGCAAACCGTAGGCTATGCCGGCAACATCGAATTCGATGTATCCAAGCCCGATGGGGCGCCTCGTAAGTGGATGGACAGTGCGCGCCTCAACGCGCTAGGTTGGCAAGCCCAAGTGGGTTTGAATCACGGCCTTGCGATGGCCTACCAAGATTTCTTGAGCAAACTATGACAAAAAGTACCACCAAAAAAGTTGCCCTCATCACCGGCATCACAGGCCAAGACGGCTCATACCTTGCTGAATTTTTGCTAGAGAAGGGGTACATCGTTCACGGCATCAAGCGTCGTGCTTCGCTGTTCAATACCCAGCGCATAGATCATATTTACCAAGATCCACACATCGAGCATGCCAATTTCAAGCTGCACTATGGCGACTTGAGCGATACCAGCAACCTCATTCGTATCGTGCAAGAGACTCGGCCAGATGAAATTTACAACCTCGGCGCTCAAAGTCATGTGGCGGTGAGTTTTGAAAGCCCGGAATACACCGCCGACGTAGACGGTATTGGCACGCTGCGTTTGCTTGAGGCCATTCGTATCTTGGGGCTGGAAAAGAAAACCCGCTTTTACCAAGCCTCCACATCTGAGTTGTATGGCCTGGTGCAAGAAATTCCGCAAAAAGAAACCACGCCCTTCTACCCGCGCAGCCCCTACGCAGTGGCCAAGATGTATGCCTACTGGATTGTGGTGAATTACCGCGAAGCCTATGGCATGTATGCTTGCAACGGCATTTTGTTCAACCACGAAAGCCCACGCCGTGGCGAAACTTTCGTCACTCGCAAAATCACCCGTGGTCTAGCGAACATCGCCCAGGGCTTAGAGCAATGCCTGTACATGGGCAACCTAGACGCGCTGCGCGACTGGGGCCATGCCAAAGACTACGTGCGCATGCAATGGATGATGTTGCAGCAAGATCAGGCTGAAGACTTTGTCATCGCCACAGGCGTGCAATACAGCGTGCGCCAGTTCATCCAGTGGAGTGCCGAAGAGCTGGGCGTTACCCTCAAGTTTGAGGGCGAAGGCGTCAACGAAACCGCCACCGTGGCTGCCCTCAACGGCGACAAAGCCCCAGGCCTTAAGGTGGGTGACGTGGTGGTCAAGATTGACCCGCGCTACTTCCGTCCCACCGAGGTGGAAACCTTGCTGGGGGACCCCTCCAAAGCCAAAGCCCAACTGGGCTGGACGCCAGAAATTACTGTGCAGCAGATGTGTTCTGAAATGGTCGCCACCGACCTTGAAGAGGCCAAAAAACATGCGCTTTTAAAAACGCATGGCTATACACAAAGTGTGAGCATCGAATGACCATGAAAATTGCGATTGCTGGTACTGGCTACGTTGGGTTGTCTAACGGCATCTTGCTGGCGCAGCATAACGAAGTGGTGTGTCTGGACATCGTGTCGAGCAAAGTTGAAAAGCTCAATCGCAAAGAGTCGCCCATTGAAGATGTGGAAATTGAGGCATATTTAAAAACTCAGAAACTCAATTTCCGAGCCACTCTTGACAAGCGCGAAGCCTACGAGGGCGCAGATTTTGTAGTGATTGCCACTCCAACCGATTACGACCCTCAAACCAACTATTTCGACACCCGCTCCATTGAGGCGGTGATTCGGGATGTGCAAGCCATCAATCCGAATGCAGTCATGGTTGTCAAATCAACCGTGCCTGTGGGTTACACGGCCAAGACGCGTCAGGAGCTCAATGCGCCCAATCTCATTTTTTCTCCCGAATTTTTGAGGGAAGGCAAAGCGCTTTACGATAATCTTCACCCCAGTCGCATTGTGGTGGGCGAGAAGTCAGAAAGGGCCCAACGCTTTGCGGCGCTCTTGCAGCAGGGGGCAGTTAAGCAAAATGTGCCTGTGCTGTACACCGACAGCACCGAGGCTGAGGCTATTAAGCTGTTTGCCAACACTTACTTGGCCATGCGTGTGGCGTACTTCAACGAGCTGGACTCCTACGCATCAATCCACGGCTTAGACACGCGACAAATCATTGATGGCGTTTGCTTGGATCCACGTATTGGTAATCACTACAACAACCCCAGCTTTGGTTATGGTGGCTACTGCTTGCCGAAAGACACCAAGCAGCTGTTGGCCAACTACCAAGACGTTCCTCAAAACCTCATCAATGCCATCGTGGCGTCCAACGCCACGCGTAAAGACTTTGTGGCCGAAGATGTGTTGCGGCAGCAGCCCAAGACTGTAGGTATTTATCGCCTCATCATGAAAGCAGGCTCTGATAACTTCCGAGCATCAAGTATTCAGGGTGTGATGAAACGTATCAAGGCCAAGGGGGTAGAAGTTATCTTGTACGAGCCCGTGCTGACTGAAAACGAGTTCTTCCGCTCCCCCGTTTACCGAGACCTTGATGCTTTCAAACGCAAAGCAGATGTCATCATTGCAAACCGCATGCAAGCGGACCTGCAAGACGTGGCAGACAAGGTGTATACCCGCGATTTGTTTGGCAAAGACTAAAGCAATCCATGGCAAATCACTTCACCACCCTTAACTTGCCGACGTTCGATGACCCTCGTGGTGCTTTGACCGTTTTAGAAAACGCGTTGCCATTTGCTGTGGTGCGCACCTATTGGATTTATGGCGCTGATGGGCAAACCCGTGGCGGTCATCGACATACCCACACTCGGCAAGCCTTAATCGCACTGAATGGCGAGGTGTCTATCTATATGAACGACGGCATCACCGTCGAAACTATTCAACTCAGCAAGCCTAGTCAGTGCTTGATTGTCGAGCCGAAAGATTGGCACACCATGACCTTTGGTTCAGGGGCGGTGCTGCTAGTGATGTCTTCGCACCCGTACGATAGAAGTGAATACATCGATACACCTTATGAAAGCGCATGATGATTGAATACGAAAGTCTGGCCAATTCAAATGCTGCATATATTGCTGATCTAGAGGCTGCCGCGTCTCGTGTGATTCGCAGTGGCTGGTATGTGTTGGGGCAAGAAGTTAGCGCGTTTGAACAAGAGTTTGCCCAATATGTGGGTGCCAAACACTGCATAGGTGTGGCCAATGGTTTGGATGCCCTTATTTTGTCGATCGAGGCATTGAATTTGCCCAAAGGTAGCGAAGTGCTGGTGGCATCCAATACGTACATCGCCACTATATTGGCCATCCTAAGGGCGGGGCATCATCCAGTGTTGGTAGAGCCCGTGCTTGAAACCTTCAACATGGACCCTGCGTTGTTGCCTGCTGCGCTAACGCCCAAAACGCGTGCCATTTGCGTCACTCATTTGTTTGGCAAGTCTTGCCGCATGGATGCGATTGGTGCATTTGCCGAATCACACGGCTTGAAGGTTATAGAAGATTGCGCCCAATCTCACGGTGCCAAGTTGGCTGGCAAGATGACGGGCACCTTTGGGGATGCGGGGTGTTTTAGCTTTTATCCCACCAAAAACTTAGGGGCTGTGGGTGATGCCGGTGCCATTGTGACGGATGACGACGAATTGGCGGATAAATTGCGCCATCTGCGCAACTATGGGTCGAAACAAAAATATGTGAATGAGTATGTGGGCATTAATTCACGCCTTGATGAAATACAAGCGGCAATGCTTCGTGTTAAGTTGAGGCATTTGGATGAAATGACTAAACACAAGCGGGCGTTGGCAGGTATCTATTTTGATAATCTGCCCGATTGGCTCATTGCTCCGCATCGCAGTGCAGATGAATATGATGTTTTCCATATCTTCGGGGTGCGGTGCGGTCAACGTGACGAATTGCGCAATTGGTTGTTGGGGCATGGTGTCAAAACCGAAATTCATTACCCAATTTCACCAAGTCGGCAGAATGCCATGCAGGGAATTCTCGAAGGTCGTTTTCCAATTGCGGAGCATTTGCACTCAACAGAGTTAAGTTTGCCGATTTCTGTCGGAACGACAGAGGCTGAGGTTAGAACTGTGTGCGAAGTGTTAGCGACTGCCGAAGAGAAACTGGCATCAGTATGATGAGCGAAAAAGAAACTGCTGGTAAAAATTGGGATGTAGAGATAACACCCCGTGGAAAAGTCGTCGAGCTTGATTTAGCAAGCGTTTGGCGTTACCGCGATTTAATTTTGATGTTCTTTAAACGCGATTTCATAGCGTTCTATAAGCAAACAATCCTTGGTCCTTTGTGGTACCTGATACAGCCACTTATGACTTCTACAACATACTTCATCGTGTTCGGCAAGATTGCAAACATGTCGACAGATGGGCTGCCACCTTTCCTCTTCTACATGTCTGGCATTGTGCTGTGGAACTATTTTTCGGTATGTCTTACCAACAACTCTGAAGTATTTTCCAAGAATGCTGCATTGTTCGGTAAGGTGTACTTTCCACGTCTTGTCGTGCCTATTTCTGTTGTCATGAGTGGATTGGTCGCGCTTTCTATTCAGTTCGGCCTATTGGTCGTGGTCGGCACAATTTTTACATTGTTGACGAATCATGTCTCGTTGCACACGCAAGTTATCCTGGCATTGCCGCTCATCGTGCTTAACGTTGCGGCATTAGGTATGGGGGTTGGGCTGATCATTTCTGCCTTGACTGTTCGTTTTCGCGATCTAGTATTCGTGGCAGGTTTCGCGACACAACTCTGGATGTACGCCACGCCTGTGGTGTATCCCTTTTCCCAAATTCCAGAGAGGTATCAGTGGTTCTATTTTCTTAACCCAATGACGACGCCTATTGAAACGTTGAGATCGAGTATGTTCGGCACACTAGGTGTTCCCATGGAGGTGTTGGTGAGTAATATGATCATTACGGGCGTATTGTTATTAGCAGGCCTCATCCTATTTACGCGCGCAGAGTCCAATGCTATGGACACTGTCTAAGGATTTGAGATGAGTGCAGAAACAGTGATTCATGCGGAACACGTTAGCAAACAGTACAGACTTGGCGTCATCAATCACGGTACTTTGTACCGAGATTTGCAAAGCTGGTGGGCGCGCTATCGCAAACTCCCTGATCCCAACGCAGAAATTAAGGATCTTGCAGACGATCTCAACCAGAAAAAACGTGTTCAAGGCGATGTATTTCAGGCGCTGAGCGATATCTCCTTTGAAATTAAACAAGGCAGTGTAGTCGGCGTCATCGGAAAGAATGGCGCAGGCAAGTCCACTTTGTTGAAGGTGATCTCGCGAATCACAGCGCCGACCAGTGGGGTTATTCGCATGAAGGGTCGTGTAGCCAGTCTTCTGGAGGTTGGCACTGGATTCCATCCAGAGCTAACTGGCCGTGAAAATGTTTACCTTAACGGTGCAATTTTGGGCATGAGCCGGCGCGAGGTGGAGCGGAAGTTTGAGCAAATTGTCGAGTTTGCGGAAATTGGGGAGTTCATTGATACGCCTGTCAAGCGTTATTCTTCAGGTATGTACGTGCGCCTTGCTTTTTCTGTTGCTGCGCATTTAGAGCCTGAGATTTTGCTAATTGACGAGGTATTAGCGGTGGGAGATGCTAACTTTCAGAAGAAGTGCATGGGTCGGATGCAGGAGGTTGGCAGAGAGGGGCGGACTATTTTGTTCGTTAGTCATAACATGACTGCTATAAGCAGTATTTGTTCGAAAACCATCCACATACACGATGGTCGTGTCGAAGCATTTGCGGAAACTGGTCAAGTCATCCAAAACTATCTTGCCAATGGACAGGTAGGCACAAATGGAACCTACACAACTGAACTTAGCTCACTCTTAGGTAAGGCAGTGTTGTTTAGGGTTGCAGTTATAGATGCCGCAGGTAAAGAAAGCGGGAGTGTCGAGCTCACAGAAGAGTTTTGTGTGGAGATTTGTTATGAGCTTCGCGAAGCGCTAAGTGGCTTGAGTGTTGGCTTGCAAGTGATGGCCGAAGACGGCTACACCAGTCTCTTTAGCCTTTCAGATCCTGAGCTCGAACCATCGAGGCTTGAAACGCGCAAACCCGGTATCTACAGAGCGATCGTTCGATTTCCTAAATGTTTACTTAACACGGGCTCTTACTACTTGCGAGTTGGAATTTCTTCTCGTTTCTCGATTTATTCTGTTGTTGAAAATCTACGTTTCGAGGTGACAGATAACGTAGGCGTTATCCAGATGCTAGGCCAATCGAGGAAACCCTCTGTTTCTGCATTGCAGCTGCCTTGGGTAGTTCAAGAATATTAATAATATTTGACCCAGAGTTTTCATGTCTAAAAAAAATCAAAAAGTTCTCGTAACTGGCGCTGACGGCTTTATCGGCTCACATTTAACCGAAGCTCTTGTTAAGGCTGGCTACGATGTTCGAGCCTTGTGCCAGTACAACTCATTTTCTAGTTGGGGTTGGTTGGATGGATCGAGCTGTCGCAGTGATATTGAGGTGGTGCTAGGGGATGTTCGCGATCCAGCACAGATGCGTAGTCTTTGTAAGGGGGTGGATACCGTCTACCATTTGGCTGCATTGATAGCTATTCCATACTCGTATCATGCGCCCTCAAGTTACGTGGACACGAACGTCCAAGGGACGCTCAATGTGTTGCAAGCCGCGCTTGACGCGGGGGTTGGCCGCATAGTGCACACTTCGACGAGTGAGGTCTATGGTACTGCCCGCATTGTGCCTATCCGTGAAGACCATCCTCTTCAAGCGCAGTCACCTTATTCTGCAACGAAGATCGGTGCTGATGCACTTGCTTACAGTTTTTACAGTAGCTTCAACTTGCCAGTGATAACGGCTCGACCATTTAATACCTACGGGCCACGGCAATCGGCTCGTGCGGTCATCCCCACTGTAATTAGTCAGTTGTTAGCAGGGCGCAAGACCATCAAACTTGGTGCGCTCACGCCAACTCGAGATTTTAACTTTGTACTTGACACCTGCCAAGGATTCATGGCGCTTGCTGCGTGCGATGCAGCAATCGGCAAGGCGGTCAATATCGGCTCAGGAACTGAAATTTCTATTGGCGATACGGTCGAGTTAATTGCAGAGTTAATTGGAGTTGATGTACAGATCGAATGCGAAGAACTTCGCTTGCGTCCTGCCAATAGCGAGGTCGAGCGGTTAGTTTGCGACAACTCGCTCATTAAGTCACTCACTGGGGATATGCCCAAGCATAGTCTCCGCGAAGGACTTGCTCGCACTATTGATTGGATGCGTCAACCCGAAAATTTGCAACGTTACAAGGTGGATCAGTTCAATGTCTAGGCGTGCCGTAATTTTGGCCGGGGGCAAGGGTACACGCCTGCGTCCCTATACCGTAGTTTTACCCAAACCGTTGATGCCGATAGGAATATATCCAATACTCGAAGTCATCATCCGTCAGTTGGCGCATGCTGGCTTTGACCACATTACACTGGCAGTCAACCACCAAGCTGAAATCATTAAAGCATTTTTTCAAAACGGAGAGCGCTGGGGCATTCGAATCGATTACTCATTAGAAGATCAGCCGTTGGGTACGATGGGCCCGTTGAAGCTCATTAGCGACTTGCCTGAGCATTTTTTGGTCATGAATGGAGACATCCTGACAGATCTAGACTACTCGGAATTTCATGATAGTCACGTTGCTCAAAACCGTACTTTTACTATCTCATCTATGCGTCGAGAGCACAAAATTGACTATGGCGTACTTGATTCTGACGCTGCAGGATTGTTGTGCGGTTTCAGAGAGAAACCAAGTGTCGCTTACGAAGTGAGTATGGGCGTTTACATGGTGAGCTCGCGAGCCCTTGAACGTATCCCAGCAGGGCGCCCCTACGGCTTCGATAATCTTATGCTTGACTTAATGGATACTCAGTCGCCTGCCACAGTAAAACCTTTTTCGGGATATTGGCTGGACATTGGTCGTCCTGATGACTATGCCCAAGCTATCGACGAATTCGAATCAATGAAATCTAGATTTTTGAATGATTGATGCGATAGTCACTGGGGCTAACGGGTTCATTGGTCAAGCGCTTTGCCGAAGTCTGGATGCTAAGGGCTGGAACGTTGTACCTTTGAGCAGTGCAGATGGCAATGTTGCGACACTTGAAACATGGAGACATCTGCCTCCCGCTCGTGTCCTATTTCACTTAGCCGGGCGCAGCTTTGTGCCTGACAGTTGGACGCAAGGGCCGGATTTTGTTAGCACGAATGTTGTGGGTACCGAGAATGCATTGAACTATTGCCGCGAGCACGGCGCTCGTTTGGTGCTGGCTAGTGCCTACGTTTATGGCATTCCCAAGCGTCTGCCCATCAGAGAAAGTGATACACCTGTACCTAATAATCCTTATGCTCTTACCAAGCGTTTGGCTGAAAATTTGTGTGAGTTTTCGTCAGTGCACCAAGGCGTAGCAGCCACGGCGTTACGCATCTTCAACGTGTATGGGCCAGGGCAACGAGATGAATTCCTTATACCCAAAGTGCTGAAACAGGTTGAATCGAGAAGTGAAATTCGACTACTAGATCTGACTCCTCGAAGAGACTATATCTATCTGAGTGACGTAATTGATGCATTCTTGAAAGCAGCGGAACTAAGCTCAGGTTTTCGAGCCATCAATGTAGGCTCAGGTCGTTCACTATCGGTTGCGGAAATCGTTCACAAGATACAAACGGTTGCAGGAACCCAGTTGCCTGTTGCATCTGAATTGATAGCGCGTCTGCAAGAAATTCCCGATGTAGTGGCCGATGTGACCTTGGCGGAACAGATCCTTGGTTGGCGACCTCAGGTAAGTTTCGAAATGGGCATTGATCGAATATTAAAAGGGGCTAATTTTGAATAAACGATACGTACCGATTAACAAAGGTAACTATTCCATGGATACCCCAGAGCGCGAAGCGCAGTTTGAGGTGTACAAGGGCGAGGGGTGGTCACAAGAATACACTGAATATCGACGTGATTGGGCCGAATTGCCACAACGGCAGGAAGTGCGAGACTATCCACTTCTCGTAGATTTAGAACTGTCGTCAATATGTAATCTGCACTGCCCAATGTGCTACACGATCACTGACAAGTTCAAGGAGCACGTTAACACCACTCGCATGGATTGGGACCTTTACTGCAAGGTCATTGACGAGATCGCTGGAAAAGTGCCAGCACTTCGATTGAGCCTACGTGGGGAAGCTTTGCTTCACAAGCGTTTTGCGGATTGCATTCGTTATGCAAAATCCAAGGGCATTAAAGAGGTGTCAACACTTACACATGGTGGTAAATTGACATTGCCATTCTTTGAAAAAATCGTTGATGCGGGGATCGACTGGATCACAATTTCTGCCGATGGCATTGGCGAGACCTACGAGCGGATTCGAAAGCCAATCAAGTTCAATGATCTCATGGACAAGATTAAGGCTATGAAGAAATTCAAAGAAGAGCGTGGTTTACATAAGCCTGTAATTAAGGTTCAAGGTATTTGGCCAGCGATTCGTGATGATGCCCAAGAGTATTACGATACGTTCTTCCCTCATGTCGATCTGGTTGCCTTTAATCCACTTATTGACTATCTTGGCAACGACACACAGATTGAATATCTAGAGAATTTCACCTGTCCGCAACAATATCAGCGCTTAGTTATTGGAGCTGATGGTTTGGTGATGAAATGCTCAAATGATGAAGAAAACCGTGAGGTTATTGGTGATGCGAACAAGCAAACCATACATGAACTTTGGCACAGCGACAAGATGAATGCCGTTCGCGAGTTGCACAAACGCGATCGTGGTTTTATGGAGAGTGCTGTTTGCAAACGCTGCTATCTTCCCCGTAAAACTGAAAACGAGGAAGCTGAGGTTGATGGGCGTGTGTTTACTGTTAAAAACTATGTATTTAGGATTCAGGAGGTGGGGAAATGAACATGGAATCTACTTCAACATTCGATCAATTGCTTAATGCGTTCTGGCTGAGGCCAGAGACCGCCATGTGGAGGGAGATCGATATTCGAGCAATGGATAACTTCGAGTTTTGTTCGCCATCTATTGACCTAGGATGCGGAGATGGGTTGTTTTCATTTATAAGAGCTGGTGGGTGCTTTGGTGACAGCTTTGACGCCTTTCAGGCCATGGGTGATTTGGATCGATTTTTTGACAATGCCGATGTTTTTGATGCTTATGACGAGTCTTTGAGCCCCGCAATTACTCAGCGACCAGCGTATCAGATAGATATGGGGTTTGACCACAAAGAAAACTTATTGAAAAAATCTTCTACGCTTGGCTTGTATCGAGAGTTAAAGATGGGAGATGCGAATCATCGTCTTCCATTCGATGATGAGAGCTTTAACAGCTTGTTTTCAAATATTGTGTACTGGCTAGATGATCCTAGATCTGTTATCTCGGAGATTGCAAGAGTTTTGCGCCCTGGAGGTAAAGCATGCTTGATGCTTCCCAATCAAACTCTCCCTGAATTTAGTTTCTATAACCAACTTCACATAAAGACAGGTGATCCTCGGTGGTCGTTTTTAGAAAAACTGGATAGAGGGCGATTTTCGGACAATATTCAACAAGCTCGCTCAGCGAAAGAGTGGGAGGAGATGTTTTCATCCGCAGGATTACGAGTCAATACGCATGTTCACCACTTGTCAAAGACTGCAATTCAAATATGGGACATCGGTTTGCGCCCACTTTTTCCTGTCTTACAAAAAATGACAGGATCAATTGAGTCGGACGTCTTGAGCGGGGTAAAGTCGCAGTGGATAGCAACTTTCCGTCAATTCTTAACGCCAATTGTAGAAATGGATGCTGAGCTCGGACAGCACGGCAACCATGCATTTCATTGCTATATCTTAGAAAAATAAATGTTTAATAACTACCAAGTTAAGCGTTGCTACATAATTGCCGAGATAGGTGGGAATTTCACCACGTTTGAACAGGCGCGTCGCCTAATAGATGAAGCGGCAAACTGTGGGGTAGACGCGGTTAAGCTGCAGACCTATCGCGCGCAGACTCTTTCCAGTAAGTTGGCAATGTTCGACATGGAGAATACGGGGGTTACTTCACAGTTCGACTTGTTCAATAAGTACGCCATTGATGAGAAATTACATCACGAAGTGTTTCTCTATGCACAGACTAAAGGACTCGACTGGTTCTCATCTCCATCTCATCAGAGCGATGTAGATCTGCTTGAAAGATGTGGCGTGGGGGCTCATAAGATCGGCTCGGATGATGCCGTTAACTTGCCCTTCTTGCGCTACATCGCACGCACAGGCAAGCCTATTTTGCTCTCGACGGGCATGTGTACTTTGGATGAGGTGCGCCGGTCTGTGGATGCTATCTTGGGCGAGGGAAACGATCGTCTCATCCTGCTGCATGCCATTACCAGCTATCCCACACATCCCCAGCATGTCAATCTGCGTGCTATGCAAACTTTGATGGATGCCTTCCCGTATCTGGATGTGGGCTACTCCGACCACACGGTAACGCCAGTAGCCAGTTTGTGTGCTGTAGCTATGGGCGCCCGTGTGGTGGAGCGCCATTTCACCTACGACAAGAATGCGGAAGGGCCGGATCATGCCTTGTCGGCAGATCCAGCTGAAATGAAATGGTTGGTAGATGCGATTCGCTCTTTCGAGGTGATGCGCGGAAACGGCATCAAACGCCCGGCAGACAGTGAAAAGACAACGCGACGTAATAACCGTAAAAGTTTAGTGCTCGCCAAAGCCGTCAACATGGGGGATCGATTAACTGTCGATGATGTCGCAATTAAGCGGCCAGGTTATGGTATCGAGCCTCGGTTCTATGAGCAGGTATTGGGTAGGAGTGTTATCCGCAATCTTGATGCTGATGCAGTTCTTGATTGGAGCGATTTGGCGTGACATCGGTTGGTGTCGTGGTCCAAGCTCGCATGGGTTCGACCCGCTTGCCTGGCAAGGTCATGCGCTTGGTTGGGCACCTTCCATTACTGGGGCATGTCGTCGGTCGTGTGGCGTTACTATCTAAGTCTTTGCCGGTCATTGTGGCGACATCAACAGATGTGCGAGACGATGCAATTGTGGAATGGTGCAGACAAGCAGGCGTGCCAACTTTCCGTGGTAGTGAGCAAGATGTGTTGAGCCGTTACGTGCAGTGCGCGCGTGCAGGTGGTTTTGAACATGTGGTGCGTCTGACAGCCGACAATCCGTTCACCGACATCGCAGAGTTGGAGCGGTTGATGCAACATCACTTAGCGGGAAAATTTGACTATACACACTCCTTCGGGATGATGCCAATCGGAGTAGGTGCTGAAATTATGACTAGAGGCGCCCTCGAACGCAGTCATATAGAAGGTCATGAGTCGCATCATCGAGAGCACGTCAACGAATACATACAGGAACACCCCGAGTTGTTCCGAATCGGGGTGTTGAACGTCCCCTCGGGCAAGAGGGCCCCTAATCTACGTCTGACAATTGATACAGAAGAAGATTGGCACCGTGCCGATGTTATCGCACGGCACGCCCAAGGTCATTGGCTCGATACCCAAGAAGTGATTGCACTGTGTTTGTCTTCTGCATAGAAAGCTCTCATATGAGGGGCATGGGGCATCTCTACCGTAGTATGACGCTTGCTGAAACTCTAATAAACATGGGGGGCGATGTCCATTTCTTAATTAACGATCACTCGCCATCTCTGCAGGTTCTTAGGAGCCGAGGGTATGCGCATACCGTTGTGGAGCTAACTACTGAACCAGGCTCATGGGAAGCAGAGATGGTAAAGCGTTTGCGTCCTACGGTTTGGATTAATGATCGGCTTGATACCGACATTGCGCATGCTAGGTGCATAAAAGCTGTAGGCATACCACTAGTTACTTTCGACGATCGCGGTAGCGGTGCAAAGTATTGCGACTTGAATGTTGCAGCGTTGGTCTTCGAGCCTGAGGAGGTCCGCCGCCTTCAAGGGGGGGGCGTGCTAACTGGCGCGGAGTACTTGGTGTTGAACCCCGCTATTGCAAACTTTCGTCGTGCGCGTACTAGACTGGAAAGCGTATTGGTAACGCTTGGCGGTGCAGACACATATGGCGTTACGGTTGAAGTAGTGCGTTTGTTGCGTGATAAACCTTGGAAGATTACTGTGTTGCTAGGACCAGGTTTTGTTCATCACGAGGCTTTGGCAGTGGTTGTGCAAAAACATATAGAGATTCGCCATGGCGTTGCATCGATGGCAGAAGAAATGGCTAGACATGATCTAGCTGTGACGGGCGGAGGTATGACGCCTTTTGAAGCGAATGCCTCAGGGTTGCCTTGTCTTGTTGTTGCAAATGAGTTTTTTGAGATCCCCGTTGGTCAAGCTATAGAGATTATGGGGGGGGGGCTGTTTGTTGGGCACCATACGGCAATAGATGAGTCGGTGTTTGATTCGTATTTAGATATCGCAGGTATGAGTTTGCAGGCTATGGCTTCCGTTGATGTAGGTGGGGCAGAGCGTGTCGCCAAAGCCGTGAAAGAATTGGTATGACTGTTAAGAAGACGGTCGTTATTCATCAGCCAGATTTCATCCCTTATTTGGGATTTTTTCAGAGATTTTTGTTAGCAGACACTTTCGTTGTGCTAGACCATGTGCAGTTTGTTACTGGTACCAGTCGAAGCTGGACTCATCGAGACAAAATTAAAACACCGTCTGGCGAGAAATGGCTAACATTAAGTGTGCACAAAGCCCCAATGAACACACCAATAAATGAAATAGAGCTTTCTAATTTGGTGGGTTGGAGAGTTAATAATTTAAATCTCCTGAAGCAAAACTATCGTAGCGCACCGTTCTATGATGAAGTATTTCCGTATATTGTGGATTTATATGATTGCACCCCTCAACTATTGGCCGATTTCAACCTACGCTCTATTGAGCTACTCATGGACCTGTTAGACGTTCGAATTCCTTTGGTTCGCTCTAGCGCTTTGCAGCCTGTGGGCAGTAGTAATGAGTTGTTAATCGATTTGCTAGGCAAGGTTGGCGCTACACACTACCTATCAGGGGTTGGTGCGCGTGACTACATGCAGCCTGAAAAATTCGCCCAAGCTGGTATTGAGCTCGTTTGGCAACAGTTCGCACACCCGGTGTACCCACAACAATTCGGAAACTTTGTTCCGTACTTGAGTTCGTTGGATTTGTTATTCAACTGCGGTATTAAGGCATCTAGGCAAATACTAAGAGATACGGTATGAAAATTTTAGCTATTGGCGCACATTTTGATGATGTAGAGCTTGGCTGTGGAGGCGCCTTGGCTGCGCACGCAGCTAGAGGTGATGAGGTTTATGTATTTGTTGCAACAGTGTCTGGTTTTAGCAATCAGTATGACCAGTCGGTACGATCCAACGAAGTAGCTAAAGCCGAAGCTGAGGATGCAATGCGTATGTTGGGTGTGAAGAAGATGTTTTGCGGTGACTTTAAAACTCTTGAAGTTGAGTTTGTCGACGACTTGAACATTCAAATTTTGCGACTTGTTGAACAGCTAGGGATTCAGCAGGTCTATACCCACTGGGTGGGTGATATTCACCACGATCACCAAGCCGTTGCCCGCGCATCACTACATAGCTGCCGTCATGTGCCACGCTTATTGATGTATCGAAGCAACTGGTATCACTCGACATTAGATTTTCGGGGCAATTTTTACGTGGACATCACACATCACTGGGATGCAAAAGAGCAAGCCATTCGCGCTCATAAGTCAGAGATGGATCGCACGGGCGCTAAATGGATTGGTTTTTTCTGTAACGAAGCTGAGAATGCAGGGCAGCGTATTGGCGTCCGTTATGCCGAAGTTTATGAGGTTGTCAAATGGCTACAAGTATGAAGGGAATATTAAAATATTGCTCGTGGATTTTGCCGCATGGCATACATCGGCTTAAAGCTCAATGGATGGCTAGAGCCGATTTGCAAAAGAAACTGCATGCCGAGCAAGCCGTATTAAATTTGGTTTGTCGCAATAAAAAATTCGAGTCTATTCATAATGGAAAGCGATGTTTTATCCTTGGAAATGGACCTAGCGTCCAAGGTGTTGATTTGACTCAACTTAGAGGTGAGTTTGTATTTACAGTATCAAATGGTTACTTGCATACCGGATTTTCTGACATATTGTCGAAATATCACTGTATTCCCCAAATTACATACGGGAAGATGACAGAGGATGATGTAGTCGCATGGTTTAAAGAGATGCATGAGCATATTGGAGATGCTGAATTATTTTTAAATGAAACAGAAGCTTCGCTGGTTAGTCGATATCATTTGTTTCCTGGTCGTGCAATAAATTATGTTGGCTTGTTAGAGGACTTTGATCATTGGTTAGGTCGTGGATTGATTGATATTTCCAAGCCGATACCGCGTTGTCAATCTGCGCCTGTAATGATGCTAATGATTGCCATGTATATGGGGTTTAATGAAATTATCTTGCTTGGTGTAGATCATGCTGAACTTAAAACTCGGAAGTATGGTTACCCTTTTAAGTTGAAGGTGCAAAATGGCAAAGATATGTCTGTAGGGAGTAATGAGATGGTTGTTAATACAATGCATGATGACTTGCAAGCATATGCCAGACTTTGGCGCCAATATCGAGTTTTACATAAAATTTCGGAAGCTAATTCAATACAAATAGTAAATGCAAGCGACGCTAGTGAACTTGATGAGTTTTCTAGAGTTTCATTGACTGATTATCTGCGCAAATAATTTTTAATACATTGTGGAGTTTGTTATTTTATTGATTTGGTTGTCGAGGTGAATTTTGTAAAAATGATTGTTAATGTAATTATTCCTGTTTTTAATCGGTTGCATCATACGATACGAGTGATTGACTCTTTGCGAGCCCAAACACTCGTGAAAAATATTCGCATCATCGTTGTTGATGATGGATCAACAGATGGCACAACGGATTATTTGAATGGGCAAGATGATGTAATAACGATCAAAGGTGATGGGAATCTTTGGTGGGCGGGATCAATCGATTTGGGGCTTTGTCATGTAATGGTTACAGCCGCACAGGATGATTATGTAATTTTTCTAAATAACGATACTTGGTTTGCGCATGACTATATTGCAACACTTCTTGAGGTAAGTCGACAGACTGGGGGGGCTCCAGTTGGCAGTGTGATTCATGAAGAAAATCGGGAGACTCCCTTGGTTAGTATTGGTCCAGTTATCAACATTAATAGAATTGCTGTTTGGGACTTGCTGTCTCAGTTGTCTGTAGAAGAGATTCGGCAGCCAAAGCCAATATATTGCGTTGATGCATTATCAGGACGAGGAACTCTGTATCCAATCTCTCTCTTTATCAAGCACGGGGGCATGCGCCCACGTTTGTTGCCACATTATTTGGCAGATTACGAGATAGCAATGCGGTTTGCACGGGATGCTAGAGTGCCTCTATTGGTCAGTACTAAGGCGATTGTTTATTCGCCACCAGTATATGGAAATGATGTGTCACAGTTTGGAGTGTTGGAGCGGTTATTTAGCACACGGTCATCAAGTAATATAGTTCGTAAGTTGATATTTTATTGCTTGGTGGGTAGTACTCCTCAGCGATTAACTGCGCCATTACGGCTTGCCTATTTTGGGGTGTGCCGTTATTTAAAACAAAAAATCAATAGCTAATTATTTTCCATGAAAAAAGAAAACATGAATTGTATAGTCTGCGGATCCCCTTCCGATGTGTTTATTGACCGCATATGGGATGATCGATATGGTTGCCCAGGTATATTTTCGATATATAAGTGTCGATCTTGTGGGCAAATGATTACTAGCCCAAGTTTTAACGAATCTGATCTGCCTGCACTTTATAGTACTTACTATCCTAGGCGAAATGTTGATTATGATGCCTTAGAACGTGAGAGCGCTCTGGTGTCGAAAAAGCATGCGCACTTTCGTCGTTGGCTAGCGGGTACTGATAATCAGGGGCATTATTTGGCTAAACCTGGGCAGCGAGTTTTAGATATTGGTAGTGGTTCATGCTTATCATTGCTTGAACTAAGGCGGATCGGAGTAGAGCCTTATGGTGTAGAGGCTGATCCTAATGTGGCAGCTATTGCAACTCGTTACAAGTTGAATGTCCATATAGGTAGTATTCATGATGACCCATTTCCAAGTGTGGAATTTGATCTCATCACCCTCAACCAAGTGATTGAGCATGTCCCAGATCCTGCTGCTTTATTGCGAAAAGTACGGGAGAGGTTGTCACCATCTGGTCAAATTGTGCTTTCTTTTCCAAACGTTTCCTCCTTGCCGCGTCGCTTATCTGGTTCGCGTTGGATTAACTGGCATGTGCCTTACCATCAACATCATTTTAATCGCCGATCTTTTGAATTATTGGCTAAATCGCTAGGATATGAGGTTGTAAGTGCAAGGTCAATTACCCCCAATCTTTGGAGCATCTTGCAGTTAAGCGCAATGAGACGAGCGACTAATGAGGGTGTTGCGTCTGAATCATGGGGCAACGGAGATCAAATGACCTCAGTACGTCTATCTAATATGCGGCGCGTGAGAAATGTGATAACACGAAATTTACGTTTCGGAGTTAGTGCATCGCTTGTGCTGTTAAACCGAATTGTCGATTTATTTGGCGCAGGCGATAGTTTGTTGATTGTTCTGAGAAGAGCGCATAATGTTAATTAATTACAGAGGCTTTAAATGAAGGTGGCCATACTTGACACTTACTATCCGCAGTTTTTAAAGTCTTTTTATGCCAAGCATTCTGGCTTACAAGGTCGAAGTTCAGATGAGCAAACGCAAGCATTGCTAAATGCTGTTTTCGGAACATCGGATTTTTATTCCCGACATATGAAGAATATGGGAGTAGAGGTTCACGATTTGATAGTCAATTGCGTGCCATTGCAAAAAACATGGGCACTTGAAAATAATGTGGCATTTAGTTCGTGGGCTTTAAATTTGCCACACCGCACATTTCGATTGCCTTTTATTGGAGCTAAATTGGCGGCGCTTCCTGGGCTAATGGAAGTCGCGGTGGCGCAAATACGAGAGCTCAAACCTGATGTTCTTTATTGTCAAGATTTGAGTTTTTTTCCGGGTGATGTGTTGAAGGAGTTGAAGTCGCATGTTAAATTGATTGTTGGTCAGATTGCATGCCCATTACCTCCAGAGTCATTTCTAAAAGGGTATGACCTGATTTTGACCTCCTTTCCGCACTTCGTTCCACGGTTAAGAGCGATGGGAGTGCCATCTGAATATTTTCGAATAGGTTTTGATACCCGAGTCCTTGATGTACTTGGTAATGTGGAAAAGGATATTGGTGCAAGTTTTGTAGGCGGGATAAGTCGACATCATGGTAAAGCGGTTCCATTGCTGGAGTATTTGGCAGCTACAACCCCGATTGAGTTTTTCGGCTATGGATCCAAATCATTACCGCGGAAATCACCGATCCGGAAGCGCCATCATGGAGAAGTTTGGGGTTTAGATATGTATCGTGCATTGGCACGTAGCAGGATAACAATTAATCGACATATCAATGTGGCGGAAAATAATGCAAATAACATGCGGTTATTTGAAGCCACAGGTGTGGGGACGCTTTTAATTACTGATAGCAAATATAATTTGAGTGAGTTATTTGAAGTAGGTAAAGAGGTTGTCTCTTATTCCACACCTGAAGAGGCATCGGAGTTGATTCGCCACTATTTAAGCAACCCCGATGAAGCGGCCAAAATTGCCCGCGCTGGGCAGAAGCGAACTTTAAAAGATCATACTTATGAAAACCGTATGAGAGAGTTGACTCCTATATTGGAGAAATATTTAAAGTAGTCTTTGCCAAATGCTTTTGGCGGCGGTAATTTTCACTTTAGATGAATCAATTCAAAGCAACGTATGTATGTAGAAAGAAATCAAATGAATACACGCTATTTCTGTACGCTTTTTGATAGCGGTTATTTGATAAAAGGCTTGGCAATGATTCGTAGCTTGGCAAAATATTGCCAAGGCATGAAAATTTATGTGTTATGTATGGATGCGCAGACTAAGTACATACTTGAAAACTTAAACTTGCCGTATGTTGCATGCATTACTCTTGATCAGGTTGAAACTGATGAGTTGATGAAAGCAAAGGCTGATCGTGGAGTGGCTGAATATTGTTGGACGCTTTCATCTTGCTTTACTTCATATGTGATGCAGAGTTATAGCGAGATTGATTTTCTAACGTATGTTGATGCTGACCTGCTCTTTTATTCTGATGTGCAACCGCTTTTCGATGAAATTGGAGAGTCTTCCATTGCAATTATTGAGCATCGTTTCCCCGCAAGGCTAAAAGATCGCGAGGTTAATGGCCGTTTTTGCGTAGAGTGGGATAGCTTTCGACGAGACGAGCAAGGGCTTGCATGTCTATACCGTTGGCGTGAGCAATGTATTGAATGGTGCTACTACAGGCTTGAAGATGGCAAGATGGGTGATCAAAAGTACTTGGATGAATGGCCAAGTCGTTATTCAGCATGTCATATTTTGATGCATCCAGGTGCAGGCATCGCCCCGTGGAATTATTCCCAGTATCATTTTGGGCATAGCGCCGAGGGGCAAATTACGGTAGATGGAGCACCGTTGATTTTCTATCATTTCCATCAATTCCAATTATTAGAAAATGGAAAATTCGATCGATTATCAACTTTCTATACATCTGAGTGTCCAGAGCCTTTCGCTATTTATGAACGGTACGAGGCAGAGCTAAAACAATGTTTGGCAGATATAAGACGTATTGTCCCGACCTTTAAAGCGGGCATGAAGCCTGTATCAACGGTGCGTGGACGTCGACTGATTCAACAGTATGTGCCAATGTGGGCCAAAGAAGTTGCACGACGATTTTTGCGCTACTAATACATGGCGATAGATCCACTCGTGACGGTGATTACCGTTTGTTACAACAGTGCCAGTAGCTTAGAGCGGGCATTGAAATCGGTCGCAATTCAGGACTGGCCTAAGGTTGAGCACATTGTGATTGACGGTGGTTCGACCGATGACACCTTGGCTATTTTGGAATGCTACAAAAATCATTTAGCACAAGTGGTAAGTGAGCCAGATGAAGGCATTTACGACGCCATGAACAAAGGACTTGATAGAGCAACAGGTGATATTGTTTGCTTTCTAAATGCAGACGACCAATACGTATCAAATCATGTCCTATCGCGAGTTGCAAAACATATGCAAGAACATCAGCTTGATGCTCTTTTGGGGGACGTTGCATTTTTTAACTCTACAGATCCAACGCGCATGGTGAGGCGTTATCGCTCAGGCCGCTTTACGCCTGAGCGCTTGGCTTGGGGGTGGATGCCTGCGCATCCTGCGTTGTTTATGCGCAAGTCTGTCGTGCAGCGCGTGGGGCGATTCAAGACGAGCTATCGAATCGCTGGCGATTTTGATTACATTGCACGCGCTTTTTACGGGCACAACTTAC
>JACCED010803788.1_pt1 | contig 22962 bp, 23 predicted proteins | sample 7455021 | NCBI WGS metagenome assembly JACCED01 (sample SAMN15323456, study PRJNA562643) | freshwater metagenome | isolation source: river surface water | place: USA:Blue River Watershed | collected 2017-08-19
AACGTGTGGTCGCTGGCAGCCGCCCAGGGCTGGCCGGGTTCGGGCTGTAGGGTGACGGCCCGGGCATAGTGCGCCTGGTCGCTGAACCAGGTGCTGTCTTCGCCGCGCTCGATGCGCTGCGGCAAGGGGCCGGCGCCCGCCGTGGGTGAGTAGATGGCGCGTATGGTTCGCAGCTCGGCAAAGGCCCAAGCCGACAGCACCAGCATCACTGCGCCGGCCAGCATGAGCAAAAGCGCCTGCCACCGAGCGCCCTTTTGCAGAGGGCGGTCCCAACCCAAGCACACGACCAGGGCCAGAGCGGCCGGAAGGCTGAAGTACGCGTACCACAGCGGGTACTCCAGCAGGCTGTGCCAGCCCACAGCCAGCAGGATCATCCAAGCGCCGCGACGTGCCAACCCTTCGTCCTGCGTCTGCTGTGCAGACCAAGCACGCACCGCGGCCTGGTACAGCACCACGCCCGTGACGGTCATCATCACCAGCCCCAGGGGCAGGCCCAGCACGGCCAACCACTGCAAGGCCAGGTTGTGGGCATGCCCGAAGGGTTCACCGGGCCGACCGCTCAGGGGGGTGAGGGTCCAGGCGATGTTGAAGTGCCCCACGCCCACGCCGGACCATGGTTGCTGTGCGATCAACTCGAGGGTGTTCGCCCAGATGGCCCAGCGGCCGCTGGAGACATCAGCCGCTTGTACGGGGTTCATGCGCGTGACCACGCCCAGGGCCTGGCCGCTGTGTGCAGCCCACCCGTGCAGGGCCGCAACGGCGGCCGCGGCCATCAGGGGCGCGGCCAGCAGCAGGCGCCGCGTGTGGCGCGGCAAGCGCTGGTCCAAGAGGGCCCACAAGGGCAGAAGCGCCACGGCCAACAGCCCCGTGCGCGAGCCGCTGAGCACCAGGCCCACCATCAGGACGGCCATGCCGCCCATACCTGCACCGCGCGGCAGGCGAGCCTGTGCGTGCAACACCGCCCAAGCGATGGCCCCCCAGACCACCAGCGTGGCCAGGTGGTTGGGTTGGCGCATGTGGCCGACCGCTCGGCTGGGGTCGTGGCTGGGTTGTATCCAGCCCATCCATGGGCTGGCCAGGGCTTGCGGCCAGCACACCTGCAGCACGCCGATCACGGCACTGAGCATGCTGGCCAAGGCCAGTGAGGCCATCAGCAGCAGGGGCCAAGGCGAGCGCCTGTGATCGGGAGCGGCGAAGGCCGCCACCTGCAGCGGCGCCTCCTGCCAACTGCGCACCCCGACCACCAGGGCCACCGCACCCGCCACGGCCAGCGCCCAGAGTTCACCGGGCGCGCTGACCAGGGGCGCCGGCCCCGTGGGCACCAGGGCCGGGGAGGCCGACAGCAGCACCAACGCCGCCCAGGTGGCCCGGTGCTGGATCAGCATTCAGGGTGAGAGTTTGTCGCAGTCGTCGGACTGATAGCCGGCCACGACCGACTTGCTCACCTTGCACTCCCAGGTGATGGGCGATTGGGTGATGTCGGCCACCTTGAGCGTGACCACCGTGCTGGCGGCGCCATCGGTGGTGGCCGTGGCCGGAAAGCGCCCGGTGAGGGTGATGGTGTTCCCGCTGGCCACGCAGGTGCTGGCGGGCAGCCCGGCACAGACGTCGCCAGCGGCTGCATTGGCCGCCTCGGCCACCTTGACCTTTTCGCCGGCCACATTGGACACGGCGGTGCCCACTTCTGCCTTGGCCACGTAGTTGCGGTACTGTGGCAAGGCGATCGACGCCAGCACGGCAACGATGGCCACCACGATCATCAATTCAATGAGCGTGAAGCCCCGTTGCTGACGCCCGCGCGTGTGGCGGGCTGTGGTGTTCTGGCTCTTCATCAGGGGCTCCTCCCGGCTTCGTTCTGCCTGTTTAAGGCGAAGAACTATATCCCTGTGGCACCTCGGTGCCACAGGCCCTGATGGGGTGGTTTGGCGGGCGCCCGCAGGGGGGTCAGGCCGCCTCAGCGGGGGGCTTGGGCGCTGCCAAACGGCGGCCGATCAGCAGCACCAGCAGGGCGCCGGAGATACCGGCTGCGTAGCGCACCACATCGGTTTGGGGCACCTTGGGGAACCACGTCCAGGCCTCCGTGTTGGCCACGGCCGGGTCGGTCACCAACATCGTGCCCGCAATCCAGCCCAGCAGCATGCCGCCGGCGGTGATGATGGCCGGGAAACGGTCCATCAGCTTCATCACGAACTGGCTGCCCCAGACGATGATGGGAATGCTCACCAACAGGCCGAAGATCACCAGGGACATCTTGTGCTCCCCACCAGCACCTTCGGCCGCACCGGCGATGGCAATCACGTTGTCGATGCTCATCACCAGGTCGGCCACGATCACCGTCTTGACCGCCGACCACAGGCGGTCGGAGCCTTCGATGTTGCCGTGGGCGTCTTCATCGTTGGGGGCCAAGAGCTTCACGCCAATCCAGACCAGCAACAGAGCGCCCACGATCTTGAGGAAGGGGATGGCCAGCAGGGTCAGGGCAAAGAAGACCAGCACCACGCGCAATCCGACAGCGCCGGCGGTGCCGTAGATGATGCCCAAACGGCGTTGCTTGTCCGGCAGTTTGCGGCAGGCCAGTGCGATCACCACCGCGTTGTCGCCGCCCAGGACGATGTCGATGAGGATGATGGCCAGGACGGCGGAGAGAAAGTCGGCGGTGAGGAAGTCCATGCTTGCAAGGTGTGTGATGTTGCGCCTTGCCGCCGACCTGAAGCCGCGCGAGTACTGCTGTGAAGCCGGCTTTCGAGCGGCGCCTTGCCTACGGCGCTGTCGAAGGTCTTGCTCGGCACGCCGTTGGCGTGCCTGATGCACCGGAAGCGGCGATGGGCCGGCTGTCGTGGTGACGATGCATCAAACCGCGGGGCCCACGTAGAGAGCCTGCGGCCGGGAGCTACTCCCCTTCACGGGTGGGGATTTTATCGACCGGCCGATGACCCTGGGCCATACGGGGCTGTTCAGGCCGCGGCGTCAGGGGTTTGGCCCGCTTGGCGTGCGTGGCGCCAACGCCCAATGCCCACCACCAAGAGTGCCCCGACCACGCCGGCCATGTTGGCCCAGAGGTGCGGCAGGTCGCCCCAACGGTCGGTGACGGCAGGGTCGGTCATGACCATTTCCCCGGCCAGGAAACCCAAGAGGGCGGCGCCCACGGTGATGATGACCGGAAAGCGTTGCATGACGCCCAGCAGCAAGGTGCTGCCGAACACGATCAGCGGAATGCTGATGGCCAGGCCCAGCACCAACAGGGTGGTGTCGCCTTTGGCTGCGGCTGCCACGGCCAGCACGTTGTCCAGGCTCATCACCAGGTCGGCCACCAGGATGGTGCGTATGGCACTGCCCAGACTGGCGTTTTCCTTGCCGAGGTCACCTTCGCCCTCCTCGTCACCACCGAGCAGGTCCACCCCGATGTACAGCAGCAGCAGGCCGCCGATGATCTTCAGGAAGGGCAGACGCAACATGGCAGCCGCCACCACCGTCAGCAGGATGCGCAACACAATGGCCGCCCCGCTGCCAAAGAGGATGGCCTTTTTCTGTTGATGGGCCGGCAGCGAGCGTGCCGCCAGTGCGATCACCACCGCGTTGTCGCCCGACAGCAGGATGTTGGCGATGATGATGGAGCCCAGGCCGGCCCAGAAGGCGGCAGAGGAGAAGTCCATGGTGTGACCCTTCGCGCAGTGGGGTGGGCACAACCCGCGCCGTGCCCGTGAAAACCCTACAGAGTGTAGACCCTTGGCCCCGCCCCGTACAGCGCACACCTGCGCCTGTCTGCGCCTGCGGGCAGCCAGGGCCCGCCGACGCCTTACAGCATGGCCTTGAGCAGCTTGGCCATCTCCGAGGGGTTGCGTGTCACCTTGAAGCCGCAGGCTTCCATGACGGCCAGCTTGGCGTCGGCCGTGTCGGCGCCGCCGCTGATGAGGGCGCCTGCATGGCCCATGCGCTTGCCCGGGGGGGCGGTGACGCCGGCGATGAAGCCCACGATGGGCTTTTTCATGTTGGCCTTGCACCACTGCGCGGCTTCGGCTTCGTCGGGGCCGCCGATCTCGCCAATCATGATGACGGCGTCGGTGTCGGGGTCGTCGTTGAAGGCCTTCATCACGTCGATGTGCTTCAGACCGTTGATCGGGTCGCCGCCGATGCCCACGGCACTGGACTGGCCCAGACCGATCTCGGTGAGCTGGGCCACGGCTTCATAGGTCAGCGTGCCCGAGCGGCTGACCACGCCGATGCGGCCCTTGCGGTGGATGTGGCCGGGCATGATGCCGATCTTGATCTCTTCGGGGGTGATCAGGCCGGGGCAGTTGGGGCCCAGCAGCAGGGTCTTCTTGCCGCCGGCGGCCTCTTTGGCCTTCATTTTGTTGCGCACCATGAGCATGTCGCGCACCGGGATGCCTTCGGTGATGCACACCACCAGGTCCAGGTCAGCTTCCACCGCTTCCCAAATGGCGTCTGCGGCTCCGGCCGGCGGCACGTAGATCACGCTGACCGTGGCGCCGGTTTGGCCCGCGGCTTCTTTGACGCTGGCGTAGATGGGGATGTCGGAGAACTTCTCACCGGCCTTCTTGGGGTTCACGCCGGCGACAAAGCACTGCTTGCCGTTGGCGTAGGACTGGCAGCCCAGGGTGTGGAACTGGCCCGTCTTGCCGGTGATGCCTTGGGTGATGACCCGGGTGTTCTTGTTGATCAGAATGCTCATGTTGACCCCTCGTGCTCGGAGCACCGCGCCTCTGCCCTTCGGGGGCCGCAGCGCCCCCACAGGGGCGCTTGGCGCTGGGCGCGCTCCGTGGTGTTGGACGTTATCGGACGGCGCCGACGATCTTGGTGGCGGCTTCGGCCATGGTGTCGGCCGCGATGATGGGCAGGCCCGATTCGGCCAGCATCTTCTTGCCGATGTCCTCGTTGGTGCCCTTCATGCGCACCACCAGCGGCACCTGCAGGTTGACCGCCTTGCACGCGGCAATCACGCCCTCGGCAATGGTGTCGCAGCGCATGATGCCGCCGAAGATGTTCACGAGGATGCCCTTGACGGCTGGGTTCTTGAGCATGATCTTGAAGGCCTCGGTGACCTTCTCGGCGGTGGCGCCGCCGCCCACATCCAGGAAGTTGGCAGGCTCGCCGCCAAAGAGCTTGATGGTGTCCATGGTGGCCATGGCCAGGCCTGCGCCGTTGACCAAGCAACCGATGTTGCCGTCCAGGCTGATGTAGGCCAGGTCGAATTTGCTGGCTTCGATTTCCGCCGCGTCTTCTTCATCGAGGTCGCGGTAGGCCACGATCTCCGGGTGGCGGAACAGGGCGTTGGAGTCGAAGTTGAACTTGGCGTCCAGGGCGATGATCTGGCCCTTGCTGTCGCGGTTCAGGGGGTTGATCTCGACCAGTGAAGCATCGGTTTCCATGTAGCACTGGTAGAGCTTTTGGAACACGTCTTTGGCCTGGGCCACCGATCCTTCGGGCATCTGGATGCCGCGGGCGATTTCGCCGGCTTGCTCATCGGTCAGGCCCTTGAGCGGGTCGACGAAGACCTTGCAGATCTTCTCGGGGTGGCTGTGGGCCACCTCCTCGATGTCCATGCCGCCCTCGCTGGAGGCGATGAACGCCACCTTTTGCGTGGCCCGGTCGGTCACCACCGAGACGTAGTACTCCTTGCCGATGTCCGCGCCTTCTTCGATGTACAGGCGACGCACCTTCTGGCCCTCGGGACCCGTTTGGTGGGTCTTGAGCTGCATGCCCAGGATTTGCCCGGCCAGCGTCTTGACATCGTCCACCGAGCGGGCCAGCTTCACGCCGCCGCCCTTGCCACGGCCACCGGCGTGAATTTGGGCCTTGACCACGCACACGGGCGTGCCCAGTTTCTGGGCCGCTTCAACGGCCTCCTGGACGGTGAAGGCGGGGTAGCCGCGCGGCACCGGAACGCCGAATTGGCGCAGGATTTCCTTGCCTTGGTACTCGTGGATCTTCATGGTTCCCTCTTGGTAGCGGATGTGCCGGCCCCGTCGCGGACGTTCACTGTGGTCGGATGCCGACCCGTGCGGACCTGAAACGGCCCGGATTGTGTGCCCGGAACTTGGCTCTGAACTGACACCGACCGGGCAGTGGCCGGATGCGGTGTCAACCGCCACTGCTGAACCACGCAGATGCTGCGCAATTGGCCGACCGATTGGTCAGTCAATTGGTCAATGTACCACGCAGGCTTGGCGCGCCAACGGGCTCATTCCTCTTCCAAGCCGCCCTTGACGACGCGGCGGATCACCTCGGGGCTGAAGCCTCGAGCCGCCAGGAAGCGCATCTGGCGGGCACGCTCGGCCGGTTGCGGTGGCGGGTCGCTGGGCGCGCCGCCATAGCGCCGTTCCCAGACCGCACGGGCGCGATCAAGCTCGCTGGCGCGCAGGGCTTGGGCACTTTGGGCGTCGAGCTGCAGCCCGTGCTGTGCGAGCTCGGCCTGGATGCGCCGGTTGCCGAACCGGGCTGCGCGGGCATGCACGCGTGACTCGATGAAGCGTTCGGCGCTGAGCAGGCCTTGGGCTTGCAGTTCATCGAGCAGCGCGTCGACTTCGGCGCTGGTGCTGTGGGGGTTGGTGGCTGGGCCAGGCTCGGTGGGCCCGCCAGGCTCGCCCCCCTGGGCGGGTGGGCTGCCCGCCCCGGGCCTTTGGCGCACGGGGCGCAAGAGTTTGCGCCGCAGTTCGCTGCGGCTGTGCTCCCGAAGCGCCAGGGCCTGCAGGGCCCGGGCCTTCAGGGAGGGGGGCTTGCGTGAGAACGGCATGGGCGAGGCGGGCGCGGGCGCGCCCAGTCCCCTAGGCCTTAGGCCGCGTCGCCCGAGACCTCCAGGGGCGGGATGCCCATGAACTCACGGATCCGGTTTTCAATTTCCACCGCCACATCGGGGTTCTCTCGCAGGAACTCCCGGGCGTTGTCTTTGCCTTGCCCGATCTTTTCGCCCTTGTAGGCGTACCAGGCGCCGGATTTGTCGACCACCTGGGCCAGCACGCCCATGTCGATGATCTCGCCTTCGCGGCTGATGCCTTCGCCGTAGAGGATGTCGAACTCGGCTGTCTTGAAGGGTGGGCTGACCTTGTTCTTCACCACCTTGACCTTGGTTTCCGAGCCGATGACCTCCTCGCCCTTCTTGATGCTTCCGGTGCGGCGGATGTCCAGGCGCACCGAGGCGTAGAACTTCAGGGCATTGCCCCCGGTGGTGGTTTCCGGGCTGCCGAACATGACGCCGATCTTCATGCGGATCTGGTTGATGAAGATGACGGTGCAGTTGGTCTTCTTGATGGTGGCGGTGAGCTTGCGCAGGGCCTGGCTCATCAGGCGGGCCTGCAAGCCGGGCAGTGAATCGCCCATTTCGCCTTCGAGTTCGGCCTTGGGTGTGAGCGCGGCCACCGAGTCGACGATGACCAGATCGACGGCACCGGAGCGCACCAGCGAGTCGACGATCTCCAGGGCCTGCTCGCCCGTGTCGGGCTGGCTGATGAGCAGGTCTTGCAGGTTCACGCCCAGTTTTTGCGCGTACTGCACGTCCAGCGCGTGTTCGGCATCGATGAAGGCGCAGGTGCCGCCAATGGCCTGCATTTGCGCCACGACCTGAAGGGTGAGGGTGGTTTTGCCCGAGGATTCCGGCCCGTAAATTTCGATGACGCGGCCACGGGGCAGGCCACCCACGCCCAAGGCAATGTCCAGGCCCAAGGAGCCGGTGGACACCACTTGGATGTCTTCGACGGCTTCGCCTTCACCCAGGCGCATGATGGAGCCCTTGCCGAACTGCTTTTCGATCTGGGCCAGGGCGGCGGCCAGGGCTTTGGCCTTCTCGGTGTTCAGGGCTTTGACGGGTGCATCCATGGAAATCTCCGGTTCGATTGAGGGGTGGCGGACAGGGCCTGCGCCCTGGGCATGGTGGGAAGTCTGCGGGTTCTCAGGCTCATAGCGTGAGCCTGTGCGGGGTTGAAAAACGGGCGCTGGGCGGCGAATGTTGGCTGCCGGGCGCTGGGCGGACTCCACTCCATGAACTGGATATTCGTACAGTATAGCCGGCCCGTCAATCCCGCCCAAGGGGTGGGTGCGGGCCCCCAGACCCCCTGGAACACCCGCAAGGGGTGTGGCACGGCCCCTCCCTAGAATGAACGCCAAAGACCGACCGCAGCCAAGCGGCGAGAACCGTTCAAGCGCGAGCGAGGAGACAGCCCCATGCGCATCCTGATAGCCGAAGACGACCAGGTACTGGCCGATGGCCTGCTGCGCACGCTGAGGGGCAACGGCTACGCGGTGGACCATGTGGCCAGCGGCTCCGAAGCCGACGCGGCGCTGTCCACCCAAGAGTTCGACTTGCTGATCTTGGACCTGGGCCTGCCCCGTTTGCACGGGTTTGAGGTGCTCAAGAAGCTGCGCGGGCGTGGCAGCGCCACCCCGGTGCTCATCCTCACCGCCGCCGACAGCGTGGAGCAGCGCGTCAAGGGCCTGGACCTGGGGGCCGACGACTACATGGCCAAACCCTTTTCCCTGCAGGAGTTGGAGGCCCGCGTGCGCGCCTTGGCGCGCCGCGGCATGGGGGTGGCCAGCAACGTGATCAAGCACGGCCCCTTGACCTTCGACACCACGGGGCGGGTGGCCTACATCAACGACGCGATGGTGGAGCTCAGCGCGCGTGAACTGGGGCTGCTGGAGGTGCTGCTGCAGCGTGCCGGTCGCTTGGTCAGCAAGGACCAGTTGGTGGAGCGCCTTTGCGAATGGGGTGACGAGGTGAGCAACAACGCCATCGAGGTCTACATCCACCGCTTGCGCAAGAAGATCGAGCAGGGCCCCATCCGCATTGCCACCGTCCGTGGCTTGGGCTACTGCCTGGAGAAGATCCCTGGCTGAGCCCAAAGCGCCGGCGCCACGCCGCCGAGGATCCCAACGCTCGCTGTTCGGCGAGATGTTGGACTGGATGCTGGTGCCCCTGCTGCTGTTGTGGCCGCTGAGCGTCGCCCTGACCTGGCTGATTTCGCAGAACATCGCCAACAAGCCGCACGACCGCGAACTGGAGTACCTGGTGCAGGCCGTGGCGCGCGAGCTGGTTCGCCTGCCAGACGGGCCCAACGCCACGCGCGTGGGCCTGGATTTCCCGCTGGAGGCGTTGCTGGTGGGCCAGGCCGATGGCCATCGGCAGGTGCAAGTGCTGGGGCTACACGGCGAACTGGTGGTGGGCAATGCGGCGCTGCCGTTGCCCCCCCAAGAGGTGTCGGCCTTGGAGCCTGTGCAGCGGGGGACGGTCAACGACCGTATTCTCTTGGCCGACATCGAGGTGGACGAAGTGCCCATGCGGGTGGCCTGGATGTGGCTGTACGAACGGGTGGAGCGGTCCGGCGAGCAGCCGCCGCTGGTCCAGGTGGCTGAAACCTTGGGCGAACGGGGCCTCTTGGCCACCGAGGTGCTCAAGGGCGTGCTGCTGCCCCAGTACGCGATCCTGCCCTTGGCCGTCTTGCTGGTGTGGATGGCGCTGAGCCGGGGCTTGGCCCCGCTGGAGGTGTTGCAGCGCCGGATTCGCGCGCGGCGCAGCCAGGATTTGTCCCCCATCGACCCCCGTGACGCGCCGGAAGAGGTGACCCCACTGGTCAATGCGGTCAACGACCTGTTGTCGCGCCTGGAGCAGTCGGTGGCCACACAGAAGCGCTTTCTGGCCGATGCGGCTCACCAGCTGAAGACCCCCTTGGCGGGCCTGCGGATGCAGGCCGAGTTGGCGCAGCGCGAGATGCTGCAGGGCCAGGATGCCGAGCAGGCCAGGCGCAGCCTGCAGCAGATCGCCAGGGCCTCGCAAAACGCCACCCGCATGGTCAACCAGCTGCTGGCCATGGCGCGTGCCGAGGACCCTGAGCAGGCCCTGCGCCGCCAGCGTGTGGACCTGCAGGCCATCGCCTTGGAGACGGTGGAAGATTTCGTGCAACGGGCCCTGGACCTGCGCATCGACCTCGGTTACGAGCCGCCGCCCCCGCCGCCGCCTGGGCGGGCCCCGCTGCAGCTGCTGGGCCAGCCGGTGCTCATCCGCGAGCTGCTTCGCAACCTGGTGGACAACGCCTTGATCTACACACCCGCTGGCGGCACCGTCACCGTTCGGGTGCTGCACGACCACTACGGGCGCGTGGCGGTGCTGCAGGTGGAGGACAGCGGCGTGGGCATACCCGAGGCCGAGCGTGAACTCGTGTTCCAGCCCTTTTACAGGGCCTTGGGGACCGAGGTTGATGGATCCGGTCTGGGGCTGGCCATCGTGCGCGAGATCGTGGATCGGCACGGGGGGACGATCAGCGTGGAGGACACCCGCAGCCGCGGCCCGGGCGTGACCCACCCGGGCACCCGCTTCTCGGTGCGCTTCAATGCCGCACCCTTGGCCTGATCAGCGCAGCCAGCCCTTGCGGCGGAAGTAGATGAAGGGTGCGGCCACCGATGCCAACATCAGCGCAATGCCAAAGGGGTAGCCGTACTCCCACTGCAGCTCGGGCATGAACTGGAAGTTCATGCCGTAGATGCTGGCAATCAACGTGGGCGGCAACAGCCCCACACTGGCCACGGAGAAGATCTTGATGATCTTGTTCTGGTTGATGTTGATGAAGCCGACGGTCGCATCCATCAGGAAGTTGATCTTGTCAAACAGGAAGGCGGTGTGTGAGTCCAGCGAGTCGATGTCGCGCAGGATCTGGCGCGCTTCTTCGAACTGCTCGGCACCGAGCATCCGACTGCGCATCATGAAGCTCACGGCGCGTCGGGTGTCCATGACGTTACGGCGGATACGGCCGTTCAAGTCTTCCTCGCGCGCGATGGCCGACAGCACCTGGGCCGCCGCCTCGTCGTTGACGTCTTGCTTGAGCACCCGTGCGCTGACCAGCTCGAGCCGGTCATAGATGCCCTCCAGGGTGTCGGCCGAATACTCGGCATCGGCATCGTAGAGCTTGAGCAGCACGTCCTTGGCGTCCTCGATCAGCGAGGGGGTGCGACGCGCGCGCAGGCGCAGCAGGCGAATGACGGGAATGTCCTCCTTGCGCACCGAGAACAGGACGCCGGCCTGCATGATGAAGGCCACCCGCACGTTGCGCGGGCCATCGGCATCGTCGACCAGAAAGTCCGATCGGATGTGCAGTTCGCCGTTGTCCTCCTCATAGAAGCGGGCCGACTCTTCGATGTCGTCGTCCACCGCATCCTCGGGAATCGTCAGGCCATAGCGGGACGACACCCAGGCCTTTTCCTCTGCAGTGGGGGCTTCAAGGTCGACCCACACGGGTGCCAGGCGCACCAGGTCGTGGGGTCCATGGATTTCCTGCTGCAGCAGCCGGCCGCGTTGGCCGTCGCTGTCCAGCGTGAACACATTGAGCATGTGCCGCGTCTCCGCTTTGCCTGACGGACCTGCCACTGCTTGGGCGGCGGGTTCGTACGGCCGGGGTTGTGAGGGAAGTGAAATCCGTCAACCCCGCGCGGCAATTGGGTCTGAGCCGTCAAGGGCTCAGGGCGGTGGGATGAGCCTGGTCAACAGGGCTCCACCGCGGCGCAGGGGACGGTCACCAAGGGTGACTGGGGTCCAAGCGTGGCTCCGGTAGTTCGCTTGGTTTGGATTATGTCACCCCAGGGCTGCCGGTGCGGGCTTTCGGGGGCCACGGGTCCCTTGCCAATCGGTTGTTTCGGGCGTACCCTGGGCCTGACATCGGGCTGACATTTCAAGCTGGCAGACCAGAAACACGATGGCGCGGCTGGGGCCCGATGGGCAAGCGTTTAAACCTCATCAACCCTCTTGGAAGGAGGTCTGGATGAACCTGACGATCAGCGGCCATCATCTGGAGGTCACCCCGGCCCTGCGCGAATATGTGCTCAACAAGCTGGACCGCGTGACGCGGCACTTCGACCAGGTGGTCGATGTGAGCGTGATCCTGAGCGTGGAGAAGAAAAAGGAAAAGGAGCAGCGCCAAAAGGCGGAAGTGACGCTTCATGTCAAGGGCCGCGACATCTTTGTGGAGCAGAGCCACGAAGACCTTTACGCCGCCATTGACCAGCTCATGGACAAACTAGACCGGCAAGTGGTGCGCCACAAAGACCGGGTGCAAGACCACCACCACGATTCCCCCAAGCGCAGCCTGTCGATCAACGGCTGAGCCGCGGGCCATGGGCCCGCGACGGCGCAAACCCAGGGGTGGCTCGGCCACCCCTTTTGCTTGGGCGCGCGGCCCTTGGGCATGGGCTCACATTTAGTCGGGCGCGCAGGCGGTGTCGTTCCTATAATCTCCCACCGATTTCGCCGCGCCAGCGCCATGAACCGACTCGCCGCCATCCTGCCACCCGCCCATGTGCTGGTGGATGTGGACGTCACCAGCAAGAAGCGCGTGTTCGAGCATGCCGGTCTGCTGTTTGAGAACCTGCAGTCGATCCCGCGCGCCACCGTCAGCGACAACCTGTTCGCCCGTGAGCGCCTGGGTTCCACCGGATTGGGCCACGGGGTGGCCATTCCCCATGGGCGCATCAAGGGATTGAAGAACCCCATGGCCGCGGTGCTGCGGGCCCGCGAGCCCATCGCCTTCGATGCCCCTGACGACGAACCGGTGAGCCTGCTCATCGTGCTGCTCGTGCCCGAGGCCGCCACGCAGCGGCACTTGGAAATCTTGTCTGAGATCGCCGAACTGCTCAGCGACCGCGCCTTGCGCGAACGGCTCAAGACCGAGCCCGACGCGGCCACGGTACACCGGCTGATTCAGGAGTGGCAACCCTTGAAGTCGGTGGCTTGAACCCCCCAGAGCGCTCTTCTTCCCGCCGCCGGCAGGCACTGCTGAGTGCCGAGGCGCTGTTCGAGGAACACCGGGACACCCTGCGCTGGGAGTGGGTGGCCGGCCATGCCCACCCTGAGCGCCACTTTGCAGAGTCGGCCATTGCCCAAGCGCGGTCGGCGGCCGACCTTATTGGCTACCTCAACTACATCCACCCCTACCGGGTGCAGCTGGTGGGTTCACGCGAAGTGGCCTACCTCAGCCACCCGTCGGCCGAAGTGGCCGAGCGGCGGATTTCCCGCATCGTCACCCTGGAGCCCCCAGTGCTGATCGTGGCCGATGCGCAGACGCCGCCAGACCGGCTGGTGGCCATGTGCGACCGCGCCGAGATTCCCCTGTTCCAAACCAGCAGCTCCGCGGGCCATGTGATCGACGTGCTGCGCACCTACTTGGGCCACTTGCTGGCCGAGCGGACCACGCGGCATGGGGTGTTCATGGACATCTTGGGCCTGGGGGTGCTGCTCACGGGCGAATCGGGCCTGGGCAAGAGCGAACTCGGCTTGGAGCTGGTGTCCCGCGGGCATGGACTGGTGGCCGACGACGCGGTGGATCTTTTCCGCGTGTCGCAGACCGCCATCGAGGGGCGGTGCCCCGCCTTGCTGATGAACCTCATGGAGGTGCGCGGCATCGGCCTGCTGGACATCAAGGCCATCTTTGGCGAAACCGCGGTGCGCCGCAAGATGCGCCTGAAGCTGATCGTGCACCTGGTGCGCCGCGAGACCATGGAGCGCGAATTCGAGCGCCTGCCCCATGAGCCACTGTACGAGGAAGTGCTGGGCCTGCCGGTGCGCAAGGTGGTGATTGCCGTGGACGCCGGCCGCAACCTGGCGGTGTTGGTGGAGGCTGCCGTGCGCAACACCGTGCTGCAGCTGCGGGGCATCGACACCTATCAAGAGTTCCTCAGCCGCCACCAGGCGGCCATGGAAAGCGGCGAAGACGACTGAGCCGGGACGGTGCAGCCCACCGGGCCGCACCCGCGTGAACGGCGATCAGCGGGGGCGGTGCGGGCAGTCCCGCTTCAGACACTCCGCATACAGCGACAGGCTGTGGTCGGCCAGCTCAAAGCCGCGCTCCTGCGCAATCGCGCGTTGGCGGGCCTCAATCGCGGGGTCATAGAACTCTTCAACCCGGCCGCAGCTCAGGCACACCAGGTGGTCGTGGTGCTGGCCCTGGTTGAGTTCAAAGACGGACTTGCCGCTTTCGAAGTTGCTGCGCGTGAGCAGCCCGGCCTGTTCGAACTGCATCAGCACCCGGTACACCGTGGCCAGGCCGATGTCGGCGTCCTCGGCCAACAAGGCGCGGTACACATCCTCGGCCGTCATGTGGCGCAGCGCGGTCTTCTGGAATACCTCCAGAATCTTGATGCGGGGCAGCGTGGCCTTCAGGCCGCTGCTCTTGAGTTCGTCGGCGTGGGACATGGGGGGAGCCCTCTTCCTGGGGGCATCGGGGCCGGGGGCAGGCCACTAGAATGGACGCATCATAGCCAGTGCACGCCCTACACGGGCGCACCTTCGATGCAAGCCCATCCTATGCTGTCAGCAGCCCCGCGTGCCCCCCGGGCCATCCAGCCATCGTTGAGCGCAGCAGCGTGCTTGACGCTGGTCCTGCTGGGCGGCTGCGCTTCGCGCCCGGATGCGGTGGCCCTGCGCGCGCCGGGCCTTTTGGAGCGCCTGACCCCCTACCGGGTGGACATCCAACAGGGCAATGTCGTCACCCGCGAGCAGCTGGCACTCATCAAGCCTGGCATGCCCCGCGAAGACGTGCGAGACATCCTGGGCAGCCCCATGCTCACCGATGTCTTCCACGCCAACCGTTGGGATTTCGTCTTCGTCAGCCAACGCTCGGGCAGCACCGACAAGTCGCCCACGCGTCTGGCCGTGGCGGTGCACTTCAAGAATGGTGTGGTGGAACGTGTGGTGGCGCCTGAGCTGCCCACGGAGCACCAGTTCGTGGCGGGCATGGTGGACCGCCGAGCCCCGGCACCCAAGGTGCCCGCTTTGGAGTTGACCCAAGCCCAGCGCGACAAGCTGCCCTTGCCCGTGCGGGGTGAGGCGGCTGCTTCGCCCCAGCCCCAGGGCCCTGCGCGCAGCTACCCGCCTCTGGAGCCGCGCTGATGGCCGCTGCTCCCCAGGGCGATCGCCCCATTCGCGTGGCGGTGGCTGGCGCCAGTGGGCGCATGGGCCGCATGCTGATTGAAGCGGTGGCGCAGGCACCAGACTGCGTGCTCAGCGCTGCACTGGATGTTCCGGGCAGTCCCGCCCTGGGCAGCGACGCCACGGCGTGGCTGGGCCGTGCCAGCGGCATCCTGGTGGGTGCGGACTTGCCGGCCGCTGCTGCGGCCAGCGACGTGCTGATCGACTTCACACGCCCGGAAGGCACGCTGGCCCATCTGCAGGCCTGCCGTGCACACGGTACGCGCATGGTCATTGGCACCACCGGTTTTTCGGCCGAGCAAAAGGCCGAAGTGGCCACCCATGCCCAGCACATCGGGGTGGTGATGGCACCGAACATGGCGGTCGGTGTGAATGTGGTCCTGCAGTTGCTGGACATGGCCACCCGAGCCCTGAGCGAAGGCTATGACATCGAAATCGTCGAGGCCCATCACCGTCACAAGGTCGATGCGCCCAGCGGCACCGCCTTGCGCATGGGCGAGGTGGTGGCCCAGGCCCTGGGGCGCAGCCTGCAGGACTGCGCGGTGTACGGGCGCGAGGGCGTGACCGGCGAGCGCGACCCCTCCACCATTGGCTTTGCCACCGTACGCGGTGGGGATGTCGTGGGCGACCACACCGTCCTGTACCTGGGCACCGGGGAGCGCATCGAGATCACCCACAAGAGCAGCAGCCGCGTGACCTATGCCCAGGGCAGCCTGCGGGCCGCACGCTTCCTCATGGGACGCGGCGCTGGGCTGTTCGACATGGCGCAGGTTCTGGGCTTTCGAGCCTGAGGCCCGCGGCCACCCATGGACAGCTTCAACGACTTTTGGGGGCAGACCGACGCGGTGGGTCGCGCGGTGGCCCTGCTCATGCTGCTGATGTCGGTGGTGAGCTGGGCCCTCATCTTCTGGAAGGCTTGGGTGCTGCGGCGCGTGTCCCACGATGTGCCCCGGGCGCTGCAGGCCTTCTGGGCTGCGCCGGATTGGGCTCTGGCGCGAGAGCGCCTGGCCAGCCTGGACCGCGAAGGCGTGGTGCTGCCCCTTCTGGACGCCGCACAGGCCCACGAATTGGCGGGCAGCCTGGCCCAAGGCACTCCGGCTGCGGCGCAATGCACCCGGCGCTTGCGCCAGGCGCTTCAGGCCAGCCTGGCCCATTTGCGCATGGGCCAGGTGTGGCTGGCTTCGGTGGGCAGCACCGCACCCTTCATCGGCCTGTTCGGCACGGTCTGGGGCATCTACCACGCGCTGGTGGAGATGTCGCTGTCGGGCGCGGTGTCCGTGGACAAGATTTCCGGCCCGGTGGGCGAGGCCTTGATCATGACGGCTGTGGGTCTGGCGGTGGCCATACCGGCGGTGCTGGGCTACAACCTTCTGGGCAAGTGGGTTGCGGCGGCTGAAGAGCAGCTCGAAGGCTACGCCCACGACCTCCTGGCCGCCCTGGCGGAGCCGCGCGCATGACGTTTGGGCGTTTGCCGGGCCGCGCACGGTCCGAGCCCATGGGCGAGATCAACATGACGCCGCTGATCGACGTCATGCTGGTGCTGGTGGTCATTTTCATGGTGACGGCGCCGTTGATGAGCAACAGCTTGAAGCTGGACCTGCCGCGCAGCGACGCGGCGGGCCCTTCCCAGGCCCCCAAGCCGCTGTTGGTGGCGCTGGACGGGCAAGGGCGCACCTATGTGGGCGAGCAGCGCGTCGACCGCGAGCAGCTGGTGGCCCTGGCCACCCAGGCGGCCGAGCGCGACCCCAAAACGGAGGTGCAGTTGCGCGCCGACCGCAGCGCGCCCTATGGCCAGGTGGCCGAGCTTATCGGCGTGCTGCAGAAGGCTGGCCTGTCGCGCATGGCCTTTGTCACCGACTCGGCCGGGGGGCGGCCTCCTACAATTCCGCCCCATGAATCCCAAGTACCTGCCCGGTGAGGTGGAAGCCGCGGCCCAATCGCATTGGGCTGCGCACGACGCCTACCGCGTCACCGAAGACCCCCGCAAGCCCAAGTTCTACGCCTGCTCCATGCTGCCCTATCCCAGCGGCAAGCTGCACATGGGGCATGTGCGCAACTACACCATCAACGACATGCTGACCCGTCATCTGCGGATGAAGGGCTTCAATGTGCTGATGCCCATGGGCTGGGACGCCTTCGGACTGCCCGCTGAGAACGCGGCGATGAAGAACAAGGTGCCACCGGCGAAGTGGACCTACGACAACATCGCCCATATGAAGGGGCAGATGAAGGCCATGGGCCTGGCCATCGACTGGAGCCGCGAGGTGGCCACCTGCAGCCCCGAGTACTACCGGTGGAACCAGTGGCTGTTCCTGAAGATGCTCAAGGCCGGCATCGCCGAGCGGCGTACGCAGGTCGTGAATTGGGACCCGGTGGACCAGACGGTGTTGGCCAATGAGCAGGTGGTCGATGGCCGTGGTTGGCGCTCGGGCGCCCTGGTGGAAAAGCGCGAGATTCCGGGCTACTACCTGCGCATCACCCAGTACGCCGAAGAACTGCTGCAGCACGTCAAGGACGGCTTGCCCGGCTGGCCCGAGCGGGTCAAGGCCATGCAGGAGAACTGGATCGGCAAGAGCGCCGGTGTGCGCTTTGCCTTTACCCATGACATCCGCGGTCAAGATGGCGCTTTGGTGCAAGACGGCCGAATGTATGTGTTCACCACACGGGCCGACACCCTGATGGGTGTGACCTTCTGTGCGGTGGCGCCTGAACACCCGTTGGCGGCTGTGGCCGCCGCGCGCGACCCCAAAGTGGCCGCCTTTGTGGAGGCCTGCAAGCAAGGCGGCACCACCGAGGCGGAACTGGCCACCAAGGACAAGGAAGGTGTGCCCACCGGTTTGTCGGTGACGCACCCGGTGACGGGCGCAGCCGTGCCGGTGTGGGTGGGCAACTATGTGTTGATGGGCTACGGCGACGGCGCTGTGATGGGTGTGCCCGCACACGACGAACGCGACTTCGCCTTTGCCCTGAAGTACGGCCTGCGCATCGAGCAGGTGGTGGCGGTACCCGGCCAAACCTTCGACACCACACGGTGGCAGGAGTGGTACGCCGACAAGCAGGCCGGCCGCTGCGTGAACTCAGGCTTTTTGGATGGCCTGGGCCATGCTCAGGCCGTGGACCAGGTGGCCAGCTTCTTGGCAGGCAAGGGCCTGGGGGAGAAGCGCACCACCTGGCGCCTGCGCGATTGGGGCATCAGCCGCCAGCGCTACTGGGGCACCCCCATTCCCATCATCCATTGCGACGACTGCGGCGCTGTGCCCGTGCCCGAAGCCGACCTGCCGGTGGTGCTGCCCGAAGACCTCATTCCCGATGGCAGTGGCAATCCCCTGAACAAGTGCGAGTCCTTCCTGAAGGTGGGCTGCCCGAGTTGCGGCAAGCCCGCACGGCGCGAAACCGACACGATGGACACCTTCGTGGATTCATCGTGGTACTACATGCGCTACTGCGACCCGCAGGACGCACAGCGCATGGTGGGCTCAGGCACGGCCTACTGGATGCAGGCCCAGGGCGCGGCCGGTGGCAGCGCCGGCATGGACCAGTACATCGGCGGCATTGAGCACGCCATCCTGCACCTCTTGTACGCGCGCTTTTGGACCAAGGTCATGCGCGATGTGGGCTTGGTGCAGGTGGACGAGCCCTTCACCAAGCTGCTCACGCAGGGCATGGTGCTCAACCACATCTACTCGCGCCGCACGGACAAGGGCGGCATCGAATACTTCTGGCCCCACGAGGTCGAGAATGTGTTTGATGAAGGCGGCAAGATCGTGGGGGCCCGGCTGAAGCAGGCCAAGGGCGATTGGCCGGCGGGCACACCCATCACCTACGAAGGTGTGGGCACCATGTCCAAGTCGAAGAACAACGGCGTGGACCCCCAAGAGCTGATCGACCGATACGGGGCCGACACCGCACGCCTGTTCGTGATGTTCGCCTCTCCGCCCGAACAGACCCTGGAGTGGAACGACGCCGGCGTGGAGGGCTCGCACCGCTTCCTCAAGCGGGTATGGGCGCTGGCCGCCAAGCATGAAGCCCTCTTGCAGCGCGCCACGGCAGGTGACCTCAGCGGTGCGGCCATGGGTGCGAAGGCCAAGGCCCTGCGCCGCGAGGTGCACCTGGTGCTCAAACAGGTGAGCTACGACTACGAGCGCATGCAATACAACACCGTGGTGTCGGGCTGCATGAAGCTGCTCAACACCTTGGAGGCCTTCGAGCCTTCGGCCGGTGATGGCGCCGATGGCGATGCCGCGGCCCTGTGTGAAGGCGTGTCGGTGCTGCTTCGGGCGCTGTACCCGGCTTGTCCGCATCTGACCCATGGACTGTGGTTGGGCCTGGGCTATGCCGCGCGCCAAGGCGACCTGCTGGACGCCGCCTGGCCGGCCGTGGACGAAACCGCGCTGGTGCAGGACGAGATTGAGCTGGTGCTGCAGATTGCCGGGAAGATGCGCGGCAGCCTGCGGGTGCCGGCCCAGGCGGACCAGGCCGCCATCGAAGCGGCGGCCTTGGCCAGCCCCGAGTTCGCGCGCTTTTCCGAAGGCCGCCCCGCGCGCAAGGTGGTGATCGTGCCCGGTCGCTTGGTCAACGTGGTGGTTTGATGAAGCGTGCTGCGCCCGCGCCAAACACGGCCTGTGGGCCGCAGCGCCGGGCTGCCTTGAGGCGCCTGGCGGGCGTCACCGGCCTCTTGGGCGGGTGGGGTGCTTGGGTGGCGTGGCCGGCCCTGGGCGGCACTGCCGCGCTGCTCGGGGGCTGCGGCTTCAAGCTGCGCGGCGCGGCCTCCATGGGTTTTTCCCGCCTGCAGTTGGTGGGTGTGCCGGCCACCACGCCGCTGGGCCGCGAGCTGCGTCAGCAGTTGGGCGGGCGGGTGCAGCTGGTGGACCCCCCTGCACCGGTACAGGTGGTGTTGCGCCTGGAAAGTGCACAGCGTGAAAAGATCGTCACCGGCTTGACCACAGCGGGCCTGGTGCGAGAGCTGGTGCTGCGGCTGCGCTTGCGGTTTTCCTTGTCCACAGCGCAGGGTCGCGTGCTGATCGAGCCCACGGATCTGGTTCTGCAGCGCGACCTGTCCACCAACGAGAGTGCGGCCTTGGCCAAGGCGCGTGAGGAAGAGGAAATCTTTCGGGTGCTGGAGCGCGACATGGTGCTGCAGATCATTCGCCGCCTGGAGGCGGTGGTGTTGCCGCCTGAGTCTGGCGCCACTGGGGCGCGCTAGCCACCATGCAGTTGCGCGGCGATCAACTCGGCGCCCACCTGGACAAGGTGGGCAGTGGCCTGCGCCCCGTGTATGTGATCCACGGCGACGACCCCCTGCTCACGCAGGAGGCCGGTGATGCGCTGCGCCAGGCCGCGCGCGCGGCCGGCTACACCGACCGCCAGGTGCACACCGTCAGTGGGGCCCACTTTGATTGGAGTGCGGTGCTGGCCAGCGCCCGTGCCATGAGCCTGTTCGCACAGCGCCAACTGATTGAGATTCGGATTCCATCGGGCAAGCCGGGCAAGGACGGGTCACAGGCCTTGCAGCAGTACTGTGAGGCGCTGAGCGAGGACGTGTGCACCTTGGTGTTTCTGCCGCGCTTGGGGCGTGAGCAACTGGCCAGCGCGTGGTTCACCGCCTTGGACGCCGCCGGTGTGAGCCTGCGCATAGACCCGGTGGAGCGCAAGGACCTGCCGGCCTGGATGGCCCGGCGCCTGGCCTTGCAGGGGCTGGATGTGGGGCAGGGTGAGCAGGCCCAGCGCATCCTGTCGTTTTTGGCCGATCGCGTGGAGGGCAACCTGTTGGCGGCCCACCAGGAGATCCAGAAACTGGCCCTGCTGCACCCGCCGGGCACGCTGAGCTGGCAGCAGGTCGAAGACGCGGTGCTCAATGTGGCCCGCTACGATGTGTTCAAGCTCTCAGAAGCGGTGCTGGCCTGCCAGTCCGCGCGTGCGCAGCGCATGCTGCAGGGGCTGCGGGCATCAGGCGAGGCGCCGGTGCTGGTGCACTGGACGCTGGCCGAAGACCTGCGGGCGCTGTGGCGGGTCAAGGACGCACTTCAACAGGGCAAGCCCCTGCCCATGGCGCTGCGCGAGCAGCGGGTGTGGGGCTTGAAGGAGCGCCTGTTTGAGCGGGTGGCCCCGCGGGTCACGCCCGACGAACTGGCCGCCTTGGTGCACGCCGCCAGTGTGGTTGACGGCGTGGTCAAGGGGCTGCGGGATCCCGCCTGGCCCCATGACCCCTGGCAGGCCCTGGAGCGCCTGATGGCTCAGGCGCTGGCCTGCTTCAAGCCGGCCTACGCGAACGCGCGATGAGGGCGTCGGCCACCTGAAGGGCGCGCTCGTTGCTGCCGGCCATGGAGCCGGCGGTGAGGAAGCGGCCCGCAACCCCCAGTGCGGGCACGCCTTCCAGCGCATACGCTTGGGCCAGTTGCTGGCTCTGCTTGACCTTGGAGGCCACGCCGAAGGCGTTGAAGGCCTCGCCGAACTTCTGCTTGTCCACGCCCTGTTCGGCCACGAAGGCCGCGATGTCGTCGAATTTGTCGAGCCGTCGGCGTTGCACGTGCAGGGCCGCGAAGATGCGCTTGTGCACCGTCTGCAACTGGCCCAAGGCCTCCAGGGCGAAGAACATCCGTGCATGGGCTTCGTGAAGTGCGCCGAACACCACCGGCATGCGGCGAAACGCCACATCGGCGGCCAGCTTGGCCGACCAGGCGTCCAGTGCGGGTTCCAGCGCGTGGCAGTGAGGGCAGCCGTACCAAAAGAACTCCACCACATCAATCTTGCCGTGGCCCGGCACCGGCGCCGGGTTGGTCAGCCGGCGGAAGTCGCGGCCTTCAATGAAATCGCTGCCTTGGGCATGGGCCAGGGGTGCCAGGCCGCCCCAAGCAGCGGCTTGGGCGGCCAGAAGGGCGCAGCCGCCCAGGGCGGGTTGTTGCAGGAACTTGCGTCGCTTCATGATGACTCCAAATGCGTTGGTCAAGGTGTGGCGCTGCGCTCCACGCGCACCAGGCTGACCTCAATGCCCGCGGCTTGCAGCCGGTCCATAGGACCCTGGGTTTCATCGCGGGTTTCGTAGGGGCCCACGCGCACCCGGAACACGGGGCGTCCACCCTGTTCGCGTTCGGAGATGCGCGCGGCAAAGCCCAGCATCGCCAGACGGGCGCGTTGTTGCTCTGCGTCTTCGGCCTTGCTGAAGGCGCCGGCCTGGATGAACAGGCCCGTGACCTCGGGCCGTGGGTCGGGGGCGGCCGGCGTGCGGGCGGGGGCCGCTGCCGGGGCGGCCGGGGCCGCCGCGTTCGGTGTGCCACTGCCGGCTGCGGCGGTGCCAGCGGCGGTGGGTGCCGCCGAGCCATCGCCCTCAGCCGCTGGTGCCGAGGCCGCCGGCGCAGGCACGCCGGCCTTGCCCGCCAGCGGCGCATTGGGGTTCCAGTTTTTGTTGCGTTCGGCTTCGGCGCTGTCTTGGTCGGCCGTGCGTTGGGGCAGCTTGTCCACAAAGGGTACGGGCACCTTGCTCACGTACAGCGCCACGGCCAGGGCCACGCCCAAGCCCAACACCAGGCCCACGATCAGGCCGATGAGGGTTCCGCCGCGTTGGGACTTCATGCGATCACCTCTTCGCTGATGGCCCGCTCCAGGCGTTGGGGGGCCGACACACCCACCACCGCCAGGGCATTGGCCAGCACCTGTCGAGTGGCCTGCAGCAGGGACAGGCGCGCACGGGCGAGCTCGGCGTCGGGCACCAGGAATCGCTCGGCGGCGTAGTAGCTGTGGAAGGCGCCCGCCAGGTCACGCGCGTAGAAGGCCACATCGTGTGGCGCCAGGTCTTGTGCGGCACCGGTGAGCATTTCGGGGTACTGCGCCAGCTTGAGCATGAGGGCGGCCTCGGTGGGCGCGGTGAGCAGGGACAGTTGGGCATCAGCCAAGGCCGTCACATCGCCGCCACCCTGCGCGTACTGCTCCAGCACCGAGCAGATGCGCGCATGCGCGTACTGCACATAGAACACCGGGTTCTCGTCGTTTTGCTGCAGGGCCAGGTCGACGTCGAAGGTGAACTCGGTGTCGGCCTTTCGGCTGAT
>JACCED010404644.1_pt1 | contig 22946 bp, 23 predicted proteins | sample 7455021 | NCBI WGS metagenome assembly JACCED01 (sample SAMN15323456, study PRJNA562643) | freshwater metagenome | isolation source: river surface water | place: USA:Blue River Watershed | collected 2017-08-19
ACTATTTTAGTAAATATTCCATCAATCACAATATTTTTCTTTTTTTCAAACAAATGTATTTTTTCTATATTAAAATCCTTTATATCAAATATGAAATTCATGTTACATAGATTATCATTATCTGTTTATTTCATTTTACACATGTATATATTCTTTTTCCTTTTTACTTTTCCCTTTCAACTTTTCAACATATTATTTAGCATTCAAATATATATTTGTCCAATATTAAATAAATATATATTATATAGTTATATACGTATAATGTCAGCAAAATTAAATATGAATCAAACCAGAAATTATTCTTGGAAAGGAAAAACATTTAATCAAATCACTTCTGCCATTCAAAAAAATAAATTGACTTTGGCAAGTACTGAAGGAAATGCATTATTTAATGCTCGACCATTAGCATTGTATCGTAGAGAATCCGCGACTGTTGCATTAACTGTCGGTAATCCACGTATATCCATTCGAATTGACGAAATAAACCGACCAAATGGATACAATATTGCCAATGGAACATACGACTGTAGTTTCAATATTACGAATATTATTACCAACAAAGATATGGATATAACTACAAATAAATCACAGAATGGAACATGCACCAATACAAATCCTTGTATGAACGATGCATACAATGCAAGACGTCGTTTAAGAAGCGGCGGAATGATTAAAAAAAATTCAGCAGCCACCGGAACAAATTATGAACCATATTATACATCTACGAAACAATTATTAGAGAGTCGAAATAAATCATTCGCCCAAAATCAATATCACTATATTCGACAAGGTGATTCATCTGCAAAACCAGGTGATAATAGTTCAAGTAATAATGTATATTCTGCAAATACGATTAGTAAATGTAGTAAAGTTCATATTACAGAAGATTTAGGAAATAATACATTCGAATACCAATGGTTTGACGGAGAATATTATACCGTTACTATCGCGGATGGTTATTATGATTTAGATGAACTGAATGGTCAATTCAAATTGACAATGTCATCGAATAAACATTATCTAGAGTATAATGCTACTGGTTCAAAAGTATTCTTAATGAATATTGCATATAATACCAGCACTAAAACAATCGCGTTACAATCATATGCATATAATACATCGACCTATAGCACTAGCACATACAGTTATCCGTCCGGTAATGATTGGTCAACCTATGTTTCAGCTTCAGATAGCACATCTAAATCAATTGTTCCAGTATTCTATATTTTAGATAATGCATTCCAAAATGTCATTGGTATTTCTACCGGTAAATATCCATCGACCGTATTGACATTGAATGGTAGCAGCAAGACAATACAAAATAATGGAAGTAGCGATTATCCATACACGAGTGACCAAATATCATATTCTACTTCTACACCTCAATTATTACCAATGTATTCAGTTGTTTATTATAAACCAAATAACTCGCAATATGCTCAACAAGGCGCGGTGTCAGCAAGTTCATTAATTACTAGATTGAAATACAATACTATTACCGACAACGCATATAAATATCAAGTCGCGTACGGTAAAGCTGTAGGTAATGCACTCGCGTACGGTGTTCCTGAAGGAGGATATACAATTAAGGACAAAATCGGCTATCCAATCAAAAAGACCCCTACTTTTTCAAAATATAGTGACGGATTCAAAACATGTTATGCTACTAAAATTTCGAATATTATTTAGAGCATTGTATTGGTTATTCTAGAATATATGATACGTGAAAATATCATATATTTTTTTTAAAATTCGGGTTCGTGTTTTTTAAATAAACATCCCTGTTTCGATAAATTTGGTATGGATATGATTTCTTCCGGGTCTTGCACCGAACAATTCAATAACCATATTTTTATGATACAAAAGTTTTTTTTAGGGGAAATAGTAATTCCATTCACTAAACTGTGATACTCCCTCTTTACAAATAAAGTTTCTCCACACATTGCATAAAATAAGGACCGCCATACATTATGGACTTGTTTGTTTAATACTTTAAACGAAAAACATCCGCCATTTCTATTTTTGGGGTCTTCCCACATAGGCGTAATTCCGTCTCTCATTGCAAATAACATACAATGTTTTACGATAGATTCTGGTATGTTATCATTTAGAGCTATTAATTTTTCAACACTATCAATTTCATTCATAATTATTTTATAACTTGATAAATCCCAATTCTTATCGTGTGGTAAATGGTAATATAAATTCCATTTACCAAGCAGTGTATGCTGCTGTGTGCACGGAATTTCCGTAATAATTTGATTTACTAACTCATTCGGTTGTAAATCAAATGTATTCATATGAATACTATATTATAGTTATGTGAAAATCTTTATGTTGTTTTTATTTTATTTTGTCTCATTTCATTGTGTACCCTCTATTCTTCATCATATTCATTTCCAAATGTCACAATCTTATATTCATCCGGTTTTAATAAAATATATTGATTTTTATTTAAAGTAATTTGGTTCACGTCGCTATCTATAATATTCACTAAATAATCATCGGTAAATATATACGGTAAACATTGATGCATTAAATACCGTTGTATAAATAATTTCGATAAAATTTCATTACCGTCATAATACCATTTTTCATCTAATTCGATTTGTATTGGTTCACTCATGGCCGGATGAGTATATTCAATTGAAATGAATGATACCGATGATTTATACGCAGTCAATTTGATATCGTCATTCACATACTCATTGTATATATTACATATATACATTTGGTCGGTTTTCATCGTAAAAAATACGTCCATATGGTCATCTTCAATTAAATCTATGAAATCTTCGTCTACATATTCTTCTACAAAATTCTTATATTTTTCAGCCAATCCCTGCAAATTATCCGGAATTATATAAGAATAATCATTCAGCATTTCTTCATCGCCATTCATCATGAAGACGTTTATCCACGGTAATTTTTCTGGTTCCGTTTTAATATTGTGCATTGATTTATATAATCTGCGCAAATAGTCAGTAATATAACTAATGATTCGATTGTCATTATATTTACGTTTTATATTTGCCAAAAAAATACTATACAGTAAAAATATTTTTACACAAATGACCTCAAATTTTATATCTGGAACCGCTATGTTGATTGCGGTAAATAACAATATACCTCCCATAAATGCATTGATTAAATTCATTGAGTATTCTATGAAGACATTACATCAAATATGTTTATATTATTTTGTATTACTATATTTTGACTTAGAAAGTATTTCATATATATTATATATACTATATTATACTTTTATACTTATGAAATACGAAAAAGGACTCTTTATTTTTCATCGGGATTTACGGACCGTTGATAATACTTCTCTTTTAGCGGCAAATGCCCAATGCAATGAACTCATTACCTGTTTCATATTCACCCCCGAACAAGTTGGAAAAGGTAACGAATACCGCTCCAACAATGCCATACAGTTCATGATTGAATCTTTATTTGATTTGTCCAAACAGATTCGAGACATCGGCGGTGAACTCGTGTTTTTTTACGGTGAAACCCATTCCATTGTGAAAAAGTTAATCAAGGACGACAACATTGATGCCGTATTTTTCAATTGTGATTATTCTCCCTATGCTCAAATGAGAGATGATGAAGTGGAACGTATTTGCAAAAAAATGGACGTGAAATGTTTGCAATATCATGATTATTATTTATATGAACCCGGTGCAATCCTGGTAGGTGGAAAAAATGCATATAAAAAATTCACACCATTCTACGAAAAAGTATTGCCAATCGCGGTTGACAAACCGGATAAATCTCGTATAAATACCATCGTAAAATATGACGGACCAAATTCGAATAGAATATCATTAAACAAAGCGGTCGAATTATTTATACGCGGAAACCCGAACGCATCGATACATGTCCATGGTGGAAGGGTCGAAGCAATAAAACAATTAAAAACCACCATCAAAGAACAACGGAATTATGGGAATACACGCGATATATTAAATATTCCCACGAGTGGTCTCTCGGCGGCAATCAAATTCGGTTGTTTATCGGTGAGAGAAGTATATCATACCTTCCGCTCTAAATTTGGTGTAAAATCTGATATTTTGCGACAACTCATCTGGCGTGATTTTTATGCACATGTCTTATATGCATATCCCGAAGTATTGGCACATTCTTACCAACCGGCGTTTCGTAAGATTCGATGGCGAAATAGCGAGAGTGATTTTGAAGCATGGAAAAAGGGCGAAACCGGATTTCCGCTCGTAGATGCGTGTATGCGCCAACTAAATATTACGGGTTATATGCATAATCGCGGAAGAATGGTGGTGGCCAATTTTTTGATAAAAACCCTTTTATTGGATTGGCATTTAGGAGAAAGATATTTTGCCCAAAAATTGGTGGATTATGACCCGGCCTCGAATAATGGTAATTGGCAAGGCATTTCGGGTACGGGGGTTGATATGAAACCATATTATAGAGATATGAATCCTTGGATACAATCGGCGAAATTTGATAAGGATGCTGAATATATAAAACGGTGGGTTCCCGAATTAAAGGATGTTGATGCTAGAGATATACACCAATGGGCGGAAATGTGCAAAGACCCTAAATACAAACAAATTAAATATCGAAAACCGATGGTAGATTATAATGAACAAAAAGAAAAAATGATGGAATTATACCAAAAATATGTTTAGATTATATATAGGAATGAATAGTAAAGAACCTGATTTAGATGATTTAGATGATTTAGATGATTTAGTATTATTTGAAGATGACGATAATAATGATAACGTAAAATCCCGTTTACCAGATGAATATGATGATTCTTTTTATAGAGAAATGGATAAACTAGATAAAAAACTCATAGAACTAGATAAAAAACTCATAGTAGAAGAACTAATTAATAAATTAACAGAAATGAATAAACTAGATAAAAAACTCATAGTAGAAGATAATGCAAAATTCTTAACAAAAATAATAAAAGAATTAACAGAAAAAATAAACGAAAAAATAGAATTTGAAGAAAAAAATATTATAAAATCAAAAAAAAAAGGTTATCCTACTCAAAATAGTGAAAATACAATAATCCGTTACAAAAACAATTTATCAAAATTAAAGAAATTGAATGATGAACAAAAATCCAATATTTTAGAAATATATAATAATGTAAATATACATAAAGATGATAAACGTAACGCGATAAATGCTATTATTAATGGCGATAAAGTTATGAATTCTAGAGCCAGCAATTTCATCCCGGTTAGTATCTCTAATCGTCTGGGTGAAAGTGCGTCTAATCTGGTGGATAAAAGTGTGGGTGAAAGCGCGTCTAAACGTGTGGGTAAAAGACCGGCGAGTAAAAGTGCTCATAGTAACAAGAAACCAAAAAACGGAGGAAAAAAATCAAATAAGAAGCAAACCAAAACAAAAAAAAATATAAAATCGAAAAAATAATAAATACAACGAACTATAGTATTTATTATTAGACAATGTATTCTATTTTATTATTACTAATGCTATTTTCAACCTCCGGGTTTTTCATGAAAAATCCCCCCTTCATAATCAAGCACGAGGACGTCATTGAACCCATTCATTATAACATTCCCGGAATGTATCAAAAAATCATAAACAAACTCGACGGATTTTATGGAATGATTGGACCCGATGTGAATACTACAAATATAAAATCTCTATTTGACCTATTTACCGGTGACGGAAATATTCAAGGCGTATTTTTCGACAATGGTAATATCACCTTCATCAAACATTATATCAAAACCGAAAAATTCGTATACGAAGAAAAAAATGGAAAAATGCCCACCAATATGTTATTCACATTCATCATCATGTGTTTTAACAAATTAAGAATGTTCCCCACCATCATGGGTTTAGCCAACACCGCCCTGTTGCAAGTGAATCGCGATATATATGCAATGTTTGAACGCGATTTACCCTATTGTCTCACACTTGATTTTGAATACAAAAATATTACCACCGATAAAAAACTATATCTACCTAAAATCGAATATTTATCCGGTCATTCCAAATATGATAATGTGACAAATACAATTGACAGTATCGAATACCATGTATCGAAAAAAACGGTCAATTACTATAATCTCGCCGAAGATTTTCAAATATTAGAAAAAGCCACGATTCCAACGACGTATATACCCATTGTCCATGATTTTGCCACGATAAATGACAAAATATTATTTACCGATTCGCCGTTTGAATTACATTTCGATGGATTGAATAAAATACCCGTCCGTATTAATGAAAAAAAACCCACCTATATTCATCTATACAACCGCTATACGAAAACGGTCGAAACTTTCACATGTCCCAAAGGTTTCTATGTATTTCATTATGCCTCGATTCGAGAAACACTACGTTCATATGAAATCTATGCACCCATATATGAACATCTCGATTTCTCCAACATAAATCTACACGGAAAATATCGAAAAATTGTCCTTGACAAACATACGAAAAAAATAACGATTCACTCGAATAAAGTAATCGACATTTACAATTTAGATTTTCCAATCAAATCCGGAAACGAAATTATTTTACGAAATATCAAGGATAATAAAATTAATGGATTCGTTATCTGTGAAAATTTGTTCATAAAAAAAACCATCATATTGAATAATAAATATGTGTGTGGCGAACCTACCCTGGTAACTATCGAAAGAACTCCATACATTATTACATTTGCCTACGATAATTTAAACAGTGGATATCTCCTAATCATTAATGTAAATAATTCGAAAATTATTGAAATACCACTCAACAAATCTGTCAATATTGGATTTCATTCTATATTTGTGCCAAACAACTTATCGCCATAGGTTCTTCATCTAATATCGCATTTGACATTAGCGATGGTTGGTATAATATTTTCATTGCTTGAACACGATTTAAGGGTGGTGAATGTTCTTCCATAAAGTCGCGCAATTCTTTACATGATGACGTGTAAAATGATATATAATCCATTTTAGACCACCATAAATCATTTTTTATTGATTCCATTTCTTTGGCAGATGGAATCAATACCACATTTACTACATTATCGAATTTTATTTTTCTACGTGTTTTTGGTCGAGGTATATTTTCGGTAAAATCCATGTTTTGCATAAAATACATGAAATTCATGTTAGTAAGTTATTTACATTGTCATATATTGTTTTTTATATTTCAATTTTACAATCCGTTGATATCTATATATCCAATGAAATCGTGTTTTTATCGGATCTTTGTTTTCGTCGTGTGCGTTTTGGCATAGTATTGTTCTGGGCGTCTTTTAATGAACTAATACTAATCATACTATCATCATCTTGCGATTGTGCAGTTTCGTGAATATTTACCGACCTTGTTTTTAAACCCGCTAAAATATTATCTATATCCGTATTTTGGGGTCCTCTCATTTCAGGTCTCTGCATTGGTGGTGCACGATTTGCATCTCCAAATTGATTATTTACATCGACCCCTTCTTCTCTAAACATGGCTCCTCTACCCGCATTTATGTCGGGTCTACTATTTGCACTTTGGGTAAATTGCATCGATGGTCTTGGTGGTGGTGCCATATTTTTCGTTTCGACCGGTGCGGGTGGCGGTGGTCCACGTGGTTTGTTGGCTTGTTCTTGCATCATATTATTGGCAAAGGCAAAACCAGGACTCTGTTGACTCATACTATTTACGGTTGCACTTGTAAATGCCTTCATCAATTCGGGGCTTTGGCGAATCACATCATTGAATCCAGGGGTAGCACTCGACAATGCTTTGTTGGTAAAATTAACAACGGCAGCACTGAATCCTAGACGTAATAATAATGATAATTCAGGAGCCATTTTACCGCCTTTGTATTTTTCGTGTAATTCGGCGAAAATTTCTTCGTAACTATCAATATCCTCCGATACTTGTTCACCCCAACCGTCTAAATTCAAATCAAATGGATTAAACGCGGCATTGGCGTATTCAACGGAATTCACGAATGTCATAAACCACCAACCCTGCAATTTAATACTATCCTTTTTACGTTTATCTTCGAGAGCGGTTTCGTATTCGTCTTCAACTTCTTCGTATGATGAATCCGCATTGAAATGAGTAATATTTTTGATTAATCCCTTTTCATACCATTCTTCCAATTTCTTAATCATCATTCGCTGCTTACGTTTACGGTCTCTTTCGGTTAATTTCGGTCCACTTGATTTTTCAAATGGAATGTCGTTTACTTTTGAAAACCCATCCCAGGTTTTGCTGGTCCCGATACTTTCGGCAGTCGCGCTGCCAATTTTGGAATCACTTGGTTCATTTGAACTATTTAATTTACTGGTATTCGATGAACCACCAAATCCAAATAAATTGCTCGCAAATCCACTTAATGTTTTAGATTCACCACTTGCTCCGCCAAACCCATTCGACCCACTGTTGGATAATTCATTCAAATCATTTTCTATTTTATCTAATTCGCCTAAATTAATATCTACATTTGACGATGCCGTTCGTTTCTTACTGTTCATTAATAATTCAATACCCGAATCAAAATTGACAGATGGTTTTGGAGCGGAAGGAGCGTCATCTGCAAAATTTAATGAAATAGGTTCTAAATCATGTAAACCGATATCAATAACTTCCATCGTATATAATATGATATTTATACACTATTTATTTTTAAGTTCTCCGCATAAGTAATTATATTTCGATTTTTTAAATACCAAATACCTTGTAAAAATGAATCGGCTAAATCATCCTTCTTCGATGTTTCTAAATGACTTGCCCATTTCCTAAATCCATCGTTCTCCTCCAAAATTTTTCGGCAAAAAACAATACCATCCTTCTTGTGCTGTTTATATATGGCTTTTTGTCCATCCTCTTCTCCAGCAATCGTTTTGTCTTTGAAATCCTTTAATTTATTTACCGATGAAATGAATTCAATTATAATATTTGGGGAGCATTTCATAATAAAATATTGGGCACACATACCTTGTATGGTTTTCATACGTGTCGCGATAGTTGATATCTGGTTTTCGATTAATACATGGGTAACGTCCATTATTCCGGGGATTTCGTCCAACATTTTCTTCATATTTTTTCCTATACATACTAAATCTGTATCATTGGCCGTCTTTTTTTTCAATGGTTTGAGAGGTTGTAACACGTTTTTCTCAAAAAAGGGGAGCATTTTTTCTAACATTGCTTTTTTTGTAGATGGAATGACTATATTTTCGGGAGGCGTAAATTGAATTTGACCGATGGGTTGTGGTAAAAAGACGCCATACTTCTTGCTGATTTCTTGTAATTCTTCTATTTTCATTTTTTTCAATGAACTTGGAGAGAATTCCTTCATTGGCAACAAAAAACGAGATGTTGATGCATGTTTTTCGCAAAAACATTGTCCATCTTTTTCGAATTTTGCCTTTTTCGAACATTTTTTATCGGTTTTTTCTAGGACCTTTTTCTTCTTGACTTCGATATAAGAGGTGCATAATGGAACAGTGGGAGCATCGTCCAATAAATTTAAAACGTTCCAATCATGTATTGCAATAGGATTACCCGGAGATATATCAAAAATACAATACGCCATGTTTTTGATGCCAATATCAAAACTAATCACTCGCATAAATAAAGATATACAATACTATTGTTTATATTTATTTGTTTCAAAATACCTTTCTATTTCACCGACCGGAAAAAGAATGGAAAAATAATGGAAAAAAGAATAATACTGTCTCACGTATATTTTTTTCTATTTGTCTTCATTGACCTTTTTTTTCTTAAATTTTTTTGTAATTTAGCAGTTTTTCCACCTTTTGGTATTTTATTTTGAATGATTAACATACTTGATTCTGTATCAATGATAACGTTAAATATTTCGTCAACATAATCGTCATAATAATCGTTAATATCTTCATTTTCATGATGCTTCATTTCAACAAAGAAATATGGTATTTCTTCATAGTTATCATCAGTTATAAATTTATGTTTAACATCTGGAAAGTTTGATTTAATAAAATGTCTTGTAATTTTTTTGTTTGTTATATGTGGCACTAATATTTTTCCGGTTGGTTTCAATTTAGGCAATGATGATTTTAGTATATTATAAAAAATAATATTAGTATGTTCACCGGTTGTTTTGTCTCGAGTATATTCATATATAGGGCAATATTGAAACCAAATTAAATCAAAAAACCCGTCCGGTATATTTTCCCAACCTTTATATTGGTATTTACTATCATATGACTTACAATATTCATCAATCTCGACATAATATATTTCTACATCTTTTATTTCTTTATAAACGATATTTTTGAAAGGGTACTTAATCAAAAATAATTTAGGACTAAAAACATATAATTCGTTTTCCATACTTGGTGGTGTAGACATTACTACCGGTTCTTCACAATGACATGCAACCAGGACATTCATTATATATATACAATATATTTTATTTCATATTATTGTCTACATATTCTTGTATCACTTGTTTATTAGATTCATTTTTTTATACTAAATTCACCTACACTGATAATGTCTTGGTATAATTTATTATATTCCGGGTCATCCTTACCAACCGTTCTCAATCGTTCCATTTTTTCGAGTATTGTATTATCATAATAGATATCTTCTTTCAATATATCAATCAAATTTGTATCACTGTTTATAATAGAATATATTTTATTTTTATTTTCAAGATTAGGATATCTTATCGTATTTTTCAGTGGTATCAACAATGGTCTTAACGCGGTTATCGGGTAATTGTCAATGATTAAGTTCATCTTGTATTCAATTTCACGATTCAAGTAATCGATAGAAAGGTCTCTTAACTCATTCTTTTTTAGCTCATAATGATGATGATACCATATTAAAGAATAACCTAGGTAAATGTTCGATAATAAATCTGCCATATTTCCAGAAATCATCTGTTTTGATTTTATTTTTCCTCCCAATAATGCTATAAAGTTGGTAAGAATACTAAACTTCAATGTCAAATGGTCTAATTGTTGTTGTGCATTTTTTTGCATTACATTCATAGGGTTTAGTAAAGATAAATAATTATACATGATTTCTTTTACGAGTGAGTTGAAATTATCATTGAACATTTTCTGGTTATTATCCTGAATACTCTGGAAAATAGGGAAAATATGAGGATGACTTTTGTTTAATCCTTGTCCAAATATTATCAACCCTCTCGTCAATGTATTCGAACCTTCCACCGTAATGCCGACTGGCGACGAATTATAAAATTTTGTGAAGAAATTGTTGGTGCCCAGACATATACCACTTCCCGAATAAATGTCCATACCATGATTCAATATGTTTCTCGCCCTTTCGGTTGTTTGTTGTTTCATCACTGCGGTTATTACAGAGGGCGTTGAACCAGAATCTAATATATGGTTGGTCAATTGGACACTCGTGTGAATTATCCATGTGTTTATAAACATATCAATGAATTTTTCTCTTACGGCTTCCATATTACCGATAGGCATGTTGAATTGATTTCGTATATTTATATAATTCATGATGGAAAGAGTGATGTATTTGGATGAACCATTTGCCGTTGCCGGCAAACTGACACCCCTACCAACTGCCAAACATTCCATTAACATTTTCCAACCTTCCCCTATATTCTTCTCACCGCCAATGACTTTACTGGGTTCTATAAAGATGGTGCCTTTTACGGTGCCGTTTGGAAAACCGGCATTATTAGGATTATGATAAGTATCTTGCATAAGACCTTTCTCTACATTTTCAATCAATGCTACGGTAATTCCTTCTTTTTTGCTAGGTAATAATTTGTTTGGGTCTTTTAGATGAAATGCTATACCAATGAGATTGGAAATCGGTGCTAATGTAATATATCGTTTATTTAGAGTAATTTTCATTTTTATCTTTCCATCTACCAATTCAACGGTCCCTTCGTCTATTTTGCCTACCGCGTCACTTCCGTTATTTGGTCCAGTTAAACCAAAACAAGGTATAAATGTTCCGTTTGCTAATTTAGGTAAGTAATATTCTTTCTGTTCTTCTGTACCATAATGTTGTAAGAGTTCTGCTGGGCCGAGTGAATTTGGAACCATTGTAACTACACCTAATGATGGATTATATGATGAAATCATCGATAACACCTTGGATTGTGCAGAAATTGATATTCTATTGCCGTTAAATTTTCGGTCAATAATCATACTTAAAAACCCTTTTTTACCTAGATAATTCATCGTGCTATTTATCTTTTTACAAGGATATATGTTATCTTGGCCGACATGTCTCAACAATTCACGTGTAGATTGGATGAACACTTTTTCGTCGGGAGTTATCTTACTGATATTTTTGTCACTCAACAAATTGCAGTAGTTTACTCTACCTTTGAAAATTTCTCTGTCAATTGAAACACCGCCGGATTTTAGTGCGATAATTTCAGTTTCAGATATTTTTGGAATGATTTTCTTCACACGATTGAATAGATGTTTATACATAACTATATAGTATATATAAACTGTTCCGTTTAAGTTTGTTACCAATTATTTTGTTTCATGTCTTTGTCGACTAGCCATCAATTGTTCTTGGGTAATGGCTGGTGCAACTTTGCGGGCATTTAATTGTTCACGTGATAAATATGTTTCCTTTAAATCACTGGTTTCATAACCGAATGGTTTTGAATTGTCTAAAAAGGATTTATACAAAAATGGATTCGATGGTTGGTTTGGTTCATAATCACGCTTGACATAACCGATATCATTGCATGCCTCGTCAAAATTCGTTTTCATAATTCGATTCGCGTTTTGAGTAAGATATCTACGATATTGCCAATTGGATGAAATACCATTCTCCTTAATCATTTGATTATTGGTTACCGCCTCTGGTTGCCAAGAGGCAATGACTGCTCTACCATCACTCATTAATGGCGGAAAATTATCATATTGATTGTTTGAATGATATCCTAAAGAAGATTCTGGGACGACTTGTTTATAAGCATTTTCTAAACTTTCTCCTACAAACATATTATATATTGTCTAAATATATAATATCTCTACAAAATATGTATATACGTTTATTCACTATTTTCCAATAATTGTATCAATTCGTGTTTTTTCAATTTACTAGGATTTGTGCTTAGACCTTTGGTAATGACCAATGCTTTCAAGTTTTGCATCGTCATATTTCTATATATTTCTTTTGAATCGTTTAATGTAGGTGTATCTTCGAGTGGAATTGTTTCGTCTATTTTGTGAACAACGATTGGCTCATCCTCTAATATAATATCTTCGATTGGTTTAGGTTCATCGTCTTCCGATTGAACGATTTCTTCTATATCTAAATCGGCAATTTCTTCTATTTTGGCAGTGGTAGAATCAACGTTTACATTAATGACTTTTACTTCTATACCATCATCCTCTTCCTCTTCCTCGTCGTCATCCTCCTCGTCTTCATCCTCCTCATCATCCTCCTCATCATCCTCCTCATCATCATCCTCCTCGTCATCCTCCTCGTCATCCTCATCTTCCTCCTCTTCCTCGTCCTCTTCTCTAGGCACTTCTTTGAAATGTTCATCCTCTATAATGTTGATTTTTTCCGCATATTCTTGATAAGGTGGATGTTGATGAAATGGATTCAATGAAATATTACGTACATTAGTTATTTCCGCGACTACATTATTAATTATTTCAAACATGGTGTCATTTTTCTGCTCCAATACCATAATTCTTTGTCTAAAATGATAAACTAATAATGATATTAATACAAAAGTTATGCCTAAACTTATAAAAAAGAAAGTTTCGAGTAAATTAAAAACACTCATTTTAATATTCAATTATAATTTTTTATTTATAACGGAACGAAATATATTACAAATATATATTATATAATATATAACATGAATTCACCACAAGAATCAAATGTAGGAATTATTTCGCCAAATTTTACCCAAACCGGCGATTATAGTTTCTTTAGCAATAAAAACGCCATCATTGTTCTATTAATTATTCTATTAGTTTTTTCCTTTTTAGGAATAAATATTCTTAATATTCTAGGAAATTTAATGCAATCATTTATTCAAATTTTCGGTCCTTTAGTATCCCAAATCTTATCTATATTTGGCTACACTACCGGAACCGTTTTGAATAAAACGGCCGATGTAGTAGCGGATACTGCAAAAACCGGTATTGACATTGCAGAAGGTTCGATTCAATCCGTAGGAAATATATTACGAGATGCAAGTAAACCAAATGTTGATTCAAGGTCCAAACAATCACTTGATAGCGCCTTGAATACCAAAATATTTAATGTAAATGAACCACAGCCAGATAGCACCACGAATCCTATTCAAAATCCAATTACCTCTGGAAAACAAGGTTGGTGCTTGGTTGGAGAATATCAAGGTAAACGAGGATGCATTGAAGTCAGTGAACATGACCGCTGTTTGTCTGGACAAGTATTTCCTAACCAAAAAATGTGTCTAAATCCTACACTTAGTCAAACATGAAGTCCTGAATCAAAATAGATATATATTTCCAAAAAATATACATAAACAATTTACTGTATATGTATATTATGCAACCAGATATCAGCATTTACTTTTTGTATGTTATTTTATTGGAAGATGATAATATAGGACTACATGCGTCTACTGAAACCGATATGGAAAGGGTAAAAATAGAATTTGAAATAATGAATGATTTTGCTAAATTACATAAACCAATTGCCGTCACCGAGATGGTTGAAATTGGTCAAGATTTTGCATTAATTGACCTAAATGTGAAGAAATACATGAAAGAATATGGTATGGAAAAAGTGAGAGGTGGCAGTTATAGTGCGGTCATTTTACCGTCTTATTTGAAATTCGCTTTAGAAGCGGAACTTAAAACATTATCAAATTACGCGGACGATTATCTCGAAAAACAACAAGGTATATATGAGTTATATGGAAGGGATACTGATAATATGGCTATAGCAAAGGTTCATGAAGAATATGATAAATATATTTCTGCAAAAAACAAATATGAATTATGTAAATACATCAAGGATGAAAATGGCGAAATATACGAAATCAATAAGGATATCATTATTAAGGAATTAGAATGGGTCATTGAAAAAATACATTTTATTCAATCCGTAAACAAAGATTTACAGATATACGAAACGACCAATGGAATACGTTTATTCAAGAATATGACGACAGGTGATATGATGTCGGCAACTGCATATTTTGAATTGAGTCAAGAAAATAAATTGAGATATCAAAATATTATCAAGAAAATAAAAGGTATCGTTCAATTATATTTCAAACTACACGAAGACGATGAAGATGTTGTTGCTAAATATAAATATCACAAAACAATCGCGGATGAAAATATGTTTCGAGTGAGTCATTATGTTGACATGAATTATGTTGAAGAATTGATAAGGAACACCGAATTATTTGTTTATAGTATTATTAATAAAGTCGATGAATATGAATTTGATGTATCTACTTATCCGGCGAATTTCGAAACCAATATCAAAAATCGATTGTATTACTTACAAAATAACAAACGTTTTTTGTAATTATTTGAAATCGATATTGCGAACGATTTCGAGTTGTATCTTTGTTGATTTCTACCTTTATTTACTTGCCAAAGTAAATGCCGATGGCGTGGCTATAGATTTTTCGCTAATCGAACAATTTGTCGCTAATTCATAATTCGCCGCGGATAAATTACAATATGCTCCTATTTTACTATATGTAAAATAAGATTCGTCACTGTCATCCGTATAACTAAGTGTGAATGTAAGCTTGATGTCGTATGCCATATTGGGTTTTGTATATAATGTAAAATCATCAGTAGTAATATTTCCGACAAATAAACTTGCGCTAAATGAATCTGTATCGGAATTCTCTAGGTCTACTTCGAGAGTAGTTAGTCCCGACACTGAAATCGTGGGTGTAGCGACTACCGTATCATTATAATATATTGCACATCCTATATTCGATATTGAAATGTTTAGAGCGCTCGTTTTTCCGGCTGTATCAACGGTTCCAACTACATATATTCCAACCGACGTAGTCAAATTGAAAATAGTATAATCACTTTCTATATATTGTCTTATTCCTAATAAACTTACTAGTGTTTGTTCGCCATTTTCACATGCAATATCATTATATGGATTAATATTCCATGGTTGTCGATTGTTGTCATCTAATATAGAATACGAACGATTTACGACATAATTATATAGAGGAATAGATGGGTCATTGTATAAATACATGATTGGTCCAGGAACACCAGATGAAGAAGTCGGTGTTAATAATGTTTCATTGGATGAACAATCGACTAAATTATTCGTGCTATTTGTAATTTCTTGTTGACTATATGTACGTCTTTGAAAATTGCCACTTACTAATTGAGCCCATTTTTCCGATTTTGTAAAATTGTTGGTTTTTGTATTGGTTTTTGCGGCACTATACTTAAGAATCTCCGTTTTTCGACGCATATCTAATTGAAACTTGGTATAGGTAGGATATGGCGACGTCGGTGTAAATCGGGTCGGTGGAATATTTAGCAATTGCATTTTTTGACGTTGTAAATATACTCTATAATTTGCACTACAATCTGAATAAGTATCGGTCATATAAATATTCGCTATAGATTTGTTTTACAAAAATAATATATTATTTTTATAATATATTATGGCTTTTAGTTCTCTAAATACAGTTGCCTCTAGTAGTGGTCTCGGTGTAGCATCAGCACCAAATAATACAACGACTACTTATAGTAGTGGATTGTATTATAAAGGATATACGGGAAATGATCCCGGAGATACTTACTTTTATGGTGTCAGTGGTACTCTTGCTTACTATAATAATGGTATATTCGCTTTTAGTGATTCGAATACAAGTAAGGCAGAAGTTGTGAGTAGTACAACTACTAATATTACTAGTTCAAATATTTCGACATTCACAAACAATTATATTGATAATACTATTGTTACGTTTTACGGTTATTTTAAACCAAATGAAAGTGGTTCATGGAGTTTTCGAATGGCTACATCTAACTATGCAAATGATGAAATTTCGATTCTTTGGATAGGCAGTGATGGGCAAACCATTGCAAATTTAAAATCGAGTGCTACTGCACCAACCAGTGCATCAACCCGTACTAATACTACCCCCTCATATACCGGTAGTAACGCTAATAAAATAGTAAACTATAGTTTTGCAACTAATAGCACTGCGAATGTTAATTCTTTTACGATTTATACAGTTACATTAACATCCGGTAAATATTATCCTATCCTAATGAATTGGGGACAAAGTGGTGGTGGGGAATATTGCGAGTTAGCAATAAAACGTCCATCAGGTACTACGTATTCAACCGACGGGAGCAGTTATTATTTCAATACTGGCGCTTAAACTCCACTATTTCTATTTGAACTATACCACGCGGTAGATAAATATGAAAATGTTGGTTCAGTGATATTATTACCATCACTCGAAAATGCACCTGGTTTTAAATTTGGACCACCCAAGACAATTGTATTAATATCAAATATAGTAAGAGCATAATTAAAATATCTCAAATTTGACAATTTACCAGAAAATCCACCATTTTGACATACATTTACGTCATAATAATTTTGTTTTGGGACATTGTTCAACACTAAACGATTCGAAATCGTTCCATTCACATATACATCCAATATTTTATTTTCAAGACGAACAACTACATTGAACCAATTTTTTAAAGGAACATTATGAATATCTATATAGGTATTCGTATCACGGGTATCATTTGCCGAATTAGTTGATACCACTGTATCCATATATACTCTTAATATACCACGAGTATTGTCAGTATCGTCTCGTTTTAAATATAGTCCGGGGGCATTATTCAAAAATATACCATTACTATTTACAGTAGAATTATCACCTTTATTGAAAATGTGATTATAGGTAGTCGTATTGGTAGGTAAACTCTCAATATATAACCAGGTTGACCAAGTAAATTCAATTCCTTTTGTTTGATTTTCCGATCGTTTTATCAATATAGATTTTTTATCCTTTGGATTTTGTTTTATAATTCCACTTTCTTTTCCGGATATAGTTCCAACCACAAGATATGGACTATTGTTTGGTTGAATAAAATAACCTATCAAGCTGATTCCTAAATTTAATAAAAACATGAATCCAATAAGAACTAATATGATAAATGCAAACTTTGCAATGATACTATTGGTTTGAAGAAATTCATAACCAGCGTCCATTGTATTTTTTGACGAAAACTGATTCAATGAATTTGATACGTTTGTTTTTATATTGTTTATACCATCGGTTAAATTAGTAACCCCAGTATTTACTGAATTTTGTATATTGGCTGCATTCAACGTTTCCGGTAATTTTTGAAATTGGTCTTTTATTGTTTGCATGGTAGATGGTTGATTATCACTCATTATAGTTATAAATAATACGTATATATAACTATAGCTAAATAAATTTGTTAAATACTTAAAATACATTTAATTTATATTGTTCAACATTATCTTTTTTTAAGCTAAAATCTAGTCCATAAGATTTGAACATTTTACTTATTGCATTTCCACCGTTACCAGACATGTAAGTTTTCCATGCTGTTTGGGGGTCCATTGCAGATGTCCAATTTTGAAAATTCGCCATATATGCATCAAAATTACCTAGATATATGTCCCCCTCGCTAACCGTGGGTGTTCCATTTAATTGTTGTGATGTAATTAATTTACCGTCTAAATATGTGTCCACGATTCTATTATCAACACTCACGATAATATATACCCATTTTTGAATTGGGAAATTACTAGTAATATTTACGGTTTCTAAATTGCTTGTAGAATAATTTGTATAAAAATCACATTTTAATGTAGGCGTAGTAGTATCTAAATATAATTTTATATCATTGTTGCTACTACTTTTATTTTGTCTTCTAAATATGGTTTTTTCACTAGTGCTTGACCAATTATTTACATACAGCCATAATCCATATGAATATATATAACTTTGACCAGATGATATTGAACCGCTTGTAATCGCCGAGGTCGTTTCATTCGTGGTATTTAAATTAGTTGTTTTACTTAATACAGTTCCGGTATCACTTCTAAAAAATTTATACAATACATATATTAATATTATAATAACTATTCCTAAAATAATAGCAACTGGACTCATTTTATATATTTTAATTGTATATTTTATTTTTTATAGAAATATTATTATGCACATTTGTACAATTATTCGACTGGCGGGTTTTTCATTACTAACATATTATAGATATTTACTATGTCTACATCTTTTAGTGGATATGGATAATAATCTACGCTGCAAACCGCGCCATCTAAACCTTGTTCGCTACCTACTTTAAATACATCGCTCGAGGAATATGTGGGCATATTTCCATTAAAAGTATAGGTTCTTTCTAATTTACCATTGATATGTAAGTCCGCTCGTGTATCATAATAATTCAATACAATATGATTCCATTTTTGGGTAGGTAATGAGAGCTCAAATTTGGTATCACTATCATTTTCATCAAATTTTGTAAAATAAAAGATAAAATTATCACCCGAATCATCGGCCTTATAGGCGATTCTAGGTTTCACATTGATTTTTCCGGTAGGGTCAATTGAACCATATTCAAATATGGTGGTCTCTTTTGCATATGCTGCATTCGACGTGGACTGCGTATTTACATGCACCCATAATGATATCGCATAATTTGTTTTATAGGTATTCTTATTCATAAGGTTGTTCGGGCTATACAGTGATGCGATGCTACTACTTCCAATCATTTTTTCTTTATTCAAAAATACGGGTTTGTCTAATAATGTCTTCCCTTTTGATTTTAATTTTAGTTTTAATAATTTTGGAATATAAATGTATAACAATATTAAAAGTATTTCAATTACAAACAATATATACACGATATTTGGTGTTATTTTATATTGCCCTTTCAAATATTCGAAAAAATCTAAAATCAAACAAGGAATATAGAATATCAATTCCACGATGAATTTACTCCATCCAGTCAATCCGTGCGTATATTCACTGAGAGGTTTATAAGCGATTGCCAGTCCTATCATACAAATAATTGGTAATAATAAATATTTTAAAAACATGTTTACCCCAGTCATAGCCGTTTTGTTCATCGTAGTTTGAATATATATACCGACGAGAGCAATAATCGATGCTACAATTAAACCGTTAATACTCGTTCCACTATTTTGTTGCATATAATATCCAAACAATAATATCAATGGAATAAATATTGGAAAAATGAATTTATACGCATTTTTGGTAAGTGCTAGCGGGTCTTTTTTTGCATAATACAATACAAAAGACAACAAAATAATGAATAAAAGCCCAGCCATAGTTGTATAACATGTTTTAATAAAATCGGCGATATCTATATTTGGAGTGAAATTTGTTCCTATTCCGGTTGACATCAAGGATGTAAATAAAGCTATTATACTATCCTTAAACATGTAAAGAGACCCTAAAAATAAAAGAATTGGTATTAGAATGAGTGAAATCAACGGCCCTTTTATTATTTTTAAACCAATCAATGTGGGTATGATTACTATACTACAAAATGTTAAAATTAAATAAATTAATTGAAAATAGTCCATATATTATAATATATATACATTATAAATTTTCTATTGCGGTTTTTTCCCCATGACAATCTCTACACAATGCTTCTAAATTATCTACATGGTTACTACCTCCATGTTCTAACCTTATTTTGTGGTCGACCTCGAACCACGCCGGCAATTGCTTTGTGCATTTGCCACATCGCCAATTTTGTCTAGCAGCCACAAACTTCTTTTTGGTTTCACTTACCGACCTCTTGGATGATTTACTACCCGAATTCATTACCCGCTTTTCTGGATAAGGCATTTGGGCCACGGGATAATTATATACATCACCGCCATATTGCTGTTTCGCGGTAAAATCCAAAATGGGCGATACAAAATTGCTCGTATTTCTATCCACTGGTAAATATTTGATATAATCATTCGTAGTCATCAGTATATTTTTTGCATACAATGGATTCTTTTTGATTAATATATATATGATAAATGCACCAAACGCGACACCGGCCATTTGATAATATTTTTTCCAACCCATTGCCATTTTCAAATATTTCCCATCCGTGTATATATTTGCCATAATGAATGCGGCTACTATAAACAATGTAATTTCAATTCTCATTATTCTCTTATATTAGTCGTAGAAAATTCTATTCTATCGTTTTCTACTTGTCATAAAATACGTATATTATGAATATACACGTCAATAAAAATGCATAATGGATGTAATTCTTATTCAAGTGGAATTTTTCGGCTAAAGATTGTTGTTTTGGTTTATATTCCGCGTAATATTTTGCATATGCTTCATCATATAATAATTCCTCTTTACCCAGCATAGCATTTACTTTATTGTGAATAAAAAACATCCATCGAATGAATGAATCACGGTTATCTAAATATGGCGATACCGGATATTTATCTAATAAATGACTAAATTTATTACCGATTTCCTCATTCGGTATAAATAGCGGTAAATTTTGAATAAAATCGTAATATTTACGTTTCGTAACAGAATTCGGTGTCAATGGATATGAATGTGCAATGGTATGTAATACGAACCAGTAATGTGGACCCCAAATCGTAGGGTCAAACAACATAATAGGATTGCTATAAACTATATAAATACATTTGAATATATTCATACAGATTACCCGAATGACAGATACTAAAGATAATTATTGTAATAATTGTGGAAAATATGGACATTTATATCACCAATGTAAGACGCCCATTACCAGTTTTGGTGTCATTGCATTTCGAATGAATAAAGGTGTCCCCGAATATTTGATGATTCGCCGTAAAGATACTTTAGGATATATTGATTTTATGCGAGGAAAATATTCACCTTACAACAAATATTACATTATGAATATGCTAAAACAAATGACTTTTGTAGAAAAAGAAAAATTAAGAAACAATGATTTTGATTTTTTATGGAAAGATTTATGGGGAAATATTCATATTTCCAATCAATACAAGACCGAAGAAATTGTGTCTAAAGAAAAATTTCAATTATTGACACAAGGGATTTTTAATAAGGATGAAAAATATACGCTGATCGATTTGATAAATGAGAGCAATAAATATAGGATATGGTATGAACCGGAGTGGGGGTTTCCAAAAGGACGCCGTAACTATCAGGAAAGTGATTTTGAATCCGCTATACGCGAATTTACCGAAGAAACCGGTTATTCTATTAAAAAATTAAAAAACGTGCAAAATATATTACCGTTTGAAGAAATATTTACAGGGTCGAATTACAAATCATACAAACACAAATATTACTTGATGTATATGAAATATGACGATAGTATGATTTCAGCGAATTATCAAAAAGACGAAGTAAGTCAAATGTGTTGGAAAACATATGATGAATGTGTATCATGTATACGTTCATATAATTTAGAAAAATTACGATTAATACGCAACATACACAATTCTTTAAATAAATATAAAATGTATTCTAGTTGAAACGTCTAATAGAAATATATAGTCATATTTTAAGAGTATATATTTCATGTATTTAGGATTTACCCAAAAAAAATCAAATAAAAATCGCACGAAAAAAGGATATCGTGGCGGGGTCAAAGAAAAAAGGTGTCCAAATGGAACGAGAAGAAATAAAAAAACCGGTATATGTGAACCGATTAGTCCCAACCCAATTGATAATGGTACACTTCCTGATACTATTACAAACCCGGGTCAAGTTATCGAAGAGGAAAAGGTTGCCAATGTGACGTCCCAAATACCTACTATTGAACCACAGCCCGAATTCGGTGAACCGGTCCAGGTCCAAGACCAGGTCCAGGTCCAAGTACAGTCACCGATTACAAAAACAATTAAACCGCTAAACAAAACAGTTAAAAAAT
>JACCED010673912.1_pt1 | contig 22939 bp, 18 predicted proteins | sample 7455021 | NCBI WGS metagenome assembly JACCED01 (sample SAMN15323456, study PRJNA562643) | freshwater metagenome | isolation source: river surface water | place: USA:Blue River Watershed | collected 2017-08-19
ACTAATACTTCTTCATCTTTTGTGATAAAGAAATCAACTCTTGCCAAACCTTCACAATTCAATAAATCAAAAACTCTAGTGGCAAGCATTTGCACTTGATCAAGTAGTTTTTTATCTAATTTTGCTGGCACAATTAATTCTGCGGAGTCATCCAAATACTTTGCTTCATAGTCGTAAAATTCATGATCTTTTTTAACAATTATTTCTGCAGGTAAACTTGCTCTTGCTGCTTTTTTACCTTCACCACTTATTACTGAGCATTCAATTTCTCTAGCATTTTCGATACTTTTTTCTACTATTACTCGTTTGTCATACTTTCTTGCCTCTTCAATGGCTTCTTCAAGTGTTGAAAACTCTTTTACTTTTGTGATACCAACAGAGCTTCCTGCTCTGGCAGGTTTTACAAAAACAGGAAAACCCATTTCTTTGATTTGAGTTAAGATTTCATTTTTATGATTTTTCCAAGAAATATCTAGGATTGAGACGAAATCTCCTACCGGAAATTCAGTAATTTTTAATAAAGCTTTAGTGGTTACTTTGTCCATTCCTATTGCACTTGCTAGAACTCCTGCTCCTACAAATGCAATTGCATGCATGTCAATAAGTCCTTGAATTGTTCCATCTTCACCATATGGACCATGAAGGACTGGGAAAATAACATCCAAAGAAATTAATTCTTCGGGTGGATATTTGGAAACTTTAATTGCTTTATTGTCTTGAATTCCATTAGTTGTAACTACTGGTAAATCTTTTTTTTCTAACTTTAAAAAAGGATTTTTATCTTCAAAAATGACCCATTGATTATCTTTGGTTAAACCTATAGGTACTACTTCATATTTATTTCTATCGATTACATTGATTATGGAATTTGCTGAAATGCAAGAAATCTCATGTTCAGAGGATCTTCCTCCGAATAAAACTCCAACTCTTAATTTGTCCATAATGATTAAAGTCTATTCATGTTCTGCAGTGATGGGTTGTTCAAGTAAAGCTGTCATTACTTCATGGGCATCATCGCCATCTCTTATAACTCTTAAAACTTGAGCGGCTATTGGCATATCTAAATTAAATTTTGCAGCAATTGCAAGTAGTGGAGCTAAACTTTTTGCTCCTTCCACAGTTCCATGTGCTTTTTCTTGAGCTTGTTCAATTGTTGCTCCATGTCCTAAAGCTTCACCAAAAGTTCTATTACGAGAAAGTGGAGATTGGCTAGTTGCAATTAAATCTCCAATACCTGCTAAACCTAAAAAAGTTTCAGTTTTAGCACCCAATGCAACGCCAAGTCTTGTCATTTCTGCCAAACCTCTTGTAATTAGTGCTGATTGGGTATTTTCACCAAGACCAAGTCCTACCGCAATTCCATTTGCAATTGCAACTACGTTTTTAATAGCTCCTGCTAATTCAGTTCCAATAACATCTGTTGTCCAAAAAACTCTAAAATAATTTGTGGCCAACGCATTTGCTATATCTGCTGCTACATCTTCATCAGCACAAGCAACAGTTGATGCTGTTGGTTGTCGATGAATAATTTCTCCCGCTAAATTTGGTCCACTAAGTGCTGCAACACGATTTTCAGAACAACCAAATACATCCATCATCACTTCTGTGATTCTCATCTTGGTTGAATTTTCAATACCTTTAATTAAGGAAACATAGACTGCAGTTGGAGAGACAAAAGTTTTCCAACTTTCTAAATTTTGTCTTAATGATTGTGCAGGTAAGGCAAAGAAAACTAATTCTTTATCTTTCAATACTTCCTCAGGATTTGAACTTGCTTTAATTCGAGAAGATAATTTAACATTTGGATGAAATTTAGAATTATATCTGTTTTCATTTATGTCTTGAACAACTTTTTCATCTCTTGCCCATAAATAAACTTCATTTCCAGCATCAGCTAAAACTTGAGCGCATGCTGTTGCCCAAGCACCTCCACCCATAACGGCAACTTGTCTCATGGTCTTTCCTTTGTCCAAGGCATACGTTGTGCAGGTGGTGTTTCGTTTCTTAAATCAGCTAGTTCTTTTGTAATGGCATCCATAATTCTTGAAGTTGCTATTTTTAATAGTTCACCAGTTACTTCTTGATCATATAAATCAGACAAATCAACTGGAGGTCCAGCTTTTACCATCATGGTTTTTCTGGGAAGTAGTTTTAATTTTTTAGAATATGGAGCCAAAACAAATTGAGCTCCCCAATGAGCAACAGGTATTACTGGAAGTTTTGTAGCCAAAGCAATTCTTGCGGCCCCAGTTTTTCCTTCCATGGGCCACAAATTTGGATCTCTGGTTAAAGTTCCTTCAGGACTTAAAACAACTGCTTCACCTTTTTCAACAGCTTTTATTGCTCCTCTTACTGCAATTTTTGCATGTCTTGATTCTCTATAAACAGGAATTTGTCCAGCTAACCAAACTAATTGACCAATTACTGGAATCTTGAAAATTCCTGATTTTGCTAAAAACTTTGGAGGTCTGTTGTTATCCCACATAAATTGTGCAACTACAAAAGGATCAAACCAAGAATTATGATTCATGGCCACAATAATTCCTGAATCTTGAGCTAAATTTCCAACACCGCGATAATCACGTTTAGTAAATAAAACTAATAATGGACGAAGTACTACAACAATAAATCTATAAACAAATCCTAATTTTGACTTGCGTGTCACATAAGCCATAAAGAGTATCCAATCAGCATGATGCCCGATAGCAGAATCTGCTACCGGGCATCAACTCGAAAATGCTTATGTTTAGCGCTTTTTCTTTCCTGCTGCTTTTAATTTCTTAGCAGTAGCTTTCTTTGCTTTTTTAGCAGCTCTTTTGCCACCCAAAACAATGTTTTTGAAGTCTGCTGCTGGTCTAAATTTTGCAACTGTTTTTGCAGGAACTTTAACTGGAGCACCAGTCATTGGGTTTCTTGCAATTCTTGCTGCACGTGTTTTCTTTTCCCAAATTCCAAATCCTGCGATTGAAACTTTTTCACCTGATGCAACAGCATTGGTGATGGTATCGAAAAAGATGTCGACAAAATCAAGTGCTTGACGACGGTTTGCTTCAAAGTGTTGTTGCACTAAGTCTGCTAAGTCTGGCTTCTTCAACTGGGGAACCTTTCTAAAGTTCTTTTTTACCTTTAATTAAAGGCGTGTAATAAAAGTGTTTTATTACAAAGTTAAAATTACGCAATAAAATAAGGGTTTTTCATTCGACACGCCAAAAAATCCTTTTAAAATAAGGAAAATTTTTTTAAAACCTTAAAAATAAAGGATTTTTGTGTAACAGATGTTACTAAAGTTAACTATTGAGTAACTGGTTTAAAACTAGGTCTCGTTTTTTCAAATTCAGTAATTTTTGATTCATGACGAAGAGTTAAACCAATGTCGTCTAAACCTTCCATGAGACGCCAGCGAACATAATCATCGATTTGAAAATCTGCTTCTAAATCTTTGGCTATAACTTTTCTTTTTTCCAAATCCACAGTTATAGAAGTTTTAGGATCAGCTTCAACTAAAGCCCATAGTTTTTCAATCACATCTTGGGAAACAAGGGCTGTCACTAATCCAGCTTTTCCTGAATTTCCTCTAAAAATATCTGCAAATCTAGAAGATAAGACCACTTTGAATCCATAATCCATCAAAGCCCAAACAGCATGCTCGCGAGAAGAACCGGTACCAAATTCTGGACCTGCAATAAGAATTGATCCATCTTTATATTCAGGTTTATTTAAAACAAAGTTTGGATCTTCACGCCAAGCTTTAAATAAAGCATCTTCAAAACCATGACGAGTAATTCGTTTCAAATATTCAGCAGGAATTATTTGGTCAGTATCAACATTGCTTCTTCTTAGTGGTACACCAAAACCTGAATGAGAAATAAATTTATCCATTTAAATATCATCCGGTGTAGTGATTGAACCCTTAATTGCAGTTGCTGCTGCAACAAGTGGTGAAACTAAATGGGTACGTCCCCCTGGGCCTTGTCTTCCTTCAAAGTTTCTATTTGAAGTTGAAGCTGCTCTTTCCCCTGGTTTTAATTTGTCAGGGTTCATGCCTAAACACATAGAACATCCTGCATTTCTCCAGTCTGCTCCTGCGTCTTTAAATATTTGAGGTAATCCTTCTTGTTCTGCTTGAATGGCAACTTTGGCACTACCAGGAACAACCATCATCTTCACAGTTGATGCTATTTTTTTACCTTTCAAAATTGCAGCTGCTGCTCTTAAATCTTCAATACGTCCGTTAGTGCAAGAACCTAAGAAAACTGTGTCTACTTTGATGTCTCTAATTTTTGTGCCAGCTTTTAAATCCATGTATTCCAAAGCACGCTGTGCGGCTGCTTTTTCAGTTGGATCATTAAATTGTTCTGGACTTGGCACAACATCATCAATTGAAACTCCCTGCCCTGGATTTGTTCCCCAGGTAACAAATGGTGTCAAAGTTGAAGCATCAATAATTACTTCAGCATCAAACTTTGCATCATCATCAGTTTTTAAAGTTTTCCAATATTGGACTGCCTTGTCCCAATCTGCACCATTTGGTGCATGTGGACGATCTTTCATATAAGCAAAAGTAGTTTCATCAGGAGCAATCATTCCTGCTCTAGCACCTGCTTCAATACTCATGTTGCAAATTGTCATTCTTCCTTCCATTGAAAGAGAACGAATTGCTTCACCGCGATATTCCAAAACATAGCCTTGGCCACCACCAGTACTAATTTTTGCTATAACTGCCAAAATAATGTCTTTTGCAGTTGAACCTTTTGGTAATTGTCCGTTAACAGTTATTGCCATTGTTTTAAATGGTTTTAAAGGAAGAGTTTGAGTGGCAAGAACATGTTCGACTTCACTTGTTCCAATTCCAAAAGCAAGTGCACCAAAGGCACCATGAGTTGAAGTGTGTGAATCTCCACAAACTATTGTCATACCAGGTTGAGTTAATCCAAGTTGTGGTCCAACTACGTGAACAATTCCTTGTTCCACATTTCCTAATGAAAAAATTCTTAAACCAAATTCTTTAGCATTATTTCTCAATGCATCAACTTGAGCTCTGGAAACTAGATCAGCAATTGGTTTATCAATGTCAACAGTTGGAACGTTGTGATCTTCAGTTAAAAGTGTTAAATCTGGTCGTCTTACTTTTCTATTTGAAGCTCTTAATCCATCGAATGCTTGAGGTGAAGTTACTTCATGAACTAAATGTAAATCTATAAACAATAAATCTGGTTCTCCACTTGCTTGGTGCACAATGTGTGCATCCCAAACTTTTTCAGCAAGTGTCTTACCCAATTTATTCACTCCTTCAAATAAGTTATGAAATCTTTTTTGGCCCTTTGGTAGCCCCGACGGGATTTGAACCCGCGTTACCGCCTTGAGAGGGCAGCGTGCTAGGCCGCTGCACTACGGGGCCAAAGATATTCATTGCCTTAATAAAAAATCTTAACAGCGAAAAGAATTTTCGAAAATTTTAGTTACGAATTCTCACACGATCAGGTGTAAGTTCTTCTAACTTGGTGATTCCTAAGAGTCTCATAGACATTTCAATTTCTGATTTGAGCAATTGCACTACTCTTTCGACTCCCTCTTCTCCTCCAGCCATAAGTCCATACAAATATGCTCTACCAACTAACACAGCATTTGCACCCAAACCAATTGCAGCCAAAATGTCAGTGCCAGACATAACTCCACCATCAATTAACACAGTCATATCTTTTCCAACTGCTTTTCTAACTTCAGGAAGAAGTTCTAGTGGCACTGGTGCTTTATCCATTTGTCTGCCACCGTGAGTGGAAAGAATGATTCCATCTACTCCTGCAGCTTTTAACATCACAGCATCTTCAACAGATTGCACACCTTTAATTAATAATTTTCCATTCCATATGGTTTTAAGCCATTTAATATCTTCTAAAGTAATTGAAGGATCAAATATTTTTGATAATAAATCAGCAACAGTTCCCCCACTGTCATTCATGTCAAGGGATGCAAAAACTAAAGGTTCAGTGGTTAATAAGTTTCCCCACCATTTTGGATATTTCGCCATATCAAGCAAAGTTTTCAAAGTAAGTTTTGGTGGAATTGTTAAACCATTTTTTACATCTCGATATCTAACTCCGCCAACGACAGTATCAACTGTTAAAACGATTGCTTCAAAACCTGAAGCTTTAACGCGAGCAACTAATTTTTCATTAGGTTCTCTTTCACGTCTTACATATAACTGATACCAACGTCTAACGTCAGGAACTTCTTTTGCTAAATCTTCTGGAGAAGTGGTTCCTAAAGTAGATAAGCCATACAAAATTCCATATTTTTTAGCAACTCTTGCAACTGCAGGTTCACCTTCATAACCCATCATTCTGGTAAAACCAGTTGCAGCAAATGCAAAAGGTAAAGAATTTTTTTGACCTAAAATATCAACTGAAGTATCAACATTTGTGACATCTCTTAAAACTCTTGGTGAAAATTCAACTTTAGAAAAAACTTCTCGTGCTCTATTTAAACTTGCTTCAGAACCTGAAGCTCCATCTGTGTAATCAAATACAGATCTTGGAGTTCTTTTTGAAGCAAGCTCACGCAAATCCCAAAGATTTGTAGCCTTTGAAAGTCTTACTTGTTTTCGATTTAGATTAGGCCAGCGAAATCCAATTAAAGAAATAACCTCTTTAGGTCTAGGAAATCTACGCTTGGCCATCAAATTCCTTTTTTAATTGTTAATCAAAAATTACTACACACTTGTATACAAGATGAGAGGTGGAGTTTGATTTTGCTGGGGTACTAGGACTCGAACCTAGACAAGCGGATCCAGAAACCGCTGGGCTGCCAATTACCCCATACCCCACTGGCATTTAATTTATTTTTTAATCTGCTGTCGAATTCTGGAAAGAACTTTTTCTTTTCCTAAAAGTTCCATTGATTCAAATAATGGTGGAGATACTTTTCTTCCCGTCACAGCAACTCGAATGGCAGTAAATGCAACTCTTGGTTTTAAACCCATTTGTTGCACAATTACTTTATTAAACTCATCATGTAATTTTGTAGTTTCAAATTCATTAATTGATTCAATTATTTTTATGGCTTCTTCTAAAACTGGCATATTTTCATGAGTTAAGGAACTTTCTGCATCCTCATGATTTACTTTAAAATCTTTTTCTTCGATCAATAAAAAGCTGAGCATACCTTGAGCTTGTGAAAGTTTTTCTAATCTTTCTTGAACCAAAGGGGTAGCTTTTAAAATCATTTCAGATTGAGAAGTGGTTGGTTTATCAATGAAGAATTTTTCAGTAACTAATTGATCAGTTATTCTTTGAGCTAATTCTTCAGTACTTAATTTTCTTATCCAATCGGCATTTATGGCTGTACATTTTTTAATATCAAATCGGGCAGGATTTGCCGAGACTCTTTTTATGTCGAAATTATCTGCCATTTCTTGCATGGAGAAAAATTCAATGTCATCACCAAAAGACCAACCAAGAAGTGCTAAATAATTAAGTAATCCTTCTGGTAAGAAACCTTCTTTTCGATACATTAAAAGACTTGATTCAGGATCTCTTTTAGAAAGTTTCTTATTTCCTTCACCCATCACATAAGGTAAATGCCCAAACATCGGCATTTCACCTGATCCAACTCCAATTTCTTTAAATGCTTCATGAAGTGCAATTTGTCTTGGAGTAGAAGAAAGTAAATCTTCTCCTCTTAAAACATGAGTTATTTCCATAAGTGCATCATCTGCTGGATTTACTAATGTGTAAAGAGGATCACCATTTGCTCTTACTAAAACATAATCTGGAATGTGTTCTGGATCAAAACTTAATTCTCCTCTAACTAAATCATTCCAAGTAATGGTTTTATCTGGCATTCTAAATCTTAAAACTGGAGTTCTTCCTTTACTTTCAAAATTGATAACTTGTTCCCCAGTTAAATTTCTACAATGTCCGTCATAACCTGGAGTTTGACCTTTTTCTTTTTGAGCTTTTCTTCTTTCTTCAACTTCTTCTTGTGAGCAGTAGCAATGGTAGGCAAATTTCTTTTCTAAAAGTTTTTTAGCAATGTCTGCATAAATTTCTAATCTTTCACTTTGTCGGTATGGGCCATATGCTCCACCAACAACTGGTCCTTCATCCCAATTAAGTCCAAGCCACTTTAAGGAATCTAAAAGTGCGTTGTAAGACTCTTCACTATCTCTTGCCGCATCTGTATCTTCAATTCGAAATACAAAAGTTCCTTTGTTACGTCTTGCAAATGCCCAATTAAAAAGTGCAGTTCGAATCATGCCCACATGTGGATCTCCAGTTGGAGATGGACAAAATCTAACGCGAATGTTATTTGACATGAGCTTTTAGTAATCCATAAGTGACAGCATCAGAAATTGCATTCCAAGATGCAGCGATAACGTTTTCGTGCACACCAACTGTGTCCCATTGATTATTTCCATCACTTGTTTCAATGAGCACTCTAGTTACAGCGCCGGTACCTTTAACACCTTCTAAAATACGAACTTTGTAATCAATTAATTCTAGGTTTCCAATTTCTGGATAAATTTTTTCTAACGCTGCTCTTAAGGCTTTATCTAATGCGTTTACTGGACCATTTCCTTCGGAGGTTTGTAAAATTCTTTGTCCATTCGCAACTACTTTTACAGTCGCATCAGTTGAAACTTTTCCATCTTGAGTTTGTTCTACTGTTACTTTCCAAGATTCAACTGTGAAATATTTTGAAGTATTTTCACCAATTTCATCTCTTAACAGCAACTCAAAAGAAGCATCAGCTGCTTCAAATGTGTAGCCACGAGATTCCATATCTTTTACTTTTTCAACTACGTTTGTTAAAACTTCCTTGTTGCCCGTTAAATCAATTCCTATTTCTTTACCTTTTAGTTCAATGGATGCTCTTCCAGCCATATCTGAAACTAAAGTTCTCATGTCATTTCCCACTAAATTTGGATCAATGTGTTGATAAAGCATTGGATCAATTTTTACTGCACTTGCATGCAATCCTGCTTTATGAGCAAAGGCTGAAAAACCGACATATGGTTGATGTTGATTTGGATTAATGTTTGTAATTTCACTAACAGCATGAGCAATTCTAGTCATTTCTTTAATAGCATCACTTGGTACAACAATTTTGCCTTTTTTTAATTGCAAATTTGCAACCACGCTGAATAGGTTTGCGTTTCCGCTTCTTTCTCCATAACCATTTGCAGTTCCTTGCACATGTGTAGCACCTGCATCAACTGCTGACAAAGTATTTGCCACAGCGCAATTGGTGTCATCGTGGCAATGAATTCCAATTCGTGCATTCGTTGAATTCAAAACATTATGCACAACTTGACCAAGTTGATCTGGCAACATTCCACCGTTTGTGTCACACAATGCAACAAGTTCTGCACCTGCTTGCATAGCAGTTTTTACTACTTCTAAAGCGTAATCTTTGTTACTTAAATATCCATCAAAAAAGTGTTCTGCATCAAGAAAAACTGTTCTTCCTTCTGAAACTAAATAAGTAACAGTATCTTTAATCATGTTTAAGTTTTCATCCAAGGTTGTTTTTAAGGCAAGTTCTACATGTCGATCAAAAGATTTTGCTACCAAAGTAATTACTTTTGCATTTGAATCAAGTAAAGCTCTAACTAATTGATCATCTTGTGCTTTCACATTTGGTCTTCTAGTGCTACCAAAAGCAGCTAAAGTTGCATTTTTTAGTTTTAGATCAGTTTGAGCTTTAGCAAAAAATTCTGTGTCCTTAGGATTTGCTCCAGGCCAGCCACCTTCAATAAATCCAACTCCCAATGAATCTAGATGTCTTGCAATATTTAATTTGTCTTGTACAGAAAGATTTAATCCTTCTTGTTGAGCGCCATCTCTTAAAGTCGTGTCATAAATATGAAATGCAGCAGGATTGAGTGAAGAATCTTTACTCATAAATAAATCCTTTCTGCCAAACAAAAAACCCCTCGCAGTTTTGCGCGAAGGGCTGGCACACATGTGTGGGGCTTTGACCCGCACTACTTGTGCGCTTATCTAATAATGATCTGGTACTTCATTGGTTCCAAGTTTGCCTCATCCTTACTTAAAAGATTAAAACTGGGGGTCTTAACCTACGTTTAAAGTCCATTGGTGTTCATCTTTTGCAACACCTGTTTGAATATCTAAAAGAGCATCACGAAGTTTGGAAGTTAGCGGACCTGTTTCACCTGAACCGACTTGAAATTGGCCTTCTTTAGATTTAACTGTGCCAATTGGAGTAATTACAGCTGCTGTACCGCAGGCGAAAACTTCAGTTATTTCTCCGGACTCACAACCTTTTTTCCAATCCTCAACGCTAATTCTTGCTTCACTTGCTGAAAGATTTAAATCTTTTGCCAAAGTTAAAATTGAATCTCTGGTTATACCTGCCAGTAATGAACCTGTTAATTCTGGAGTCACAATTTTATTTTGTTTGCCATAAACAAAATACAAATTCATGCCACCCATTTCTTCAATCCAGCGTCTTTCAATTGCATCTAGCCAAACAACTTGATCGCAACCTTCTTGAGCAGCTTTTGCTTGAGCAATTAGTGACGCGGCATAGTTTCCAGCAAATTTTGCTTCACCTGTTCCACCCGGTGCTGCTCTTACATATTCTGTGCTTAACCAAACTGAAACTGGTTTTAAACCTTTTGGAAAATAAGCACCAGCTGGTGAAGCAATCAACATGAATAAATATTTGTTAGCAGGTCTTACTCCCAAACCAACTTCTGTAGCAAACATAAATGGTCTTAAATATAAAGATTTTTCTCTATCTTGTGGAACCCAGTTTTTATCAACAGAAATTAATTCTTTTATAGCTTGGACAAATAATTCTTCTGGCATTTCAGGCATCGCCATTCTTTTTGCACTTCTGGCAAATCTTTTTGCATTTTCAATTGGTCTAAAAGTTTTAATTGAGCCATCTTTATGACGATATGCTTTTAAACCTTCAAATATTGCTTGACCATAATGCAAAGTCATGTTGGCAGGATCTACTTCTAATTTTGCATAAGGCACAACTCGAGGATTTATAAATCCTTTATCTTGCTCCCAATCAATTAAGACCATGTGATCGGTGAAATGTTTACCAAATCCAGGATTTTCTAATATTTCTTTTCTTTGCTCATCAGTTTTGCCTGAACTATTTTTTGTAATGCTAAAAATTGTCATGAGTTAACCAATTTAGCGATTGCATCTCCTATTTCAAAAGTGCTTCGCTTAGTTTGACCTCTATTTGCTAAATCTTTTGAAACAGCATCTTCAATCTTTTTTGCCAACAAATCCTCTCCAAGATGTGACAACATCATGGATGCGCTCATAATGGCAGCAGTTGGATCTGCAATTGCTTTTCCTGCAATATCAGGTGCTGAACCATGTACTGGTTCAAACATTGAAGGTGTTGTTTTTTCAGGATTTATATTTCCACTTGCTGCAAGACCAATGCCACCTGCAATTGCTGCTCCAATGTCAGTCAAAATATCGCCAAATAAATTATCTGTTACTACCACGTCAAATTTTTCAGGATTGGTTACAAAAAACATTGATGCAGCATCAACATGTTGATATTCAGTTTTAACATCAGGAAATTCTTTAGAAACTTTTTCAAAAGTTCTTTTCCATAAGTCTCCAGCAAAGACTAAAACGTTTGCTTTATGCACCAAAGTTAAATGTTTTCTTCTTTTCTGTGCTCTATTAAAAGCATCTCGAATAACACGTTCAGCACCTTTAGAGGTATTTAAAGATTCTTCAGTTGCAACTTCGTCCTTAGTGTTTTTTCTTAAAACCCCACCTGAGCCAACGTAAGCTCCTTCTGTTCCTTCTCTAACTACAACCATGTCAATATCTTTTGCAGTTTTTCCAGCTAAAGGAGTAGTAACTCCTGGAAAAAGTTTTACAGGTCTTAAATTTACGTAATGATCAAGCACAAATCTTAGTTTTAATAAAAGTCCACGTTCCAAAATTCCTGGGGCAACTTTTGGATCTCCCACCGCACCTAACAAAATTGCATCAAATTTTCTCAATTCATCAATTACTGAATCAGGTAAGGTTTCGCCAGTTTTTAAATAGCGACTTGCGCCTAAATCATAAGTTTGGGTATCAAGTTTTACACCAGTTGCATCCAAAACTTTGCAAGCTTCAGCAACAACTTCTGTTCCAATTCCATCACCAGGAATTAACGCAATTCGAAAGGAAGACATAATAAATACAAGCGTAGGGCCGCACTACTTTTTAATCTCCTGCTACCCTTTATTCATAATGATTCGTTGCTTACTACTTCATAGCCGCAGCGAGGCCTAACGACTGGCCTCCTCGCTGCGGGAGTTAGTCATTTGCTGGTCGCAAAAGATTTTTTCCGACTAGTCACTAAAGAGGTAATAAGTAAAAATGAAAAATAATAATCAAAAACCTTCACCGATGAAATTTCATCGCTATGAAAGTTTCAAACCTATTGAATTAAATAACAGAACTTGGCCTAATAAGAAAATTACTAAAGCACCTCGTTGGTGTGCAGTGGATTTAAGAGATGGAAACCAAGCATTAATTGATCCAATGACTCCGGCTAGAAAAAAGAAGATGTTTGAGTTATTAGTCAAAATGGGTTACAAGGAAATAGAAGTCGGTTTTCCAGCCGCCAGTCAAACAGATTTTGACTTCGTTCGTCAATTAATCAAAGAAGATTTAATCCCAGATGATGTAGTGATTCAAGTCTTAACTCAAGCTCGTGAACACTTAATTGAAAGAACTTACGAATCTTTAGAGGGTGCCAAGCAAGCAATTGTGCATGTTTATAACTCAACCTCAACTTTACAAAGAAGAGTCGTTTTTGATTTAGATAAAGATGGCGTAAAAGATATTGCAGTAAATGGGGCAAGACTAGTTGCTAAATATGCCGAACAAATGGGTGATACTGAAATATTTTTTGAGTACTCTCCAGAATCTTTTACCGGAACTGAATTGGAATATGCAGCAGAAGTTTGCAATGCAGTTAATGATGTTTGGCAACCAACTAAAGATCGTCCCACAATAATCAATCTTCCTGCCACAGTTGAAATGGCTTCGCCAAATGTTTATGCAGACTCAATTGAATGGATGAATCAAAATCTTGATAGAAGAGATTCAGTAATTCTTTCTCTTCATCCTCATAATGATCGTGGTACTGCAGTTGCAGCAGCAGAGTTAGGCTATTTAGCTGGTGCTGATCGTATTGAAGGATGTTTATTTGGAAATGGTGAAAGAACTGGAAATGTTTGTTTGGTAACTCTTGGTTTAAATTTATTTAGCCAAGGAATAGATCCGCAAATTGATTTCAGCGATATTGATGAAATAAAAAGAACTGTTGAATACTGCAATCAATTACCAGTAAATGAAAGACATCCATACGGTGGTGATTTAGTTTTCACGGCATTTTCAGGTTCACATCAAGATGCCATTAATAAAGGCTTAAAAGCATTACAAAAAGATGCTGATCAAAATGGTGTTGAGATTGATAATTTCAAATGGCAAGTTCCATATCTTCCTATTGATCCAAAAGATGTAGGAAGAAATTATGAGGCGGTAATCAGAGTCAACTCACAATCTGGAAAAGGTGGAGTTGCCTACATTATGAAAACCGAACATCAACTTGATTTACCTAGAAAATTGCAAATCGAATTTTCTCAAGTAATTCAAAAAGTAACTGACACAGAAGGTGGCGAAGTAACACCTAATGAAATGTGGGAAGTATTTAAAGATGAATACCTTCCAAACCCTGATAAACCTTGGGGCAGATTCTCACTAGTTTCAGTTGCCCAAGATTCTGCCGTTGATGGTGATACTTCCTTAACTGCAACCATTAAAGATAACGGCAAAGAAGTTGTAATTAAAGGTGTAGGAAATGGACCAATTGCAGCTTTTTGTAATGCATTAGAAACACATGGCATAAAACTTCGAGTTCTTGATTACCACGAACATGCTTTATCTTCTGGTGGAGATGCTCAAGCTGCTGCATATTTGGAATGTTCTATTAATTCAAAAACCTTATTTGGAGTAGGAATTGATCCAAGTATTGTTACTTCTTCACTAAAAGCAATTATTAGTGCTGTTAATAGAGCAAATCGTTAATTAAAATTAACGACTCGGGCAAATTTCGCATCCATTGCTTTAGCAACTTCATTTAATACCTCTTGAGGAATTTCAGAATCAAGAGTTAAAGCAACTAAAGCAGTACCACCTTTTGCTTCACGTGATAATTGCAAATTAGCGATATTTATATTGTGTTTTCCTAAAATTCCACCAATTAAACCAAGCATGCCTGGTCTATCAGAATATTTCAAAAATGCCATGTGATCACTTATTGCAACATCTAATTCATATTTATCGATGCCAACTAATTTAACTGTTGAATTTGTTCCAGAAATTGTTCCTGAAACAGAAACATGTTCTGCAGAATTTGTTGTAACTTCTACTTTTGCTTGAACTCTATAATTTGAAGATTCTTTATCAGTAAAAATTGAAGAATCAATTCCCCGATCAATTGCAATATTTGGAGCATTCACATAGGTAACTGCAACATCAACTAATTGAGTTAGAACACCCTTAAGAGCTGAAGTTTGTAAAATTTTGACATCGTTTTCTACAACTTCTCCCCTAATTTCAACATGAACTCTAGTTACAGAACTAGTAACTAAACAAGCTGCAATTCTTCCTAAATTTTCAACTAAAGGTAAAAGTGGTCTGACAGGTTTTGCAATTGCTCCACCTTTAACATTTACTGCATCAGGAACTAATTCACCACTTAAGGCAAGACGAACAGACTTTGCAACAGCAATTCCTGCTTTTTCTTGAGCTTCATCAGTTGAGGCACCTAAATGGGGAGTGCTTACAACTTCGTCTAATTCAAAAAGAGGTGAATCTGTGCAAGGTTCTTTTGAAAATACATCAAGGCCTGCACCTGCGACTCTTTTTTCTTTTATTGCGTTATAAAGAGCGGTTTCATCTAAAATTCCACCGCGAGATGCATTAATAATTCTGACACTTGGTTTAACTTTTCTTAAAGCATCTTCACCGATTAGTCCAATTGTTTCTGGATTTTTAGGAAGATGAATGGTTATGAAATCACTTTGCTCAAGTAATTCATCTAATGAAACCATTTTCACATTGTGTTGTGCAGCTTTGGCAGGTTGAACATATGGATCATAAGCAATGAGATTTACTCCAAAACCTAATAATCTTTGTGCAACTAAAACACCAATTCTTCCAAAACCAACAATTCCAATGGTCTTATCTAGTAATTCAACTCCTGTAAATTTACTTCTTTTCCATTGTCCATTTTTTAAGGTTATATTTGCAGGCACTAAATTTCTTGCAGTAGCTAAAATTAATGAAATTGCTAATTCTGCTGCTGAAGTAATATTTGAAGTTGGAGCATTGACCACCATCACTCCATTTTCTGAAGCAACTTTTACATCTACATTGTCTAAACCAACACCTGCTCTTGCAATAACTTTTAAGTTTTTAGCATGACTTAAAGCTTCTGCATCAAGTTTTGTGGCAGAACGAATCAATATGGCATCGGCATTTTCTAAATGCTTAAATAATTCTTCTCTATTGGTACCATCACAATTTTTAATTTCAAATTCGCTGCCCAAAGCACTAATAGTTGCTGGTGATAATTCTTCAGCGATAACCACGATTGGCTTGGACATAAATCTAGCCTACTTTGTTAGATTTTTTCTTTTTACAAGCATTAGAACAGTATTTAACTTCATGCCAATTTTTAGCCCACGATTTTCGCCAGGTCATTTTTCGACCACATTGAACACATATTTTTTCTAATTTAGGATGTTTAGAAATGTGTTGGCCCATTTAATAATTATTTATTAAATGGGCCAAATACGCTATTTGAAATTAGCGAGAAACTTTACCTGCGAAATCATCTTGGGATTTATCAACCCAAGCCATCAAGTCGCGCAACTTCTTACCAACTTCCTCAATTTGAGCTTGTTCGCCTTCTGCTCTAAATTTCTTGAATTTTTTTGCTCCATTATCTTGATCATCGATGAAATCTTTGGCAAATGAACCATCTTGAATTCTATTCAAGATTTTCTTCATTCTCTTCTTGGTCTTTTTGTTAATTACTTTTGGACCAGAAACATAATCGCCATATTCTGCTGTGTCAGAAACTGACCAGCGCATTTTGGCAATGCCACCTTCATACATAAGATCTACAATTAGTTTTAATTCATGCAAGCATTCAAAATAAGCAACTTCTGGTTGATAACCTGCTTCAACTAAAGTTTCAAAACCTGCTTGAACTAAAGCGGTAGTTCCTCCGCAAAGCACTGCTTGTTCACCAAACAAATCAGTTTCAGTTTCTTCAGTGAAAGTTGTCTTAATTCCACCTGCTCTTAATCCACCAATTGCTTTAGCGTAAGACAGGGCCAACTCCCAAGCTTTTCCTGAATTATTTTGTTCAACTGCCACAATTACAGGAACTCCGCGACCATTTGTGTATTCGCGACGAACTAAATGTCCTGGACCTTTTGGTGCAACCATGCACACATCAACATCTTTTGGAGGTTTGATGTAACCAAAACGAATATTAAAACCGTGAGAAAAGAACAATGCTTTATTGCTTGTTAAATTTGGTTCAATTGATTCTTTATAAATGTGTCGTTGCACATGATCAGGTGCCAAAATCATAATTACATCTGCTTCTTGAGCAGCTTGTGCAGGAGTTACAACTCTTAATCCTTCTTTTTCTGCTTTTGCTCTACTTGGAGAGCCTTCTTTTAAACCAACACGAACATCTACACCTGAATCACGAAGATTTAATGCATGAGCATGACCTTGTGAACCATAACCAATTACAGCAACTTTCTTAGATTTAATAATTTCTAAATCTGCATCTTTGTCATAAAACATTTCGGCCATTTGCTTCTTCTTTCCTTTTCTTATTTGGTTGGTTGTTACTTAGCGTAATGTGCGCTCAGATGCAGATTTTGCTCCGCGTCCAATAGCCACCATGCCTGATTGAACTAATTCTTTTATGCCATATTCTTCCAAGACCTTTAAGAGTGCTTGGATTTTGTCATGATTTCCTGTTGCTTCAATTGTTATGGCATCTGGTGAAACATCTACTACTTTTGCTCTAAATAGAGAAACTGTTTCTAAAATATTTGATCGATTTTGAGCATCTGCTTTTACTTTTACTAAAAGTAATTCTCTTTGCACAGCGGCTGTGTTATCAAGTTCAACTATTTTTAGAACGTTTACTAATTTGTTTAATTGTTTTGTAACTTGTTCTAATGGAGATTCTGCAACATTAACCACAATCGTCATTCTTGAAACTCCATCAGTTTCCGTTGGTCCAACAGCTAGAGATTCAATATTGAATCCGCGTCTAGCGAATAAACTGGCAGTTCTTGCCAAAACTCCAGGTTGATCTTCAACTAAAACGCTTAAAGTGTGTCTACTCATTCGTCATCACTTCGCATCCATTTTGGAGCCATATCGCGAGCAAATTTGATTTCAGAATTACTCATACCTGCTGCCACCATTGGCCAAACCATGGCATCTTTATGAACTACGAAATCAATTACTACTGGGGCATCATTTAGTCCTAGTGCTTTTTCAATAACTACATCAACTTCATCTTTGTTTTCGCAACGCAATCCATGACATCCATAAGCATCTGCAAGTTTTACAAAATCTGGAATTCTGTTGGTGTGAAGATCTGTATTTGAATATCTATTGTTATAAAACAATGATTGCCATTGTCTAACCATGCCCAGTGCATTGTTATTAATCAATCCAACTTTGATTGGAATGTTATTAATAGTGCAAGTAGCTAATTCTTGATTAGTCATTTGGAAACATCCATCGCCATCAATTGCCCACACATCTTTATCTGGTGCTCCCACTTTGGCACCCATGGCAGCAGGAATTGCATAACCCATAGTTCCTAATCCACCTGAGTTAAGCCAAGTTCCTGGTTTTTCATATTTAATAAATTGGGCAGCCCACATTTGATGTTGACCAACACCTGCTGCATATAAAGCATCAGGGCCAGTGATTTCACCAATTCTTTGAATCACATATTGAGGTGACAAAGATCCATCATGTGGTTCGTCATAACCAAGTGGATATTCATTTCTTAATCTATTTAAATTTGCCCACCATGCTTCATAATTTCCGATTCGACCTGCTTTATGTTCGTCTTTAATTGCAGCAATTAGTTCAATCATGGTTTCTTTGGCATCACCAACAATTGGTACATGAGCAAATCTATTTTTTCCAATTTCTGCTGGATCTATATCAATATGAATTACATCTGCTTCTGGAGCAAAAGAAGAAAGTTGTCCAGTTACACGATCATCAAATCTTGTGCCAATAGCAATTAATAAATCACTTTGTTGCAAAGATCCAACTGCAGCAACGGTTCCGTGCATGCCAGGCATTCCTAAATGTTGAGGATGAGAATCTGGAAACGCACCTCTTGCCATCAAAGTTGTAACAACAGGAATTTGAGTAAGTTCTGCTAATTGGAATAGTTCTTTATTTGCTTCTGACTTAATAACTCCGCCACCAATATAAAGAACTGGTTTCTTAGCATTAACGATTCTTTCAGCAGCTTCTTTTACTCTTTTTGCATTTGGTTTAGAAGTTGGATGATAACCAGGTAAATTCATTACTGGAGGCCAACTAAATTTAGTTTTTGCATTTAATGCATCTTTTGAAATATCAACTAAAACAGGACCTGGTCTTCCTGATGAAGCAATATGAAACGCTTCAGCAATTGCTCTAGGAATGTCATCTGCTTTTGTTACTAAATAATTGTGTTTTGTAATTGGAAAAGTGATTCCTCTAATATCTGCTTCTTGAAAAGCATCTGTACCAATTGCGTTTGAAGGAACTTGGCCAGTTATTGCAACCATTGGCACAGAATCCATATGTGCATCAGCTATTGGTGTTACAAGATTTGTAGCCCCTGGTCCACTTGTTGCCATACAAACTCCAACACGACCAGTTGCAAGGGCATAACCTTCTGCAGCATGACCTGCACCTTGTTCATGTCGAACTAAAATGTGACGCAATTTTTTTGAATCCATTAATGGATCGTATGCAGGAAGAATTGCTCCGCCAGGAATTCCAAAGACTGTATCTACACCTGCAGATTCCAAAGATTGAACTAAACTTTGAGCACCGGTGATCTCGGTCATGACTTATGTTTCCTTTAAATCGGGGAAGAATTCTTTTTAAGGAATCCTTCAATTGTTTCAGTAGCCTTTAGCCCACTAAAAAACCCCCCGGCCTTTTTTAGGCAAACGGAGGGTGGCGCGTGGGCTAATTCTTGCTAGCCGACGCGCTCGCTAACTACCACGAGTGCATTTCTCATTGAACAAAACTTTAGCAGTCAAAGTTTCATACGTCTAGACCTATCCCCTTTGCTCAATTGAGGAGAAAAAATTAGCAAGAATTAAACTAAGAATTGTTATGGATCTAGACAAAGTCATTCTCTATTACGCATTTACTCCCGTTAATGACCCGCAAGCATTAATGCTGTGGCAAAAAACTTTATGCCAATCTTTGAATATAAAGGGCAGAATTCTAATTTCAACTCATGGCATAAACGGCACATTGGGTGGAAAAATGGAAGATTTAAAAAAGTACATCAAACAAACCAGACTTTATCCAGGGTTTAAAAAAATAGATTTTAAATGGTCCGAAGGAACTGGTAATGATTTTCCAAAATTAAAGGTGAAAGTAAAAGAAGAATTAGTTCCATTTGGTGACACGAAAGAAATAAAGGTTGGTGAAAATGGAATCATCGGTGGAGGCACACATTTAAAGCCTGAACAAGTTCATAAATTAATCGAAGAAAGAAAAGAAGACGTAGTCTTCTTTGATGGCAGAAATGCTTTTGAAGCAAAAGTTGGAAAATTTAAAGACGCAGTTGTACCTCAAACATCAACAACTAGAGATTTTATAGATGAGCTTGAAAGTGGAAAATATGACCACTTAAAAAATAAAGCAGTAGTAACTTATTGCACCGGTGGAATCCGTTGCGAAGTTTTATCAGTATTGATGAAAAATAGAGGCTTTAGTGAGGTTTACCAAATAAAAGGCGGAATTGTTCGCTATGGAAATAAATACGGTGATGATGGATTATGGGAAGGATCTTTATATACCTTCGATGATCGTTTAACTATTGATTTCAGTGATCACACTAAATTGATTGGAACTTGTGCAAGATGCAGCGCTAAAACAAAATCCTTTAGAAATTGCCAAAATCCAAATTGTCATCAACTTGTATTACTTTGTGATGATTGTTATGCCACACACGTTGGAATGCCTTGTGTGCATGATCGCGAAACTAAACAAAATCGCGAACTTGTTGGTTAATTACAAACAGCACCTTTAGCTGAAGTTCCTACTAAACGGGCATATTTTCCTAAAACACCAGTTGTATATCTAGCAGGTGCTGGTTTCCAAGTTGTTTTTCTTTTTGCCAAAGTTTCTTCGTCAACTAATAAATCTAATCTTCTATTTGTTAAATCTAATTTGATTTTGTCACCAGTTTCAACCAAAGCAATTGGTCCACCATCGGTTGCTTCTGGTGCAACGTGTCCTATACAAAAACCTGCTGTTGCTCCACTAAATCTTCCATCTGTTACTAACATGACATCTTTTCCCAGTCCTGCACCTTTAATTGCTGCAGTTACTGCCAACATTTCACGCATTCCAGGACCACCTTTTGGTCCTTCATACCTAATAACTACAACGTCACCTTTAACAATTTTTCCTTGAGTTAAGGCTTCCATAGCAAATTTTTCATCATCAAAAACTTTTGCAGTTCCTTCAAAAACTGGAGATTCAACTGAAGCAGCTTTAATAACAGAACCTTCTGGAGCAAGGGAACCTTTAAGAATTACTAAACCACCGGTTTTGTGTATTGGATTATTAACTGCATAAATAATTTTTCCATCAGGATCAGGTGGATTTATTTCTTGTAAGTTTTCTGCCAATGTTTTTCCAGTAACAGTTAACGCATCACCGTGTAATAAACCTGCATCAAGCAAAGCTTTCATCACAACTGGAACTCCACCAATTTTGTCCAAATCGTTCATGACATATCGACCAAATGGTTTTACATCTGCAAGGTGAGGCGTTTTATCACCGATTCGATTAAAATCATCAATTGTTAAATCCACTTTTGCTTCATGAGCAATTGCCAATAAATGTAGAACTGCATTTGTTGATCCACCAAGTGCCATCAATACTGTGATGGCATTTTCAAATGCTTTTTTGGTCATAATGTCTCTTGCAGTAATACCTCTTCTAATTAAATTAACAACTGCTTCACCTGCTGCAAATGCATCTGCATCTCTTCTTGAATCAACTGCTGGAGCACTTGCACTTCCAGGAAGTGCCATTCCTAAAGCTTCAGCTGCAGAACTCATGGTGTTGGCAGTAAACATCCCGCCACAAGCTCCTTCGCCAGGACATGCTGCTCTTTCAATATCTCCTAATTCTTTTTCAGATATTTTTCCAAGGGCGCAAGCTCCTACACCTTCAAAAACATCTTGAATTGTTAAATCTTTTCCATTTAAATTTCCAGGCATTATTGAACCGTTATAAATAAATACGTTTGCTAAATCTAATCTTGCTGCAGCCATTAACATTCCTGGTAATGATTTGTCACATCCTGCCAAAGTGACACTGCCATCTAATCTTTCAGCGTGCATGACACATTCCACAGAATCTGTAATTATTTCTCTACTTACTAATGAAGCACGCATACCTTCATGCCCCATAGAAATTCCATCTGAAACTGAAATGGTTGCAAATTCCATGGGAAATCCACCTGCTGCGAATACTCCTGCTTTTGCTTTTTCGGCTAAACGTCTTAAAGACATATTGCAAGGAGTGATTTCATTCCAAGAAGAAGCAATGCCTATTTGGGGTTTTTTAAAATCTTCATCTTTCATTCCCACGGCACGTAACATGGCACGTGCAGGAGCTCTTTCAAAACCTTCAGTTACATCTTTACTTCTGGGTTTTAAATCACCTGGTTTAGTTGCCATATAAATACTGTATCTATATCAATTCTTTTTGACGTTAACTACCTAATGTTTTCAAGATTAATTCTCTTACTTTGGCAGCATCTGCACTTCCACCAGTGGTTTTCATAACTGCTCCAACAATTACTCCGACTACCTGAACTTTTCCTTCTTTAATTTTTGCTGCTGCATCAGGATTTGCAGCAATTGCTTCATTGATTGCTGGAAGTAATGCGGAATCATCTGCAACTACAACCAATTTTCTTTTTTCCATAACTTGGTCAGGATTTCCTTCTCCAAGTAAAATTCCATCGATTACTTGACGAGCTAATTTGTCGGTTAATTTTCCATCATTTACTAATTGATCAATTCTTGCCACATCTTCTGGTTTGATTTTTAAGCTACTTAATTCAATTCCTGATTCACTTGCTCTTCTAGCTAATTCTCCTGCCCACCACTTTCTTGCAGCTGCAGGTGTTGCTCCTTTTGAAATAGTTTCAGAAATTAAATCAACTGCTCCTAAAGTAGAAACATCTCTCATTTCTAAATCAGTAAAGCCCCACTCTTTGGCAAGTCTTGCTCTTCTAATTGAAGGCTGTTCTGGAAGTTCAGATTTTAATTTTTCAATCCAGTTTTTATCTGGAGCAATTGGTACTAGATCTGGTTCAGGAAAGTATCTATATTCCTCTGCTACTTCTTTACTTCTTCCACTTCTTGTAGAACCTGTATCTTCTTGAAAATGTCTAGTTTCTTGTTTAATTTTGTTACCTTTATCAAGCTCGACTGCTTGTCTTTCTATTTCACTTCTGATTGCTCTTTCCACACTTCGAAGTGAGTTAACGTTTTTAGTTTCTGTTCTTGTGCCCCATTCTTTATTTCCCTTTGGAGTCAAAGAAAGATTCACATCGC
>JACCED012034145.1_pt1 | contig 22886 bp, 23 predicted proteins | sample 7455021 | NCBI WGS metagenome assembly JACCED01 (sample SAMN15323456, study PRJNA562643) | freshwater metagenome | isolation source: river surface water | place: USA:Blue River Watershed | collected 2017-08-19
GGGTTATTGACATGTCCTGAAAGTGAATAAAGCGTTGCACCCTTTGACTTTTCAGTACCCATTGATTGGTACCACTCAGCGCCATTAGCGATGATGGCTGGTACAGATGAAATTGATTCAACGTTATTGACAACTGTTGGTCGGGCATAAAGACCGGCAATTGCTGGAAATGGTGGACGCAGACGTGGTTGACCACGGAAGCCTTCAAGGGAATCAAGGAGTGCTGTTTCTTCACCGCAGATGTAAGCACCTGCACCAATGTGCAAGGTGACATCAATGCCATTTCCAAGGTGTCCTGCCTTATATGCATCAGCAATCGCAGCATTTACTCGGCGAACAACGTGGGTTACTTCGCCGCGAATATAAATAAAAGCGTGCTTTGCACGAATTGCGTGGCAAGCGATTATGCAACCTTCGATGAGCACATGTGGGTTGGCCATGAGAAGTGGAGTGTCTTTACAAGTACCTGGCTCAGATTCGTCAGCGTTCACAACGAGATAGTGATCTTTGTTATCACCCTGTGGAATGAAGCCCCACTTCATTCCTGTTGGGAACCCTGCGCCGCCGCGCCCACGTAAACCTGAATCTTTAACGATTTGAATGACCGCATCTGGATCCATAGCGAGCGCTTTCTTTGCTGCGCTATATCCACCATGTCGTGTGTAAGCCTCAATGGTGAATGAATCTTTCTCATCCCAATGTGCAGAAAGGACGGGAGTTAACTTTGACATTACTTACCTTCCTTTGCGAGTTTGAGGCCAAGCAAAGTTGGTTCTCCTGCTTGAACACCTTCACGAGCTAAACCATCATCAAGGCCAGCCAACACTGCTGATGCTTCTTTATAAGTAACCAGACGATTTGGTCCACGAGTTGGCGCAGGTGGATTTCCGGCGCGAGCGCCATCAACCAGCGCCTTTGCGGATTCCACGGTCTGGTTATCGTAAAACTCCCAGTTAGCCATTACGACAGGTGCGTAATCGCAAGCTGCATTACATTCAATATGTTCGAGCGAAACTTTTCCATCAGCAGTAACGCCATCGTTTTCAATTCCGAGGTGATCTTTCAGCGCTGCAAATATGGCATCTCCACCCATAACAGCACACAAAGTATTTGTGCAGACACCAACGTGGTATTCACCGACAGGCTTGCGCTTGTACTGAGTGTAGAAAGTAGCGACTGCAGATACTTCAGCGGTTTCGATTTCAAGAAGTTCAGAAATGGTTTCAATACCTTCGTTGGTGACATAACCAGAAACTGATTGCACATAATGAAGCAAAGGCATAATTGCTGAACGGCTACGTGGGTAGCGTTTAATAATGGTCTGCATGAGATCGCGATCGAGAGTCATTAGCGGTCTACTCCTCCCATAACTGGATCGATTGAAGCCACAGCGCCGATGATGTCGGCAACCATTCCGCCTTCGCTCATCGCAGCTGTTGATTGCAAATTGTTAAAGGAAGGTTCGCGGAAGTGAACTCGATATGGGCGAGTACCACCGTCAGAAACAACATGTGCCGCTAGCTCTCCGCGAGGAGATTCGACTGCAGCATAAGCCTGCCCCGCTGGAACGCGGAAACCCTCTGTTACCAATTTGAAGTGGTGAATCAGAGATTCCATAGAAGAACCCATGATTTCGCGAATGTGATCAAGCGAGTTACCAAGTCCATCTGCACCCAATGCAAGCTGTGCTGGCCAAGCAATTTTCTTATCAGCAACCATTACTGGTTGACCTTCGAGTTTGTCGAGTTTGTCGATAGCTTGCTCGATGATTCGTAGCGATTGCTCAAGTTCGTTCATGCGAATCAAGAAGCGACCGTAAACATCGGCAGTATCTGCTGTTACAACATCAAATTCATAATTTTCGTAACCGCAGTAAGGCTGCATCTTGCGCAGATCCCATGGCAGACCGGTTGAGCGCAGAACTGGTCCAGTAATTCCTAGAGTTGTACAACCTGCTAAATCTAGGTAACCGATTCCTTCAGTGCGCTTCATCCAGATTGTGTTGCCGATGAGTAGCGTTGCATTATCTTTAAAGTTTTTGCGCAGCGTCTTTACGAGTTCACGTAATTTGGAGTTCATTCCCGCTGGCAGATCTTGCGAAACTCCACCTGGACGTACATATGCCATATTCATACGTAGGCCAGTGATTTCTTCAAAAGCATCGAGCACCATTTCACGTTCGCGGAAGGCGAAGAACATAGGTCCCATTGCACCTAGCTCGAGTGCACCGGTTCCGAGTGCAACCATGTGTGACGAGATGCGGTTGAGTTCCATCATCAATACGCGAATAACGGATGCACGCTCTGGAATATCTTCGGTAATGCCGAGTAATTTTTCGACAGCTAGACAGTAAGCCGTTTCGTTAAAGATTGGAGATAGGTAATCCATGCGAGTAGCAAAGGTGACTGCCTGAGTCCAGTTGCGGAATTCGATGTTCTTCTCAATTCCGGTGTGCAGATAACCAATACCAGTACGTACTTCAGTAACAGTTTCGCCTTCGAGTTCAAGAACCAGACGCAGAACGCCGTGAGTAGATGGGTGCTGCGGCCCCATATTTACGATGATGCGCTCTTCTTTTGATTCGCCAATTTCAGAGACGAGTGAATCCCAATCGCCACCGGTAACAGAGAAGACTGTTCCTTCGGTGGTTTCGCGCGAAGCTGCGTATGGATCGAATGTCATCGGTAGCTCCTGCGATTAGAAGGTGCAGGCGTTGTTGCACCTTTATATTCAACTGCGATTCCACCGAGTGGGTAATCCTTACGTTGCGGATGTCCATCCCAATCATCTGGCATCAAGATGCGAGTCAGACCAGGATGGCCATCAAAGATAATTCCAAACATGTCGTAAGTTTCGCGCTCATGCCAGTTATTGCCTGCCCATACTTCAACGACAGATGGGATATGCGGATCAAGTTCAGAGGTCGCAACTTCTAAACGAATGCGCTGATTCTTTGTCATGGAAAGAAGTGGATAGAGCGCAACGAGTTCGGCTCCGGTGCGATCTGGATAGTGAACTCCAGATACACCCATGCACATTTCAAACTTCAGCTTGTCGCGCAAAATAAAAGCGACTTCAACAAGACGGGACTTCTTCACATGCAAAGTAAGTTCGCCACGATCTACAACTACGCGAGTGATGGCATCGGAAAAATCTGGATATGCACGCTCTAAATCATCAGCAACTTCATCGAAGTAACCACCGTATGGTCTTTCCGTTGAACCAAAGGAGACCGCTTGGCGGACCAGCCCACCATAACCTGAGGTATCTCCGGTCCCTGCAGCGCCGAACATACCGCTCTGTTCTTGAGTCATTTACGCCAGCAGCCCCTTCATTTGAATAGTGGGTTTGGCATTCAGTGCAGCAAGTTCTACTTCCTTAATGATCGCTTCACGATTTGGACCGAGCTTGGTATCGCTAATAAGTGCATGTAGCTTGATGATGGCATCCATCAACTGTTCTGGACGTGGTGGGCAGCCTGGAAGATAGATATCAACTGGAACTACGTGATCAACGCCTTGCACAATTGCATAGTTATTAAACATTCCACCTGAAGATGCACACGCACCCATGGAGATAACCCATTTAGGCGCAGTCATTTGATCGTAGATCTGACGAAGTACTGGCGCCATCTTCTGGGAAACGCGACCAGCCACAATCATTAAATCTGCTTGGCGAGGTGATGCAGAGAAACGTTCCATTCCAAAACGTGAAATATCATGCTTGGGCGCAGAACCCAGCGCCATCATCTCAATTGCACAACAAGCTAACCCAAATGTTGCAGGCCAGACAGAGCTCTTGCGCATGTAGCCAGCTAAACCTTCAACTGTTGAAAGCAGAACTCCGCTAGGTAATTTATCTTCTAGGCCCACTAGCTAAACCCCTTCAACGCTTTCAGCTCCATCAAAATTAATCCCATTCCAATCCACCGCGACGCCACACATATGCATACGCAACGAAGACTGTTCCAATAAAGATTGCCATTTCGACTAAACCAAATAGACCTAGTTGATCGAAGGTAACTGCCCATGGATAGAGGAAGACGATTTCAATATCAAAGACGATAAAGAGCATCGCAGTAAGGAAGTACTTAACCGGAAAACGTCCACCTTCGAGCGCTTGTGGAGATGGTTCGATTCCACATTCATACGCTTCTAACTTGGCGCGGTTGTAGCGCGCAGGGCCGGTCACGGCTGCGATTGCTACTGAGAAGACTGCGAATCCAAATCCAATGGCAAAAATAACCAAAATTGGGATATATGGGTTCGAGGTCACGAGCGAAATCCTAAGCGTTTGGACAAGGCAATCAAACCGTTATGGCTTGCGGGCTTTGTGAACTGCGACAACTCCTCCGGTGAGGTTCTTCCAAGAGATATCGACCCATCCAGCCGCTGCAATCTGCGCCGCCAGCGCCTTTTGATCTGGCCAGGCCCTGATGGATTCAGCGAGATATACATAGGCATCGGGATTAGATGAGGTCTTTCGCGCCACTGCTGGCAGGGCCTTCATCAAGTAATTGGTGTAAATCGCGCGGAACGGGGCGAAGGTGGGGCTGGAAAATTCAGTGACCACCAGATGGCCGCCTGGCTTGGTCACTCGCAGCATCTCGGTGAGCGCCCGCTCGGTCTTCTGGGTATTGCGAAGTCCGAAAGAGATGGTTGCTACATCAAATTCGTTATCGCCAAAGGGCAGGTTCAGGGCATCGGCCTTGGTGAAGGGAAGATGGGGGCGGGCTTTTCGGCCAGCTGCCAGCATCCCTTCCGAGAAATCTGCCGGGATGACCTGCGCCCCTGCAGCGGCAAGCGGCTCTGAACTGGAACCTGTCCCTGCGGCTAGGTCGAGGATCTTCATCCCCGGACCGGGGGCGATTATTTTGGTGGTCGCGCGGCGCCACGCTTTTGTGCGGCCCAGGCTCAATAAATCATTGACGAGGTCATAGCGCTTTGCAACGCCATCAAACATGGCGGCAACTTCTTCAGGATTTTTATCCATATTGGCGCGTGACATGCAGATATTCTCCCTGAAGGTAGGCTTCGCGCACAACTTATACAGTTCTCATCAAGTGCGAGAAAGGTTGCTAGCGATGTCAATCGAGTCCAACGCAGGTTCACTGCGCGCTGCAGTCTTTCCACGTAGTTCTGCGCTGACCCAAGCTCTCTTCATTGTTGGTGGAGTTGGCTTTATTGCAGCGCTGGCGCAAATCGCAATTCCAGTTCCAGGTTCACCTGTGCCTGTTACGGGACAAACCTTGGCAGTTTTCCTCATCGGAACTACGTACGGCGCTCGCTTTGGTGTAACTACTTTTGCTCTTTATTTACTTGCCGGAATTGCAGGAGCACCAATTTTTGCAAGCGCAGGACATGGCATAGAAAAAATTGTTGGTGCCACTGGTGGCTACCTAGTTGGAATGCTGGTTGCCTCTTTTCTTCTTGGATATCTTGCTGATCGCAAAGCAGATCAGAAGTTTAGAACTTCATTTCCCGCTTTAATTTTGGGCGATCTAATTATCTTCACCTTCGGGCTAGTCTGGTTACAACAATCTTTAGATCTATCGTGGTCACAGACAATTTCTGCAGGACTTACTCCCTTTATTTTTGGCGAGCTGCTGAAAGTTGCCATTACCGCAACTTCCCTTCCGCTTATTTGGCGCAGAATTTCTCGAACACTTAATAATTAAATGGTGGCTTTAATCCCAGTCACCACAACGCGTATTGGTGAACATCTCCCCCTCTTAGATTTACTTCCAGATAATCAACCACTGTCATGGGTACGCGGTGGTGATGGATTTGTAGGTTGGGGAATCCACGCAAGTACGACAGTAAGTGGGCGCGATCGCTTCAGCAAAGCGCGTGAGTGGTGGCATCAGCAGTTAGAAACTTTCTCCATATCAAATCATGTTCATGGCAGTGGAACGGGACCACTGCTCTTTACATCATTTTCATTCGATCGCAACGAAGAATCCATTCTGATAATTCCAAAAGTAATCGTTGGTAAAAAAGGAAATAATTCTTGGATTACGTGGATTGGTGAAGAGCCACAACCTGCTCTGCTTGAAGAAGCACCGACGCTTTCGCAGAGCGATCTGGCATTTAGCGATGGTTCGCTCTCAAGCGCTGAATGGAAAGTACGAGTTGCGCGAGCGATTTCCCGCATTGAAGCGTTAGAGGTGGACAAGGTTGTTCTTGCTCGCGATTTACGTGCCACAGCAAGTGGGGTAATTGAACAGCGAACAATCTTGAAACATTTAGCTGCACAATATCCATCCACTTGGACCTTCGCAGTTGATGGACTCATCGGTGCTACGCCCGAACTCTTAATGCGACTCTCTCGCGGCATGGTGACATCGCGCGTACTTGCCGGCACGATTCCCAAAACCGGTGATGATGGGAAAGATTTAGCTCTCGCTGCCTCACTTGCCCGATCATCCAAAGATTTAGAAGAACATGAATATGCGGTGCGGTCTGTTGCTGATGCACTCGAGCCATTCTGTTCATCAACAAATGTTCCTGAATCGCCTTTTGTTTTACACCTTGCCAACGTCATGCACTTAGCAACAGATGTCACTGGTGCGCTTATCGAAAGTAAGCAACATATCGATGCATTTTCACTTTTGCAGAGTTTGCATCCATCAGCAGCGGTCTGTGGAACTCCACGCGGCGCAGCTTTTGACCTCATTACTGAAATTGAGGGCATGAGCCGTGGCCGCTATGCCGGCCCTGTTGGTTGGATCGACGCCAGCGGTGATGGCGAACTTGGAATCGCGCTGCGCTCAGGTCAGATACGTGGCAACGAAATTAGAATTTTTGCAGGATGCGGAATTGTCGCTGGCTCTGACCCAGATAAAGAGTTGGAAGAAAGTAGCGCCAAGATGATTGCGATGCGCTCAGCGCTACATTGATTCAACGTTAGCGTAAATACTCTTTAGAAAATCTGCCGTTTGCTCTCGATCTGGTGCTGAAACAATCACCACACTAATTCCAGAAATTGGCGCTACAAGTTCACGCTGCAATTCGGGAACCGATGAAATGGTCTTGGCGGGTATCCCTATCGCACTTGCAATCGCAGCTAAATCTCTATCGTGCGGAGTGCCGAATACCTCTTCAAATCCATCAACCCCCCGCTGTGAAAGCGTTGAGAAAATTCCACCACCATTGTTGTTGATGACAAAAATTTTCAGATTGATATTTTCATTATGAATCAAACCCGTTAAATCATGTAAAAATCCTAGGTCTCCAAGAACGGCAATGGTTGATGAGCGCTGTGAAGCAATTCCCAGCGCTGTTGAGATATTGCCATCAATTCCGGCAAGGCCACGGTTGGCAAAGGTTTCAACCCCAGTGCGAGCTGCCGCAAATCCCTCTAGATCTCGGATAGGTCTTGAAGATGAGATGAAGAGTGAGGAACCTGTTGCAATATGCGAACCGATTTCACGAGCAATCAACGGTTCTGACCACTGAGAAATATCAGCAACTAGTTTCGCCGCGCGCTGTGAGTATTTCTGCCATTTTTCGTTGTACTCAGAATCTGCTGGTTGTACTTCAACACGAGGCAGTTGTAAGAATTTTTGGTCTGCCAAACGATCGGAGTCAACTGTAGCCATGCGTGGATCAATCACGATCTCTTTTCGAGCTAGCTTCACAAAGTTATTAATTGAGCGCGAAAGTGTGGTGCGACCAATGACTACGACGGTATCGGGCGCTAAATCTTGCGCAATTGTGCGCGATGTCAGAAATATGCTGGCGTGCGATATTGCGCTATCGAAGGTAAGTGGATCTTCTGCGATGACGGGCCAACCAAGTGCAGAGGCGAAATTTTTAACTGCCTCAGCCGACAAACCTCCGCGGTCATGTCCAATTACTAAAACTCCCCGAGTGGATTTTGTGTAGAACGTTCCTGGACCTTTGCGATCAAAAACTTTTGGTGTGATAACAGTTAAGTTTTCTAGCCAAGTCTCATCGTTATCTCCAATGAGTGGCTCTTCAAATTGAACGTTGAGGTGCACCGGACCTGATTGCAGAGAATTAAAGGGAAGTTCCATTGGATATGCACTTCCTGAGATATCTGCAAAGTACCGCACTGCCTTACCAAAAATTCGTGCTTGTTCAGTTGTTTGGTTAGCACCTGTTCGACGCAGAAATGCCGGACGATCGGCTGTTAATACCAGAAGTGGAGAATTTGTATGAGCAGCTTCTAAAACTGCTGGGTGGTAATTAGCTACAGCAGTTCCACTTGTGCAGACAATTGGAACTGGACGCCCTGAAGCTTTAGCGATGCCAAGTGCAAAAAACGCCGCGGTTCGTTCATCAATTCTGACGTGTAATTTAATCAAGCCGCGTTTATGGGCTTGAAAGAAAGCCAGCGAAAGCGGTGCATTTCTTGAGCCAGGAGAAATCACCACATCAGTAACGCCAGCTTCGATGATTTGGCGGACGATCACGCGCGCTAGTTGCGTTGCTGGGCTCATCCAATCAACTCCGCTGTTCTCATAACGCGATTCTTCCACCATTCATAGCGGTCGGGCGCCACATCATGACCGTCTAACTCAGGTTCAAAATCGTTAATTGCAATCTCACCGTTAACAATGGGCAGTTCGGCAACATCTGCCGCAAGTAGAGAACCTGTTCCAAGACCGCAATCGAATTTCATGTCAGGAAATGATGCCGCTAGATATAGGCCGTATTGAATTCCTACAGCGCTCTCTAACGCACTTGAAACCACAACCGGGAGTTTGTGGTGTGCTGCTAACTTTTGCGCTCTAGCGATTCCACCTAGCGGTTGTACTTTGAGCATCAATACATCGATTGCATCTGTGAGGTTTACGGCGAATGGATCGTTGGCTTTGCGCAGAACTTCATCTCCAGCAATCTTGATATCAATCTTTATTTTTTCTTTTAACTCTCGCAATTCGTCAACAGTTGCACAGGGTTGTTCTACATACTCAAGTGGTCCAGTAATCTCATAAATTGCCTGAAGATTTGTCATTGCATCTGCGACGGACCAATTGCCATTGACATCAATACGTATCTTTGCCTTCGGGCTTAAAGATCTCACTTTTGCTAATCGAACAAGATCTTCAGCCAAATTATCGCCCACTTTTACTTTGAACGTTTCAACTCCTGGGAATGCTGCCACGATTCGCTCAATATCTGCTGAATCGTTTAATGCGGGAATGGTTCCATTTACCTTCACTGAGTTTCGGAAGATACGCGGACGTGGACTAGTTGCAGCCTCGATAGCGCAAGCCAACCATGGCGCTGCTTCTTCATCGCTGTATTCAAGAAAGGGTGAAAACTCCCCCCAGCCATATGTACCTTGGAAGAGCGCGATTTCACGAACACTTACGCCACGAAAGTTGGTCTTAGTTGGCAGCGCAATAACGCGCATACTTTCGAACAGTGAGAGATCCATGTAATTAAGGTCTGCGTGGAAACTTTCCAAAATCAGGTTTGCGCTTTTCTTTATAAGCGTCTCGACCTTCCTGTCCTTCTTCCGATAAATAGAAGAGCAGAGTGGCATCTCCTGCAAGTTGTTGCACACCGGCCAATCCATCATCAGCTGCATTCATAGACGCTTTCAGTAAGCGCAGCGCCATTGGAGAGTTTTGCAACATTTCCCGGCACCAAGAAACTGTCTCTGCTTCGAGTTCTTTCAGCGGAACTACTGTGTTAACCAATCCCATGGAGAGCGCTTCTTGTGCATCGTATTGTCTGGTTAGAAACCAGATTTCACGAGCTTTTTTCTGTCCGACGCTGGCGGCAAGTAAACCTGAACCGTATCCACCATCAAATGAACCAACCATCGGTCCGGTCTGACCAAACTTTGCATTCTCTGCAGCAATGGAAAGATCACAGACCACGTGCAAGACATGTCCGCCACCGATTGCCCAACCAGCAATCATTGCCACAACTGGTTTTGGAGTGCGACGGATTTGAACTTGTAAATCTAAAACGTTAAGTCGACCAACACCTTGTTGCGAAAGTGAGTCATCTCCAAGATATCCGTCATTACCGCGCACGCTAATGTCTCCACCTGAACAAAAAGCTTCATCACCCTGTCCGGTAAGGATAATCACACCTACTTGCGCGTTATCGCGCGCCAATTCAAATGCAGCTTTTAGCTCAATAATTGTCTGAGGACGAAATGCGTTTCGCACCTCTGGACGATTAATGGTGATCTTTGCAATGCCGTCGCCAATTTCATATTTGATATCGGTAAATTTTTCGCCACCAGGACCAGTCACCCACGCGGGGATGGTTCGGTCACCAAAATCACGCTTTATCGGCTTGCTCACGATTCCTCCAATTGGTCTACGAGCGATAGCCTACGCGGGCAATGGAGCAGAACGCACGACGAGATCTTCGCGAAGTCAGTCCCGAGTGGACCGTCAGCGAATTGATGGCTCGCATCGCAAAAGCCTTGGTATCCGATGGACCGGCGCTTTCCTTCAGCGCTACGCCTATCAACCAAGTACCTCCACGCATTTGTATTGTGGTTAAAACCACTGGTTCTTCTGGAATTGCCAAAGAAGTGGGAATTTCAAGTAGCGCACTCCTTGCATCCGCTAAAGCATCAAATAAGTCTGTAGGTGCAGAGTTTGGAAATACTTGGTCACTCTTGTTGCCACTTACCCATATTGCGGGAGTGAATGTTCTTATTCGCTCTCTTGAGCTTGGAACAGAGCCTATTGATCTTAGAAATTATGACGGCGAATATCCTCATGCAGATTTCACAGCAATTGTGCCAACACAACTTTTCCGAGCGCTCAATGGCGATGAAAGATTATTGCGTCACCTTCAGGCTGCAAAGGCTGTACTTGTTGGTGGGGCAGCGCTATCGCCAGAGCTCCGTCTTCAAGCAGAAACTGCTCAGATAAATGTAGTTACTTCATACGGCTCATCTGAAACATCAGGCGGCTGCGTATACAACGGAGTTCCACTCGAAGGCGTAGAAGTTGAATTAACTGCAGAGAAGAAAGTTGCTATCAAGGGGCCGGTACTAGCAACCACATATCTAGGTGCAGAAACGCTGTGGGAAACCAATATGAAAGATGGTTGGTTTATTACAAGTGACACTGGCCGCTTTGAAAACGGAAAATTAATTATTGAAGGCCGAATTGACGATGTGATTATCTCTGGCGGTGAAAACATTTCACTATCAGCCATCGAGAGTTCACTCCACGCTCATTATCCGCATAAATCGTTTGCAGCCTTTGCAATGAAAGATTCACAATGGGGCGATGCGCTCCATGTGGCAGTCGCCGGTACGGGATTTCCGCACGAAGAAGAAATCAACGAGTACCTAGTTGAGAAATTTGGTCCGATGTCTAAACCCAAGGGATATCTCTACCTTCCTGAACTTCCCTTGCTTGGGATTGGAAAAGTTGATAGAAAGAAGTTGCAAGATCTTTTTATGGAGGCCCCAAATTAATATTTGGATTCAAGGCGCCAGACCACGCACACTTCCAGCAGCAATAGCACCTGTGGTGGTCGCGACTGTTTTGGCCGGAAGCAAATGGCAACCATGGTCAGCGCTCTTAGCGCTGATCGTCGCCCTTGCGCTACAGATTGCAGTCAATTACTCAAATGATTACGCAGATGGAATCCGTGGAACCGATGATGTTCGCGTTGGACCGCAACGACTCACAGCGTCTGGGCTGGCATCTGCATCTGCTGTTAAGCGTGCGTCATTTATTGCATTTGCAATTGCGTGTGTAGCAGGTTTAGCACTAGCGGCAATCTCTTCTTGGTGGATTCTGATAGTTGGAGCAATTTCGATCGCTGCTGCATGGGGATACACCGGCGGTAAAACTCCTTATGGTTACCGCGGACTTGGCGAAATTTCAGTCTTTATCTTTTTTGGAGTTGTGGCAACAGTTGGTACTTACTATGTGCAAACTTTGGAGTTCGCTACTGCGCCATTTGCAGCATCGGTAGCTTTAGGATCACTCTCGTGCGCTCTTTTGGCAATTAACAACATCAGAGATCGCGCTCAAGATTTGCAGGTTGGAAAGAAAACATTGGCAGTGCGTTTAGGAGATACTCGCTCGCGACAGTTCTTTATCGCACTTCTAATCGCTCCTTACATTTTCGCACCATTGACAGGAAACCCACTAGCTTTTCTCACGCTCGCCACCGCTCCTCAGGCACTTGCCATTTCACGTGAAGTTCGTAATGGGGCATCTGGCGAAGCACTTATCCCGCTGCTCGGAAAAACTGGTCAATTACAACTTCACTTTGCTCTGACCTTTGCCCTCGCTTTATCCTTCTGACGTCGCACTTGATGAGAAAAGGCTAGAATTTAAATATGGTTCGTGCACTTGTGATTCTCCTGCCTTTGGCACTTACTCTCTATACTTTCATTGATTGCGCAATGCGCGATGATTCACAGTTGAAAAGAATTCCTAAATGGGGATGGTTGTTAGCAATTCTGTTCTTGCAACCCATTGGAGGTATCGTCTATTTAGTTATCGGGCGTGCGCGCCGTCCAAAAGGTCCAAAACCTGGCAAGAAAAGAATTTTGCCGCCAGATGATGATCCTGATTTTCTCCGTGGCCTTTAAATAAAGTCTAAATAAAGTTAGAGGCCGGAATAGGTGTGTTTACCTGTTCCCCAAACATTCACATATACGTAGTTAAATAAGAATGTTGATCCTGCAAAGATGCAGAGCCATGCAGCGCGACGTCCGCGCCAACCTGCAGTTACGCGGGCATGTAGATATGCGGCATAGGCAACCCAAGTGATAAATGCCCACGTCTCTTTTGGATCCCAACCCCAATATCGACCCCACGCGCTCTCTGCCCAGATTGCTCCGGCAATAACCGAGAATGTCCAAAGCGGAAAGACAAATGCAACAAGTCGATATGAAAGTTGATCAAGTACATCGATTGATGGAACTCGCTGCAACCATCGTGGGCGTGCTCCGCGAGATTCAAGACGTTCGAGATATAGATAAGCACCTGCAACTACATTAGAGAAGAGGAAGACTCCTCCAGAGATAATTGCGGCAACTACGTGAATTACTAACCAGGTTGATTTAAGTGCTGGCACAAGTGGTGCGCTATCGCGATACAGCAAAGTAATTGCAGTTCCTAAGGTGAGAAGCGCCGCCAAAGAAACAAAGAGTCCTAACCAGCGAAGATCATATTTGCGAAGTGCAGCCAAATAAGCACCAGTAAAAGCTAGAGCACCAGTAATTGAGAACTCGTACATGTTGCTCCAGGGAACATGCTGATTAGAAATACCGCGGGCGATTACGCCACCAAGCAAAAGCACAAATCCGAGCGCCATTAAAGCAGTTGCAATACGAGCAGCCTTTTCAGTTCGTTTGTAATCTAAAGTTTTTACCAAAACGTTTCCTGCTGTTGCATCTGAAGATTCAGGCGTGCGCACGGCAAATGCAGTTTCAAAGGCATGGGCTACAAAAGAGAGTGCGTAAACTGCCATCGCGGCATAGACAAAATTATTAGAAATGTATGCCCATGAAGTCATTTTTCTCTTCCTCTCTTCACTGCCTCGATGAGATCTGCAATCTCAGCCTCAAGCCCTGGTACGCCATTCTTGGCCAGTCCTGCTACTTCGACACCTGTGCTGGTCTGGCGAATCCAGATTCTTCTGCGACGACCATACAAAGATGAAAGCAACCCGAGAACCGCAACAATACCTCCCAGGAGCGCATAGTTCTTTCCAGGATCTTTCACGACTTGCAGATTCACCCATGGCACAACTGTTTCAAGTGTGATGGAGCCCTCAGCATAGGTATAGGTCTCCCCTGGTTTTACAGAACCAAGGGCAATCCGTTGCAGATTACTAGTATCTAAGCGATAAACAGATTGCGGAATTCCAGAATCCAAACCCAAGTCACCTTTCCAAATTGAAAAGAGCAGCTTTGGATCAAGTAGTTCGGGAAAGATAGATATTGATCCCTGAGTTTCAGTACGTTGATTTGTCGGCAAAAAATTTCCAACAAAACCCACTTGGGGAATTGCATCCGGCACCTTAATTGCACCAATTGACCGAAGATTTCCATCTTGTGGCAAGAAAGGTACTGGACCTTGCAACGCCACATTGCCTTGGGAGTCCCGAACAGTCACCACTGGGCTATACCCATTGGCTTGCAAGTAAACGCGAGTGTTGCCAAAAGTAAGAGGTTTATTAACTTTCAACAATTTTTTTGAGCTTTTACCGTTTTCAGTCACAGTAACCCAGGCTGAATAATCGCGTGGCTGATTTGTCCGTGGATCGTATTGAGCAGCAAATCGGTCAAGTTTGATTTCAAATGAGGCAAGCGATTTCTCATTGCTTAATCTTCCGAGCGATAAGGAGTCATATGTTGTTGGTACATTGATGAATCTTTCACCAACATTGATGATTGCCTCCCCTCGCATTCCGAAAAGCGCTCCAAAACTCACTCCAACTAATATCAAAATGAGGGATAGGTGAAAAAGAAGATTGCCCGTCTCGCGGAAGTAACCTTTCTCGGCAGAGAGCGAATTTTCCTCTCGTTTTACTCGAAAGCGATTCTTCTTAAACCACTCTGAGGCAATCTCTAGCGCTTGCAGATTTCCGGCAACTTCTTGGTGAAATTCCATGCGAGACAGATTGCGAGGCGTCGCAGGCGGTGCAGCGCGCATGGCCTTGTAGTGCTCGAGGCTACGTGGCAGAACACAGCCAGCCAAAGAGATAAAGAGAAGTATGTAAATTGCACTAAACCAAGGTGAACCGTAGACATCGAAGAGATAGAAACGGTCATACCATCGAGCCATATTTGGATCTGTTGCATACATATCTCGTACAGCGATGGGATTAGTGATTCGCTGCGGAATGAGTGATCCAGGGATAGCCGCAATTCCAAGCAACATCAGGAGTATTAGCGCGGTGCGCATGCTGGTGAGTTGTCGCCAGCCATAACGCACGAGTGCTATTGGACCTAACTCTGGAACTTCTATCTTTTCTTTCATCAAATCACCGGCACAAAATCAGCTATCCAAGATCGCATTTCGATCATGAGGTCAGTCCAAATGCCCGTAAGCTGCAAGATCCCAATCAGAATTAGGAAAATTCCCCCTGCTTTTGAAATCACTCCACCTTTTTTCACTACAACTTTACGTATCTTTTCTGATTTATCTAAGAAGAGGCCGGTTGCAATAAACGGAGTGCCTAACCCTATGCAATATCCAAGTGAGAGTATGGATCCCCGCAGTGCGCTCGACTCTTGAAAAGCCAAAGCCTGCACACTGGCTAGTGCGGGTCCAATGCAAGGAGTCCAACCAACTCCGAAGAGAAAACCAAGTAATGGCGCACCGATAAGACCGCCTGTAGTTGAAATGCGCGGTTTAATCGTTGGCATCAGCGGAAATGCTCCAAAAAATATGACGCCCATCAAAATTGTTATTGCTCCCAAGACACGAGTGATTGACTCTTCGTTGGTAGCAATCCGTGCTCCGAGTTCTCCAAAAAGTGCACCGTAAGAGATAAATAGAGCGCTAAAACCTGCTACAAAAAGTAGAGAGCCGAGAAAAACTTTTCCACGTGCGGTTGAAAAACCTGCTGCAAAAGATAAATAACCCGGAACTAGCGGTAGAACGCACGGCGAAACAAAGGAGATAACCCCAGCAAGAATGGCGATAGGAAAAGCGGTTAGTAAGAAACCATCAAGGAGGTGGTTGACTACAAACTCTCTCATTCTGCGCTTACATCCTCAATAAGTTTGGTCAGAGATGCCACCGTGACTGCACCTGATACCCGAGCTGCTACGCCGCCGTTGCGATCAATTACCAAAGTAGTTGGAATGGCATTTGCTGGTAACGATTTGCTAAAGCCCACCAAAATTGAGTCATCAATAATTGTTGGATATGGAATGCCTCGCTTTCGCGCAAAAGCCTCTGCATTCACTGGATTATCACGAGTCAAAATTCCAATAAAAGCCACATCTTGGTATTTCTTCGCCAACGCAGAGAGCACTGGCTCTTCAGCGCGGCAAGGAGAACACCATGAAGCCCAGACATTTACAACGGCAACCTGTCCTCCCGCGAATGAATAATTATTACCACTGAGAGTCATTCCCGAAATTGCTGGTGCTTTCTGCCGAGAACTTTCCTTAATAATTGTTACCGCGCCACTACCTGCAATAAAGCTTTCTTCCGCCTGTGAAGTTCCACTGGTTCCACAACCACTAAGCGCTATCGCTAGAGAAACAATTGGTATGAAGTGCTTCATTTTATTTCTTTGGCAACAAATGACGTGCAGGCTCTAGATACGAAGTTCCCGAAATCATTCCTTCATCATCAAAATGAATCCCAGTTACTGAGGCTAAGGTGCATTCGCGTTTGCGAGGATCATGTAAGAGTCTGCGACCTTCAACTGCGCTACGCAAAATCCAAATTGGAAGTTGGTGTGAAACTACGATGGCATCTTTTCCATCTGCAGCCTTCTTGGCATCAAAGACTGCAGCTAACATCCGTGAAATTTGCTCTTCATACGGCTCACCCCAAGACGGTTTCCATGGGTTATAAAGGTGACGCCATGCAGATGGATGTTTTAAAACTCCACTACCTAATTCAAAAGATTTTCCTTCAAAAATATTTTCGGCTTCAATCAGCCTTTCATCGGTGTGAATCTTGATTCCATGCGCATCTGCGATAGGCGCGGCAGTTTCTTGAGCTCGTTGTAATGGCGATACATGCAAGGCACCGATATTTAAAGGCTTTGACCATTCGCCAATTACCTTTGCCATTTCCTGTCCACGTTGTGAAAGCCGCCAGCCAGGTTGACGTCCGTAGAGGATCTTCTGCGGATTCTCTACCTCACCATGGCGCACGACATAAACGGTGGATTTCATGGTGATAAGCATAAAGCGTCGCTATCAACCTCTCTTCGCTAGGGTAGTGACATGGCACTCACCGCTCAAAGAGCTGCCTTCTTCGATGTAGATAACACCCTTGTGAGAGGGTCCACACTCTACTTTCTCGGACGAGGGATGTATCAACGTGGCTTTTTCACAAAAGCAGATATCTCTCGTTTTGTTGTTGCCAATATTCGTTTTCGAATGACAGGTACTGAAAAGAAGGAAGTTATTGAGAAGTTTCAAAATGCTGCAACTGACTTCATTGGCGGCCACTCTGTTAATGAAATTAAAAAAATTGGAGAAGAGATTTATGACGAGTATGTATCTCCAAAAATTTGGAATGGAACTTTTGAAATAGCAAAATCACATCTAGATAAGGGCGAGGAAGTTTGGCTTGTTACAGCAGCACCTCAAGATATGGCAAATATAATTGCGCAGCGACTAGGTCTAACTGGCGCACTTGGCAGCAAAGCTCATATCGAAAATGGAATTTACACTGGATCGCTTGAAGGAAAACTTTTACATGGAGTCGAAAAGGCAGTAGCAATCCAGAATTTAGCTAATGAAAGAAATTTCAATTTATCAGAGTGCTACGCGTATTCAGATAGCCACAATGACATACCTCTTCTACAATCTGTTGGAAACCCGTGCGCTATTAATCCTGATGCGATTCTGCGCATTCGAGCCCTTGCAGAAGGCTGGCCTATCCATGATTTCCGTCGCGCACGTTTTCTCAATCGCTTACTTGGTCCCGCGGTGAGCCGCTTGGCAGCTATGGCTGCCTGGCTCACTCCTCGAAATAGATAAACACCTCTCAGTTTTCCCGCTCATCTCAATTAGCGGACCAACCTGACTTACGGCTATCGTTGGCAGGTTATGGAAATTCGCTCCTACGCAGATTACTTGCGCACGCTCAATGATGCTGCGCTGATTTCCATGTTCACGCATCGCCCTGATTTAGTAACACCTGTTCCACCAGATATTGCAAGTTTGGCAGTTCGTGCATCTTCTGCGCCGAGCTTGGCTCGCGCTGTAGATGCGCTCAATAAATGGCAGTTACAAGTACTCGAAGTCTGTGCAATTTTGGAAGAGCCGTTCTCTGAAAAAGATGTTGTATCCCTTACTGATAAATCAGCGCTCTTTGTTCTCCCTGGGCTTATTGAAAGGGGGTTGCTCTATAGCGATAAAGATGGCTTGCGGACTCCGACAAATCTCAAAGAAGTGCTCGGCAATGAAGTTGCCGGCCTGGGACCTCGCTCCATGGCGAAGTTGAAGTTAAAGAAGTTAGATGACGCACCCGCTGCAGCTGAAAAAGTTCTCTCCGCAATGGTCTGGGGTCCACCGCGCGGAACAATTAGCGATATCAAGAAACCGTCAGCAGGCGTTGCGTGGTTACTTGAAGAAGGATTCTTAATTCCATTTAACCAACAAACTGTGGTGATGCCCTGTGAAGTAGCCATTTACTTACGTGGAAATAAGGTTCATCGCGAATTAGAAGTGGCCCAACCGAAAATCACTGGAAGCAAGCGTGACTCTCGTAATGTGCAACTTGCTGCAATCGCCAACGTCACGACTTTTCTACGATGGACTGAAGAAGTTCTCAATTACTGGGCGCAAGAGCCTGCTACTGCACTTCGCTCTGGTGGACTAGGAGTACGAGAGCTAAAAGAACTCTCTTTACATTTAGGTGTCGAAGAAAGCTGTGCCGCATTTATCGCTGAAGTTGCTTATTGTGCAGGTTTATTGACAATCGAAGCCGACGACAGAATTCTGCCCACAACACAATTTGACATCTGGTTGATGCAGAGCGCCTCGGCTCGATGGCAAGCGCTAGCTAGCGCTTGGCTCATCTCTTCTCGCGTTTCTGGATTAGTTGGTAAAGAAGGAAGCAAGAACGTTGCTCCATTAGGACCAGAGCTAGATCGCGCTAACGCCGCCAGCACTCGACGATTAACACTCAATTTGCTCAAAGAAAACTCAGATATAGCACCTGACTTTGAGTCGCTTTACCAATCAGCTCTCTGGCTTGCACCAAGCAAGCGCGCCGGTGGATTACAAAAAGATTATTTGTCTTGGGTTTTACGTGAATCGGAATGGCTGGGTATCACTGGCCAAGGCGTAATTTCTCACTATGGAATTGATTTTCTGGAAGGTGGGGATTCTTCAGCTATCGATAGCGATCTTCCAAAAACGGTCGACCATATCTTGATTCAAAGTGACAATACTGCAATCGCACCTGGCCCACTAGAACATGAAATTGCTCAAGAGTTAGCGCTCATTGCAGATGTTGAATCTCGCGGTGGTGCGACTGTCTTTAGATTCTCTGAAAGTTCTATCCGTCGTGGCTTGGACCACGGGCGCACTGGTGATGAGATTTCTAAGTTTCTCTCAAAAACTTCAAAAACTCCCATGCCGCAGCCGCTGCAATACTTGATTACCGATGTTGCTAAAAAGCATGGAAAGTTGCGGGTTGGGAATACTGCTTCTTTTATTCGCTGTGAAGATGCAGCGCTGATTGCACAGATAATCTCTGATAAGCGCTTGGAAATTTTGGGACTTCGAAGAATCGCTCCAGAAGTCTTAATTTCAACTTTTGATGCGGCTGAGGCAATGCATATTTTAAGAAGCTATGGGTATCTACCAGCAGGAGAAGATGCCAGCGGCATGTTGCTGAGTGGACCACGAGTGCAACGCGCGCAAGGGAAGGCGCGTCCTCCACGAATTATTGGTGAAATTGAAAGACCAGATGAGATTCAGATTGAAGGTGCACTACGTGCATTACGCACTGGAGAAAAATCTAGTCGCAAGCAGAGTACGATGCGAAACATCGCAACAGATGCACTTGGTTCACTTCCTCGCACAACAGCAAATGAAACTCTTGAGCTTCTTAGTGACTACTTACAAAATCAACCAAATAAATCTCTTTCGATTGGCTATGCCGATAACAACGGCTTAGTTTCACATCGCATCATCGATCCACTAAAACTTTCTGCTGGCTCACTTTTGGCACGAGATCACGCCAGTGGCGAAGTTCAAACCTTTAGAATCGCGCGAATAACCGGAGTAGCGGCGTTATGACGAGCGAGAAATCCACTGAATACGGCAGACTTGAGCCTATGTTGGCAGCCTTAGAAGCTCTGGTTCGATGCGAGTCACCAAGCGATGATCTAAGCGCTTGCCGTGAAGTTGTTCGATTAGCGAGCGATATTGCTACTCGTGTTTTAGGCGTTCCCGCTCAGATAAAAGAGATAGAAGGACGTCCCGTTTTCTGGTGGGGCGCTGAAAAACCTGAAGTTCTTGTACTAGCTCATCTCGATACCGTTTGGCCAATCGGATCATTTCAACCAGTGTGGGAAATCGATGGAGATGTACTTCGAGGTCCCGGCACCTTTGATATGAAAGCGGGATTTATTCAAGCGCTCTACGCACTCAAAGGAATCGAAGGTCCGGTTGCACTAGTTGCAACTACAGATGAAGAAACTGGAAGCCACGCATCAAAGGCGCTTATCAAAGAACTTTCTGCAAACGCTAAAGCTGTACTGGTTTTGGAAGCTTCATTAGATGGAAAGGTGAAGACTGGGCGCAAGGGAACTGCGATGTACCAAATAAAAGTTATTGGTCTAGCTTCGCATGCCGGCCTAGAGCCTGAAAAGGGAGTCAACGCAACAACTGAAATTGCACATGCTATCTTGGCGCTTGGTCAATTAGAGAATTTAGAGCACGGTACAACGGTTGTTCCTACGCTGTTACATTCTGGAAATACCACAAATACAGTTCCAGATTTAGCAGTACTCGATGTTGATGCCCGTTCATTTTCACAAGCAGAATTGGAACGAGTAGATCGCGCCATTAAGAATTTAGTAGCGGTCAATCCAGCAGCGCGGCTGGAAATTTCTGGCGGCCTCAATCGCCCACCACTGCAACCATCATCTACCAAAGTTCTCTACGAACGTGCCGAAAAAGTTGCTGCGGCAATTGGTATGAAACCGTTGGGGTGCGCTGAAGTTGGTGGAGCTAGCGATGGAAACTTTGCTGCAGCAGCTGGAGCGCAAGTTCTAGATGGACTTGGCGCAGTTGGCGGAGGTGCACATGCTCCATCCGAATGGGTAAGCATCTCTTCGATGCAAGAACGTAGCGATTTTCTCCACGCATTTATAAAGGATCTACTTGCATGACCGACGGCCCACTAATTGTTCAGAGCGATAAGACGCTGCTACTTGATGTTGATCATGCACTTTCTACCGAATGTCGTCGCGCTATTGCGCCCTTTGCTGAGCTAGAGAGATCTCCTGAACATATTCATACCTATCGCCTTACCAATCTTGGACTTTGGAATGCGCGAGCTGCCGGCCATGATGCAGAGCAGGTAATCGATACTTTAATTAAGTACTCGCGATTCGCAGTACCGCATTCGCTTCTGGTTGATGTCGCCGAAACAATGTCTCGTTACGGAAGACTACGTCTTGAGGCCGATCCAGTTCACGGACTTATCCTCGTCACAACAGATACCGGAGTTCTGGAAGAAGTTATCCGCGCTAAAAAGATTGCTCCACTTCTTGGAGTTCGAATTGATAAAGAAACTATCGCAGTACATCCCAGCCAACGCGGGCAAATCAAACAATCACTCTTACGTTTAGGGTGGCCAGCAGAAGATTTTGCGGGATACGTTGATGGTCAAGCACATGAAATCGCACTTAAAGAAGAAGGCTGGAAGATCCGTCAATATCAAGAGCACGCTGCTGAAGGATTCTGGCACGGCGGGTCTGGAGTCGTTGTTCTACCTTGCGGTGCCGGAAAAACAATTGTGGGTGCAGCAGCAATGGCACATGCCAAAGCAACAACGCTGATTCTGGTAACCAATACCGTTGCAGCACGTCAATGGCGCGATGAATTATTAAGACGTACAACGCTTAATGAAGATGAAATCGGTGAATATTCCGGTTCCAAGAAAGAGATAAGACCCGTCACAATCGCTACTTATCAGGTCATGACAAAGAAGAAGAATGGTGTTTACGCACACCTAGACCTCTTTGATACACATGACTGGGGTTTGATTATTTATGACGAGGTGCACTTACTACCTGCGCCAATCTTCCGCTTTACCGCAGATATTCAGTCGCGCCGTCGTTTAGGCCTGACCGCCACCTTGGTTCGTGAGGATGGCATGGAAGGCGAAGTTTTTTCGCTCATTGGACCAAAGCGATTTGATGTTCCGTGGAAGGAGATTGAAGCGCAAGGTTATATCGCACCAGCTGAATGCATTGAGGTGCGCGTCAATCTCACCGAAACAGAGCGCCTTTCATATGCCACTGCAGAACCTGAAGAACGATATCGATTCTGTGCAACAACACGCACCAAACGCAACGTTGTTGAAGAGTTGGTAGCGCACCACGCTGGAGAGCAAGTTCTTGTTATTGGTCAATACATTGATCAGTTAGATGATCTCTCAGAGACGCTAGGTGTACCTCTCATTAAAGGAGATACTCCACAAAAAGAACGTGAAAGGTTATTTGCAGCTTTTCGAAGTGGCGAAGTTACCTGCCTCGTAGTCTCAAAGGTTGCTAATTTCTCTGTTGACCTTCCAGAAGCAACCATTGCTATTCAAGTATCAGGAGCATTCGGTTCACGCCAAGAAGAAGCCCAACGTTTAGGGCGTATTCTGCGCCCTAAATCAGATGGACGGGGAGCTAAGTTCTATTCTGTTGTTTCACGCGACACTATTGATCAAGATTTTGCACAGAACCGCCAACGATTTTTAGCAGAGCAGGGTTACTCGTACCGAATTATTGACGCCGACGATGTTTTTCAAGGGAAGTTCTAAATCTTTCAGGATCTACCTTGAAAAAATCATGGTGCTCGCCATTAATGTGAATCACCGGAACTTGATGTCCATACAAATTCTCTAATTCACTGTTGCCATCGATATAAATCACATCAATTGTGAAATTCAGTTCTTCGCACATGCCTTCGAGAGTATTCACAGCATTTTCGCAGAGATGGCAGCCGTGACGGGAATAGACGGTGACCATGACTGCATTCTCTCA
>JACCED010301640.1_pt1 | contig 22866 bp, 24 predicted proteins | sample 7455021 | NCBI WGS metagenome assembly JACCED01 (sample SAMN15323456, study PRJNA562643) | freshwater metagenome | isolation source: river surface water | place: USA:Blue River Watershed | collected 2017-08-19
GCCAGCAGCTCGTTGCGGATGCGGTCGGCTTCGGCAAAGTTCTTTGCGGCCTTGGCATCGGCGCGGGCCTGGATCTGCGCCTGGATGGCGGCGTCATCGAGGCCGGCGCCGGCCTGAAGGAAAGCCGTCGGCTCGGCCTGCAGCAGGCCAAGCACGCCCCCCAGGGCCTTGAGCAGACCGGCCAACTCGGCCGAGCGGCTGCGGTTGACCTCGCCGGCCAGATCGAAGAGCACGGCCACCGCCTCGGGGGTGCCGAAGTCCTCGTCCATGGCGGCCTTGAAGCGGGCGGCATAGGGGTTGGCCCAGTCCATGGGCACGTGCGCCGGCGCCACCGCCTGCAGCGCGGTGTAGAGGCGCCGCAACGCCGACCTGGCGTCCTGCAGGTGCACATCGCTGTAGTTGAGCGGGCTGCGGTAATGGCTGCGCACCACGAAAAATCGCACCGTCTCGGCGTCAAAGGCCTTGAGCACATCGCGGATGGTGAAGAAATTGCCCAGGCTCTTGGACATCTTCTCGTTGTCCACATTGATGAAGCCGTTGTGCATCCAGACCTGGGCGAAGCTGCCCTCGCCCAGCGCACCCTGGCTCTGGGCGATCTCGTTTTCGTGGTGCGGGAACTGCAGGTCGGCGCCGCCGCCATGGATGTCAAAGCGCTCGCCCAGCAGCTCGCAGCTCATGGCCGAGCATTCGATGTGCCAGCCTGGCCGACCCGGGCCAAAAGGACCATCCCATTTGCAGTCCTGCGGCTCGGCGGGCTTGGCCGTCTTCCACAGCACAAAGTCCAGCGGGTCGTGCTTGCCGGACTCGACCGCCACACGCTCGCCGGCGTTGAGTTCGTCCAGCGATTTGCCCGAGAGCCTGCCGTAGCCAGGGAACTTGCGCACGGCGTAATTCACATCGCCATTGGCGGCACGGTAGGCCAGGCCCTTGCGCTCGAGGCTGCCGATCATGGACAGCATCTGCGGCACATAGTCGGTCGCGCGCGGTTCATGCTGCGGGCGTTCGATGCCCAGCGCGTCGGCGTCCTGGTGCAGCGCATCGATCATCCGGTCGGTGAGGTGGCGGATGGTCTCGCCGTTGTCCAGTGCGCGCTGGATGATCTTGTCGTCGATGTCGGTGATGTTGCGGACGTAGGTGACCCGGTAGGCGCTGGCCTTGAGCCAGCGCTGCACCACGTCGAAGGCGATCATCGAGCGGGCATGACCGAGGTGGCAGAGGTCATAGACCGTCATGCCGCACACGTACATGCGCACATGGCCAGGCTCCAGAGGCTGGAAGTCGGCCATTGAACGGGTGAGCGTGTTGAAAATGCGCAGGCTCATGAACAGGACTGGATAGCGGGGGGACCTGGGGTCGCAGACAGGGCTGGAAAGGGCAACGGCCATGCGGGCCGCCCGGGCAGAGCGGTCCTCGCGCCGGAGGTGCTCCGCTACAATCGCCCGCAGTATAGCCGTCCACCATGACGGACCCCCATGCGCACTTTCCCCCTCTTGACCTTTGCATCAATCCGCGCCCTGACGGTGCAGCTTGGCCTGGCAGGTCTGGCCTTGCTGGGCGGCCCCGTCCGGGCCGATGTTTATGACGATGTCGAGCGCCTGCTGCGCAATGGCCAGCTCGAGCGGGCCCGGGAAGCCAGCCTGGCGCACCTGCGCGGCCACCCGCAGGACCCGCAGATGCGGCTGCTGGGCAGCCGCATCCTGGACGCGCAGGGACAGCCCGAAGCTGCCCTGGGCATGCTGGAGTCCCTGACGCTGGAATTTCCCGAACTGCCCGAGCCCCACAACAACCTGGCCGTGCTGCTGGCGCGCGCTGGGCGCATGCAGGAGGCGCTCGAGAGCCTGAACAAGGCCCTGCTGGCACGACCGGACTACGCGGTGGCACTGGAGAACCTGGGTGACCTGCACCTGGGCCTGGCCCTGCATGCCTACCAGCGCGCCAGCCGCGCCCCGACGCCGGCGGCGGGCGCCCTGCGCAAGGCCGAAACGATCGCCCCGCTGCTGCGGCGCTGAGCGCACGGAGCGCACCACTGAAAGACCTGATCGCCATGTTCAAACGAGACCTCCTGCGTGCCGCGACCACCCTGTGCCTGCTGGCCACCAGCGCCGGCCCGCTGCTCGCCCAGGGCAACAGCAAGGTGCAGATCAGCACCTCGCTGGGTGTGATCGAAGCCGAGCTGTATGCTGACAAGGCACCGCGGACGGTGGCCAACTTCCTGCAATACGTGCGGGACCGCCATTACGATGGCACGGTCTTCCACCGGGTGATCGCCAGCTTCATGGTGCAGGGCGGCGGCTTTGACGCCCAGTACCAGCAAAAGCCGACCCGCGCGCCGATCCAGCACGAAGGCCGCGCGGCGCTCGCCGCCGGCCTGAAAAACAGCACCGGCACGCTGGCCATGGCGCGCACCAACGACCCGCATTCGGCCACCTCGCAGTTCTTCATCAATGTGGTCGACAACGCCTTTCTCGACCCCACCCCCATCCCTGACGGCGATCCGGTCCGGCGCTTCGAGTACCAGGGGCGCGTGTACGAGAACGTGCCGCGCAGCCAGCTGCTCAATGCACCGCAGCTGTTCGGTTACACCGTTTTTGGCAAAGTCACGTCCGGCATGGACGTGGTCCAGAAAATCCGCAACACGCCCACCGGCAAAGGCGGCCCCTTCCCGACCGATGTCCCCCAGACCCCGGTCATCATCCAGTCCATCACCCTGATTCCCTGAAAGCACACCATGAGCAACCCGCAAGTCGAACTCCACATCGCCGGCATGGGCGTCATCACGCTCGAACTCGACGCCGACAAAGCCCCCAAGTCCACCGCCAACTTCCTGGCCTATGTGAACAAGGGCCACTACGACCGCACCATCTTCCACCGCGTGATCGACGGCTTCATGGTCCAGGGCGGCGGCTTTGAGCCCGGCATGACGCAAAAGCCCACCGATGCCCCGATCGACAATGAAGCCAACAACGGCCTCAAGAACGACATGTACACCGTGGCCATGGCGCGCACCCAGGCGCCGCACTCGGCCACTGCGCAGTTCTTCATCAATGTGGCCGACAACGGCTTCCTCAACCACACCGCCCCCTCGCTGCAGGGCTGGGGCTACGCCGTCTTCGGCAAGGTGGTCAAGGGCACCGAGGTGGTGGACCAGATCCGCGGCGTCAAGACCGGCCGCAGCGGTTTCCACGACGATGTGCCCAAGGAAGACGTCGTCATCGAAAAGGCCGTGGCCCTCTGAAGCCAATGGCACCTGCAGTCAGCGCCAGCGCGATGGACACCTTGCAGGCGCCGGCCCCCTGGCGGGCCGTGGACCTGATCTCCGACCTGCACCTGCAGGCGACCGAACCCGCCACCTTCGAGGCCTGGCGGGCCCACATGGCGGCCACCGATGCGGACGCCGTGTTGCTGCTGGGCGATGTGTTCGAGGTCTGGGTGGGTGACGACGCCGTCGCCCACGATCCCTTTCTGCAGGCCTGTGCCCAGGTGCTGCGGCAGTGCAGCGCGCAACGCATGGTCGGCTTCCTGCCCGGCAACCGCGACTTTCTGGTGGGGCCGGACTTTCTGGCCGATTGCGGTGTGCAGCCCCTGCAGGACCCGACCCTGTTGTGCTGGGGCGCGCAGCGCATCCTGCTCAGCCATGGCGACGCCCTGTGCCTGGGCGACGAGGCCTACCAGCGCTTTCGGGCGGTGGCACGCACCGCGCAATGGCAATCGGATTTCCTGGCGCGGCCGCTGGCCGAGCGGCTGGCCATGGCCCAGGCCATGCGCGCCCAGAGCGAAGCCCACAACCAGGGCATGCAGCAGTTTGCCGATGCCGATGCGGCCATGACGCTGCAGTGGCTGCAGGCCGCAGGCAGCGTGCATCTGGTCCATGGCCACACCCACCGGCCTGCCGACCATGCGGTCGTTGACCTGAGCGGCGGCCTGCGGCAGGTGCTCAGCGATTGGCATGTGGATGCGATCCCGCCACGCGCCCAGGTGCTGCGCCTGCACCAGGACGGGCGACGCGAACGGCTGGCACCCGCACGCGGCTGACCGCCATGCGCGCCCTGCGTTCGCCCTGGTTGCTCGCCACCTGGGTCCTGCTGGCCGGGGTCCTGCTGTGGGATGCCTGCGGCCTGGACCTGCAGGTCATGCAGCTCTGGGGCAGCACGCAGGGGTTTGCGCTGAAAGACCAGCCTTGGCTTTCGGAGCTTTTGCACCGCCGCGGGCAGCAAGTCGCGGACGGTTTCTTCCTCCTGATGTGGATCATGGTCTGGCGGCCCTGGGGGCCGTGGCGCGCCCTGGAACGCCGCGAACGGTTGGCTGCGGCCGTGGCGGTCACGGCCAGCGTGCTGACGGTGGCTGTGATGAAGCATTTCAGCCTGACCAGCTGCCCCTGGGACCTGCGCCTGTTTGGCGGTCCGGCCGACCATGTGTCGCACTGGGCCTGGGGCGTGGCCGACCACGGCGGCGGCAAATGCTTCCCGGGCGGCCATGCCTCGTCGGCCTTCGGTTTTCTGGCGCTGAGTCTGCCCTTCCTGCGCTCCGGGCAGACGGCGCTGCGGCGCCAGGGCTGGCGGCTGCTGGCCGCCGCTGTGCTGGTGGGGCTGGTGTTCGGGGCCACCCAGACCGTGCGCGGTGCCCACTACCCCAGCCACACCCTCTGGGCCGCCTGGATCTGCTGGACCGTCGGGCTGGCGGTCTACCAGCTGGCGGCCTGGCGCCGGCCAGCCCTGCAGGGCTGAGGCCCGACGCCGCTGATGTGGCTCAGCGGCGCAGCAACTGCCTGAGGGCGTTCTGCAGGCGGCGGGCGCTGGCCTCGTCGTGCGCACTGCCCAGCACCTGCGCCACATCCTGTGCCCAGGTGTCGGCCGGGCCGGCCTCGTGGCGGCGGGTCAGCAACTGCAGCTGCAGCGCGCGGCGCTCGGCCAGGTGTTCGGCCGGGGTCGGCACTTCGGCCGCCATTTCCAGGCGCAGCAGCGACTGGACGGCACCGGCAGGCTGGGCCGGGCGGTCCAGGGCCTGTGCCCAGGCCTGGCGCGCCCCCGCCTGCACGCCCTTGCCGAGTGCCTGCGCCGGGGGCAAGGCCTCGGCCTGGCGGTCCTTCCAGGCCGACAGCAACTGCGTCAGTGTCTCGCCATGGGCCTGGGCGGCCAGCTTGCGCAGGGCCTGCTCGGCATGCTCACGGGCTTCGCGCTGGGCGCGGAAAGCGGCATCGCCCAGGCGCGGGCCACGCTCTTCACGGCGCTCGGACCAGGCCCCACGCGCCCCGCGCTCGGGGCGGTCACTGCGCTCGAAACCCCGCTCGCCCGGACGGGCGTCACGGCGACCAGGCCTGGCGGCCTGGGGTTCGCTTTTCTTCTGGCCCGGGCGGTCGTCACCGCGCACCGCCACCACCGGTCTGGCCGGTCTGGCGGTCTCAGGTGCGGCGGCCGCTGCATCCTGCGCATCACCTTCGGCGGCTTGCGCCGCTGGCCCGGCAGGCGCAGTGTCCGCAGCATCAGGACCCGGTGCCGCAGCGGGACCGGCCACCGGCACGGCCTCGGCGGCGGCCACCGCCGCCACCTGCTCGCTGGCCACCGACTGGGCCTGCAAGGCCGCATCGAGGGCGGCGACCGCGGCGCGGATGCGCGCGGCATCGCCTGCGGCGTTGGCCGCTTCCAGCGCCTTGGCGGCTTCAAGCACCGCCTTGTCGCGGGCACTGAGCTGGGCTTCGGCCTGGGTGCGGGCGGTGCCCTTGCGCTGGAAGGCCTCGTCGATCGGCTTGCGGAACACTTCCCAGAGTTTTTGCTCGGTCTTGCGGTCCAGCGGCACCGCCTGCGCCTCCTGCTGCCAGCGCTGCTGCAGGGCCTTGACGGCGTCGATGCGCAGCTGTGGCGCCGCGCCCAGGGCGCGGGCCTCCTCGATCAGGGCCTGACGGCGCTGGGTGCTCGCCTTCTGGGCGGCTTCCAGCGGCCCGGCCGCAGCATGGATGGCGGCCTTCCACTGGGGCTGCAACTCGGCGTAGGCTTTCTCGCTGAGGTGGCCCGCGCTGCGCCAGCGCTCGGAGAACTGGTGGATCTCGCGCGCCTGGGCACGCCAGTCGCTGGCCTCGGCATGGGCGGTGGTCCAGGCCTTGACCTCTTCGATGAGCTGCAGCCGCAGCGACTTCTGCGCCGCCGACTCCTGCTTGACCTGGTCAAGCCAGACCTGCACCGTCTTGTAGGCCTCGTTGCAGGCGGCGTCAAATTTCTTCCAGAGGGCGTGGTTGGGCAGCCCGCCCTGATCGGTCTGTTTCCAGGCCTCACGCAGCTGGCGCAAGGCGTCCTGCATCTTGCGCCCCCCCAGGGCAGGCGCCTTCTCCGGGCCCAGCAGGGCTTCGGCCTTGGTCAGCAATTCCTGGCGCAGCTGGTCGGCGCGCCAGCGCTGCCAGCCCTCGAGCTCACCCGCCGCGGTCAGGGCCTGGTGGACCCGGGCGTCGAGCGCCGGGTCCAGGTGCCTGCCATGGGTCTTGAGGGCGTTGCGCAGGGCGGTGGCCGCGCCGGCGCTGGCCTTGCCATGGCCTTCGGTGACTTCCTTTTCGAGGGCCTCGAGTTCCTGCAGGACCGCCTGCGTGGCCTGTTCGCGCAGGGCCTGGCGCTCTGCCGGGTCCATGCGGGGCTTGGCGCTGCGGGCCGGGACCGCAGCGGCGCCAGCCTCAGCAGCCGGGGTCTCGCCGCGCTGTGTGCGGATTTCATCGGCCCAGACCGGCACATGCGGCAAGGGGGCATCGGCCTGTGCCAGCGCGGCATCGGCCTGCACCAGGGCGGCCTCAAAGCCCTCCCAGACCGCCTGCAGCTGGCTGCGCGAGGCCTCGAGCTGGGGCGGGAATTTCAGGTCCACGCTGGCCCAGGCGCCGTCCTCGGTGAGGGCCCGGGCCTGCGCCGACCAGCCCTGCACATCGAGCTGCAGCGCCTGGCGGTGGGCGTGCGCTTCCTGCAGTGGCTTGGTGGAGAGCACTTCGATGCGCTGCGTCAGCAGCACCGCCGCTTCGCGCTGCACCATCACCTGGTGCTGCAGCTCTTCGACCCGGCGCACCACCTCGGCCAGGCGGAGCTTGAGCCCGGCCAGCGGCTCGCGCGAGAGCGGCGCCCCCGCCTTGGCGGCGTCACGCTGCCAGGCCAGGGCGTCGGCAATGTTCAGGCGGCCAGCCGCCAGCAAGTGCCCGGCCCTGTCCGCCCACTGGGCCACCAGTGCATCCTGTTCGCGAGTGCGCTTGAGCTCGTCGAGCCGGTCCTTGAGGACTTTGGCCGCCCCTTTGTCGCGGGCAGACATCTCACGGTAGACCTCCTGCAACGCCTCCATGGCGGGGTCGCTGGCCAGCCAGTCGCGCAGGCGGGCGGCACGCTCACCGGAGGTGGCCGCAGCGAAGGCACCACCGGTCAGCTGGTCCAGGGAAGAAAAGTCGGCGGAAGAATGGCTGGAAGTCACGTTGTTACACCCTGTGGGCCGCATGCTGTGGGGGCGGCCTTTGCAAATCAAAAGCGTATTGTCCCCGCAAAGCGGCATGCTCACCGTGACCGTCCATCTGTCGGGGCCAAAGCCACAGCAACCAATGGGCAGCTTCTGTAAAATCGCATCTTCATCATTGACCGGACATGTCCCGGCTTTCTGGAATCCGGTCCGCGCCTGATCAGGGATTACCCTGATCCCGCCGCCGCACCCGGCCTGCCCAGGCCCTGCCCACCTTCCCCCCGCCTTGGCCTGACCCGTCGGTTGCCTGCGCGGGCTTCGAGAGGACAACATGACTGCGCTCACCGCCGAAAAACGGCCATGGCAATCGCCAAAGAGCCTGTTCCTGGACATCCGGGAAGGCTTCATCGAGATCACCCGGCACAGCCTGGCCCTGCTGGGCATGGCCCTGCTGGCCGTGGTGCTGACCTTTGCCGCCCGCCCGAACCTGCAGAACAGCGCCAGCGAATGGCTGATGGGCTGGCTGACCAGCCGCCAGGACGAGGCCCTGGCCCAGGCCGTGCAGGACCTGCTGCCCGAGCAGGCCAAGGTCACCCACTGGCTCAGCCGCAAGTACAGGGTGGCCCCGCTGGCCCTCGAACCCCTGGTGGCCGAGGCCTGGCAGGTCGGCCAGCTCAGCCAGCTGCCGCCGACGCTGATCCTGGCCGTGATGGGGGCGGAGTCCGGTTTCAACCCCTTTGCCAGAGGCACCCAGGGCGCGATGGGCCTGATGCAGATCGAGCCCGTGGCCCATGCGGAGACGCTCAAGCAGTTTGGCGGTCAGCTGGCCGCCTTTGACCCGCTGACCAATCTGCGCATCGGCGCGCGCCTGCTGCAGGCCCAGATCAGGGCAGCGGGCTCGCTCGAGGAGGGCCTGCGCCAGTACGGCCGCGCCTCCGGACAGTCCAACGAGCAGACCTATGTGGAGCGCGTCATGGGCGAACACCGGCTGATGGAGCGTGTGGCCGCCGGCCGCAGCAGCGCCTTGACTGTGCCGGGGCCGAACCCGCGTCCGTGATCCGGTTGGCGCGCCAGCCTCGGCTACACTTGGTCCTGTGCGCAACTGGCGATAGGAGGCTCCGGCTTCTGACGTGGAAAGCGGCGGCAAGCACCGCCCGAGACCACTGGGGAGCGCACAGCGGTGTCCCCGCTTTGAGCCGTTCGCCTGGGCAGCCCTTGTCAGCACTTGTTCCCAAGTCTCGCCAAGGTTCCATCTCTCTGAAGGACTGCCATGTACCACCGCAACATCCTGATTGAACAGACCGATCCCGAGCTGTTTGCCGCCATCCAGGCCGAAAATGCCCGCCAGGAACACCACATCGAGCTGATCGCGAGCGAGAACTACGCCTCGCCCGCCGTCATGGCCGCCCAGGGCAGCCAGCTGACCAACAAGTACGCGGAAGGCTATCCCGGCAAGCGCTACTACGGCGGCTGCGAGTACGTCGACGTGGCCGAGCAGCTGGCCATCGAGCGCGTCAAGCAGCTGTTTGGCGCCGACGCTGCCAATGTGCAGCCGCACTGCGGCGCGTCGGCCAACGAGGCCGTTTTCCTGGCCTTCCTCAAACCGGGCGACACCATCATGGGCATGAGCCTGGCCGAAGGCGGCCACCTCACCCACGGCATGCCGCTGAACATGTCAGGCAAGTGGTTCAATGTGGTCTCCTATGGCCTGGACGCCAAGGAAGCCATCGACTACGACGCCATGGAAGCCAAGGCCCGCGAACACAAGCCCAAGCTGATCGTGGCCGGCGCCTCGGCCTACTCGCTGCACATCGACTGGGCGCGCTTTGCCAAGGTGGCCAAGGAAGTCGGTGCCATCTTCATGGTCGACATGGCGCATTACGCCGGCCTCATCGCCGCCGGCGTCTACCCCAACCCGGTGCCGCACGCCGATGTCGTGACCTCCACCACCCACAAGAGCCTGCGCGGACCGCGCGGCGGCATCATCCTGATGAAGGCCGAGCATGAGAAAGCCATCAACAGCGCCATCTTTCCCGGCCTGCAGGGTGGCCCGCTGATGCATGTGATCGCGGCCAAGGCCGTGGCCTTCAAGGAGGCGCTGCAGCCCGAATTCAAGACCTACCAGCAGCAGGTCATCACCAACGCCCGCATCGTGGCCGAAACCCTGACCCAGCGCGGCCTGCGCATTGTCAGCGGCAGCACCCAGAGCCACGTCATGCTGGTCGACCTGCGCAGCAAAGGCATCACTGGCAAGGAAGCCGAAGCCGTGCTGGGCAGCGCCCACATGACGATCAACAAGAACGCCATCCCCAACGACCCGGAAAAGCCCTTCGTCACCAGCGGCGTGCGCATCGGCACCCCCGCCATGACCACCCGGGGCTTCAAGGACGAAGAAGCCCGCACCACGGCCAACCTGATTGCCGACGTGCTGGACAAGCCCAGGGACGAGGCCAACATCGCCGCCGTGCGCGCCCAGGTCAATGCCCTGACTGCGCGCTTTCCTGTCTACCGATGAAATGCCCGTTTTGCGGTCACCTCGAAACCCAGGTGGTGGAAACCCGCCTGGCCGAGGACGGCGGCTTCATCCGCAGGCGCCGCCAGTGCGGCGCCTGTGAAAAACGCTTCACCACCTACGAAAAGCCCGAGGTCACTTTCCCGGCCATCGTCAAGAAGGACGGCCGTCGCATCGACTACCAGCGCGACAAGCTGCGCGCCAGCCTGAACCTGGCCCTGCGCAAGCGGCCGGTCAGCACCGAGCAGGTGGATGCGGCGATCGAACGCATCGAGGAAAAACTGCTGGCCCTGCCCTCGCGCGAAGTCGGCTCCAACCGCATCGGTGAACTGGTCATGCGCGAGCTCAAGAAACTCGACAAGGTGGCCTATGTCCGTTTTGCCAGCGTCTACCGCAGCTTCGAGGACATCGACGAGTTCAAGACCCTGGTCGACGAGGTCCGCTGAAGCTCAGCCGCAGCTTGCCGCACTGCTCTTCTCCAGTCGCGGGCGGCCCAGGGCATTGCCCACCAACTGCCAGGCCGCTGTCGCATCCGGCCGGCAAAAACGCCAGGTGCCGGCCATGAAGGCCCCGTGCACCGTGGCACTGCGGCCCTGCGCGTTGTACGAAAAATAGGCGCTGACCGTGCTGCTCACGATCAGCTGGACCCCGACCGGCGGCGCGGCGTGCCGCTCGAGCACTTGCTCACCCGCATCCAGGCTGGCATTGTCGTTGGCATCGGCAAACACCAGCCAGCCCTGCTGCCAGTCTGCGCCGCCACCGCAGGCCTCGCTCTGGCCGGCCTGGCGCGCGCACACCGTCACCCGCTGCTGGCGCCGCAGGGCCTCGCTGCGTGCGAGCACCAGGCTGCTCCAGAGCCCTTCGGCCGCAGCCTGCAGCTGGTGCTGCTGACGCAGCGCCGACAGGCCGGGGGCGGCCAGCGACACCATGACGCCCAGCAGCGCCACCACCACCAGGGCTTCGAGCAGGGTCAGGCCCGCCGCCCTGGACCATTTGCCGGCCCTCTCCTGCATTGCTTGTTCTCCCTGAGCGCAGCAGCCTAATCCAGACCACGCCCGCTGCCAAGTGCCCCGGCAGGCCTGTACAAGCCTGCCGCAGAACGACACAATGGCCACAAAAAACAGGGAGGAGACAGGCATGCACCAGCCTGAAGCCGCGCTCGCCAGGGCAGCGCCGCCGCATGCGGGCGGCTGGACGCTCAGCGAGCTGCTGATGGCCGTCGCGGTGGTGGGCACACTCGCCGCACTGGCCCTGCCCGCTTACCTCTCGCAGCAGCGCCAGGCACGGCGCAGCGATGCCCAGGCGGCCCTGTTGCAACTGCAGATGGACCAGACGCGCTGGCGTGGCGAGCATGAGGCCTATGCCGACTCGCTTGCCGCCCTCGGCTGGCCCGGCGAGCACTCGCCCGGCGGCCACTACGACCTGCGCATCACCCAGGCCGACGCCGAGGGCTACACACTCGAAGCCTGGCCCCGCGGCAGCCAGGCGGCCGACCAGGACTGCCGCCCGCTGCGGCTGCGCTGGCACGGCAGCGCCAGCAGCACGCTCAGTGCAGGCGAGCACAGCGACAGCGACCCCATGCGCTGCTGGCGGCGATAGCACCATGCGCCACAGACCACCACGCGGAGAGACCCTGGTCGGCCTGCTGGTCGGCATGGCGCTGGGACTGCTGGTGCTGACCGCCGGCACGCAGATGCTGGCACAGCAGCTGCGCGGCCACCGCATGAACCTGCAGGCCAGCCATGTGCAGCACGAATTGCGCGCAGCGATGGACTGGATGGCCAGCGAATTGCGCCAGGCCCAGTACGTGGCCCAGGCCTGGCAGAGCCGTTCGCCGGCGCGCTGCGACGACCCGTTTTGCGACGGCCTGGAAGACTTCAGCATCGCCGACGACTGGATCGACTTCAGCCGCGACCGCAACCACGACGGCCTGCAGGACGACGACGAATGCATGGGCTTTCGGCTCTCGGACCAGGCCCTCGTGGCCCGCCGCAGCTGCAGCGGCAGCGGCCAGTGGCTGGCCCTGAGCGACCGCGCCAGTCTGGAGCTGACAGCGTTGGAGTGGCAGCTGCAGTGCGAGCTGCGAGCAGGCTGGCTGCACCGCTCGGTGCGCATCAGCCTGGTCGGCCAATGGCCTGGCGACCCGACGCGGCCGGTGCGTCTGGCACAGACAGTGCATCTGCGCAACGACCTGCCGGCCAGCGTCCGGACGCTGTACTGCCCATGAACATGCGCCGTGCAGCCCCGGCAGCCCGCGGTGCCGTGACGCTGCTGGTGGCGATTGGCCTGGTCGTGCTGGCCTCACTGACCAGCTACTACAGCAGCCGCAGCGTGCTGATGGACCGGCTGGTGGGCCAGAACCATGAGCGCAGCGCGCAGTCGCGCCTGCTGGCCGAGGCGGCGCTGGCCGCGGCGCAGGCCGCCCTGGCCAGCGCCAGCGCGCCTTACGATGCATTGCTGGCCGAACCGGCCCCCTGCCCGGCGGGGGTGCAAGGCGCGCAGTGGCAGTGCGCGGCACTGCCGGCCGCAGCGCACCCGGCCGGGCCCCGGACGGTCAGCAGCGTGACGGCCGTGCGCGACCTGGTGATGGCCCCGCATGTGCTGACGCTGCACGCGCGCAGCCGCCTGAGCGGGCAGGGCAGCCAGGGCCAGGTGCGCGAGAGCCTGTTCCTGCCCTTGCTGGCGCCGGCCCCCGGCGATGCCCCGCAGGCCGCGCTGGTGCTCAACGGGTGCCTGAGCGAGGCCGCGGGGGCCAGCCTGCGCCTGTGCCCCCTCAGCAAAACGGGCCAGCCCTGCATCGGCAGCGCCGGCGCGCCGGTGGTGCAGACGCATTTCGTGCCCGACACCAACCGCAACGGCAGCATCTCGGCTGCCGAGAAAACCGCCTGCATGGCCTTGTCGGCCAGCAGCCTGCCCGGCGGTGGCAGCCGCAGCGGACCCAACAGCCCGGTCTCGCGCAGCCCCTGCAACCGGGCCGCCTGGCGCAGCGTGTTCGGCGAGATCACGGACGCGCAGCTGCAGGCCTGGTCGGCCGCGCAGGCACGCCAGGGCCTGCACGCACTGAGCACGCCGCCGCGCACCCTGTACTGGATCGACAGCCCTGCCGACTGGAGCCAGAGCGTGGGCACACCCGACACCCCGGCCCTGCTGGTGTTCTCCCGCCAGGCCTGTGCCGTGCGCTGCCCGCGCATCGCGCCGGGTGTGCAGATCCACGGCAGCGTGGTGCTCGATGCAGGCTGCGACGACGAGAAAATGCGCGGCTGGCAAGGCGGCCTGATCGAGGGCCAGCTGGTGGTCGAGTCGGGCTTGCCCGAATGGCGCGCCGCCACCGTCTGGGCGCGGCCCTATGGCCGCAACGCCTACATCCTCGACTGGCCCGATGGCATCGACGCCAGCCGGCTGCAGCGCATCCACGGCAGCTGGAGCGAGGGCGCGCCATGAACCCAGCGCCGCAGGGCATGGCCCTGGTCGAAGCGCTGGTGGCCACGGCCGTGCTGGGCATCGGCCTGCTGGGTGCCACGCAGCTGACGCTCAAGGCCATGGCGAGCGCGCACGACACACGCCAGCGCACCGTGGCCCAGCTGCTCGCGCAAGAAGCCATGGACTGCGCCCAGACCGGCAGCACCTGCCCCGCACAAGACAGCACCGTGGTGCAGGGCCTGCGCTACACGCGCCAGACGCGCATCACCCCGCGCGGCAATGGCGTGCTGGACATCGAGGTCACGGTGCAATGGGCATCGCCGCAGGACGGTGCAGCGCGCGGCACACCGGCCCGGCTGGTCTGGCACGGCAGCGTCTCGCCGCTGCCCGGCTGGGTGGGGCGTTGAGCGCGCGAGTTCGCGTATCCTCCTGCCCAGGAAAACGAACACCCGCCGCCCGTGCACCCGATGCCCTCCTCTGCCATGCAACACGCCCTGGACCTGGCCAGCCAGGCCCTGTGGCTGACCTCGCCCAATCCCCGCGTGGGGTGCGTCATCACTGCGCCCGATGGCCGCGTGCTCGGCCAGGGCCACACCCAGCGCGCCGGTGCCGCGCATGCCGAAATCATGGCGCTGCGCGATGCCCAGGCCCAGGGCCACGACGTGCGCGGGGCCACCGCCTGGGTCACGCTCGAGCCCTGTGCCCACCAGGGCCGCACCGGCCCCTGCTGCGATGCGTTGGCGGCGGCCGGCATCGGCCGCGTGGTGGCCGCCGCGACCGACCCCAACCCCCAGGTGGCCGGGCAAGGGCTGGCGCGACTGCAGGCCGCCGGTGTCGCCGTGCAGACGCTGGACCCCGATGCACCGATGGCGGTGGCGGCGCGCGAGCTCAACATCGGCTTTTTCAGCCGCATGGAGCGTGGCCGGCCCTGGGTGCGCATGAAGATCGCCGCATCCATCGACGGGCAGACTGCACTGGCCCATGGCCAGAGCCAGTGGATCACCGGCCCCGAGGCGCGCGCCGACGGCCACGCCTGGCGGGCCCGCGCCTGTGCCCTGCTCACCGGCATCGGCACCGTGCTTGAAGACGACCCGCTGCTCAATGTGCGCGGGCTCGAGGTGCCGCGCCAGCCGCACCTGGTGGTGGTCGACAGCCGCCTGGACATGCCCCTGAACGCCCGTCTGCTCGACACCCAGGGCAGCGGCGAGCAGGCCCGCCAGATCTGGGTCTACACCGCCAGCGCCGGGCAAGCGGACAAGCGTGCCGCGCTGACGGCGCGCGGCGTGCAGGTGATCGATTGCCCCGGCGCAGGCGAGAAGGTCGATCTGGCCGCCGTGCTGCAGGACCTGGCCCGGCGCGAGGTCAATGAACTGCATCTGGAGGCGGGCTTCAAGCTCAACGGCAGCTTCATGCGCGAAGGCCTGGTCGATGAATGGCTGCTCTACATGGCCCCGCAGTGGCTGGGCCCTGGACAGGGCATGGCCAATCTGCCCGCGCTGCAGCGTCTGGACGATGCGCTCAGTCTCCGCTTCCATGCGGTCGATCGGGTCGGGACCGATTTGCGGCTGCTGCTCAGGCGCTGACCGGACGGCATCTTCGCTGCCGAGGCGCTGTGCGACCGCGATGCGCCACCCTCTCCCATTGGGGCTGAAATTCGCGCTGAAGGCCGCGGCTATGCCAGTTCATGCAAAGGCCAGCGCGGCTTGACGTCAAAGCTGTAGCGCGGCTGGGCACCCTGCAGGCCGGCCTCGAGCCGCATGGCTGCGGCCATGGCGATCATGGCGCCGTTGTCGGTGCACAGGTGCAGTTCGGGGTAGTGGACCCGCACACGGGCCTGGGCGCACAAGGCATTGAGCTGGCGGCGCAGTTCGCGGTTGGCGCCCACGCCCCCGGCCACCACCAGCCGCTGCAGGCCGGTTTCCTTCAGTGCCGCCATGGCTTTTTTGGTCAGTACCTCGACGATGGCCGCCTGGGTGGAAGCGGCCAGGTCGGCGCGTTCGGGTGCGCCTTCGGTGTGCGCGGCCTGACCGATTTTTTTGCACTGGGTCAGCACCGCCGTCTTCAGGCCGGCAAAGGAAAAATCCAGATCGCCGCTGTGCAGCAGCGGTCGCGGCAGCTTGTAGGCCGCCGGGTGGCCCTGTTCCGCCAGGCGCGAGAGCCCCGGCCCGCCGGGGTAAGGCAGGCCCATGAGCTTGGCCGACTTGTCAAACGCCTCCCCGGCTGCGTCGTCGATGGTCTCGCCCAGCAGCGCATAGCGGCCCACGCCATCGACGCGCATGAGCTGGGTGTGTCCGCCCGAGACCAGCAGGGCCACAAAGGGGAACTGCGGCGGGTCTTCGCTCAGGAAGGGCGAGAGCAGGTGGCCCTCGAGGTGGTGGATGCCCATGACCGGCTTGCCCAGCGAAGCGGCCAGCGCGCAGGCCACGCCCGCGCCCACCAGCAAGGCGCCGGCCAGCCCCGGCCCGCGCGTGTAGGCCACCACGTCCACCGCCGACAGGGTCTGGCCGGCTTGGGCCATGACCTCGCGGGTGAGCGGCAGCACGCGGCGGATGTGGTCGCGGCTGGCCAGTTCAGGCACCACGCCGCCATAGGCCTGGTGCATCTCGATCTGGCTGTGCAGCGCATGCGCCAGCAGGCGCGGCCAGCCGCTGCCGGCCGTCTCGACCAGGGCCACGCCGGTTTCGTCGCAGGACGATTCAATCCCCAGAATTCGCATAACAGGTAGTTTACGGGGGGGCATGGTCGGCCCTGCGGGGCTTGTCCATAATCCCCCGCAGATTTCCCTTGAGGCACCCGATGACCACCCTGCGACTGATTTCCTCCATGGCCACCAAACCCCTGCTGGCCGACCTCGTGGCGCTTTATCGGCAACAGGCGCCCGAGGTCCAGGTGCAGGTCGAGTCCGTGGGCGGCGTGGACGCGGCGCGGCGCGTGGAAGCCGGTGAGGCTTTCGACGGTGTGGTGCTGGCGAGCAACGCCATCGACAAACTGGCTGCTGCCGGCCTCGTGCTGGCGGGCAGCCGTGCCGATCTGGTGCTGTCGGATGTGGCGGTGGCGGTGCCGGCAGGGGCCCCGCTGCCCGACATCTCGAGCGAGGCGGCGCTCAAGGCTGCCGTCCTGGCCGCCCCCACCCTGGGCTATTCCACCGGGCCCAGCGGCGTGCAACTGGCCAGACAGTTCGAGGCCTGGGGCATTGCCGGGCAGATCGCCGGCCGCATCGTGCAGGCCAAGCCGGGCGTGCCGGTCGGCACCCTGGTCGCCCAGGGCGATGTGGCCCTGGGCTTTCAGCAGCGCAGCGAAATGCTGGGGGTGGCCGGCATCACCGTGGTCGGCAGCCTGCCCCCATCGGTCGAGATCATCACCACGTTCTCGGGCTCGGTGGCCGCCACCTGCACGCAGCCCCAGGCCATGCGCGCCCTGCTCGCCTTCTGGCAATCCCCCGCCTGTGACGACACCAAGCGCCACCACGGCATGGCCCCGGCCTGAGCACGCCCGTCATTCGGCTTATTCCATTTTTTTATTTGGATTCAGTCTCAATAGATCAGAAAATTCTGAAAACGTTTTTTTCTGCGCTGAGATGACTTCTGCCCCTGTTCCCCGCTGCACCCTGGTGGGCGCCGGCCCCGGCGACCCTGAACTGCTGACGCTCAAGGCCGTCAAGGCCCTGGCCAGCGCCAGCGTGGTGTTGGTGGACGACCTCGTCCACCCGGCCGTGCTGGCCCATGCTGCCCCCAGTGCCCGCATCGTGCATGTGGGCAAGCGTGGCGGCTGCAAGAGCACGCCGCAGGCCTTCATCCACAAGCTGATGGTGCAGGCCGTGCGCGATGGCGAGGACGTGGTGCGCCTCAAGGGCGGCGACCCCTTCATCTTTGGCCGGGGTGGCGAAGAAGTGGAACACCTGCGCGCCGAAGGCATCGAGGTGGAGGTCATCAACGGCATCACCTCGGGGCTGGCCGGCCTGTCCAGCCTGGGCGCGCCGCTCACGCACCGCGACCATGCCCACGGGGTGGTGTTCGTCACCGGCCATGCCAAGCCCGGCGATGCCGGCCCCGACTGGGCCGCCCTCTCGCACACCGCACGGCAGGCCAGGCTGACCCTGGTGGTCTACATGGGGGTGAGCAGCCTGGGGGCCATCCAGCGCGGGCTGCTGCAGGGTCTGCCCGCCGGCACACCGGTGGCCATCGTGCAAAACGCCAGCCTGCCGCAGCAACGGCAGGCCCTCACCACACTGGGGCAGCTGGAGTCCACCATGGACCGGGAAGGCCTGCACAGCCCCAGCATCATCGTGGTCGGCGATGTGGTGCAGGGCGCGCGCGCCTGGCAGTCCGGCACCGAGGTGCAGCGCCAGGCGGCCTGAGCCCGGGCCGCGCTGAGCGGCCCGTACACTTGCGCCCATGAAAGCATGGGATGCGGTGATCGTGGGGGCCGGCGCTGCCGGCCTGTTTTGTGCCGGCGTGGCGGGCCAGCTCGGCCTGCGGGTGCTGGTGCTCGACCACAGCGAGAAGGTGGCCGAGAAAATCCGCATCTCCGGCGGCGGGCGCTGCAACTTCACCAACCGCCACCTCGACCCCTCGGCCCCGCACAAGCACTTCATCGGCCAGAACCCGCATTTTTGCCGCTCGGCCCTGTCGCGCTACACCCCGCAGGACTTCATCGCCCTGGTGCAGCGGCACGGCATCGCCTTCCATGAAAAACACAAGGGGCAGCTGTTTTGCGACCACTCGGCCGAAGACATCATCCGGATGCTGCTGGCCGAGTGCGATGCCGGTGGCGTGACACGCTGGCAGCCTTGCGCCGTCAAGGCCGTTCGCCACAGCGATGGCCTGTACACACTGGATACCGACCGCGGTCCGGTGCAAGCGCATGCACTGGTGGTGGCCACTGGCGGCCTGTCCATCCCCAAGATCGGCGCGAGCGGCTGGGGTTACGACATCGCCAGCCAGTTCGGCCTGCGGCTGGTGGCGCGCCGCCCTGGCCTGGTCCCGCTCACCTTTGACGGCGCGCACTGGGCGCCTTATGCCGAACTGGCCGGCCTGGCCCTGCCCGTGGGCATCGGGACGGGCGAGAAAAAAGCCCGCATGCACTTTGACGAGGACCTGCTCTTTACCCACCGCGGCCTGTCGGGACCGGCGGTGCTGCAGATCTCCAGCTACTGGCAGGACGGCATGCCGATCCGGCTGAACCTGGCGCCCGAGGTGAACCTGCCCGAGCGGCTGCAGCAAGCCAAGCTGCGCTCGCGAAGGCTGCTGGTCAACGAGCTGGCCACACTGGTGCCCAGTCGGCTGGCCGACGCCTGGGTCAGCCAGGACCCGGCCCTGCAGCGGCCCTCGGCCGAAGTGCCCGACAAGGCCCTGCACCAGCTGGCCGAGACCCTGTCGAACTGGCACCTGACCCCCACCGGCAGCGAGGGCTACCGCAAGGCCGAGGTCACGCTCGGCGGCGTGGACACGCGTGACCTGTCCTCGCAGACGATGGCATCGAAGCAGCCGGGCCTCTACTTCATCGGCGAAGTGGTCGACGTGACGGGCTGGCTCGGCGGCTACAACTTCCAGTGGGCGTGGGCCAGCGCACACGCCTGCGCCCAGGCCCTGGCCGAGCAGCGTTCCCCGGCCTGAGGTGGCGCCAGGCAAGGCCGAAAACGCTATAATGGCGCACTCTGCTGGCAAAACCCCTGTCTGCCAACACCAGATCTGTGACGGGGAACCCGCCGGTATCGGCGTGCAGCGGCCCGATCTTCCCTGCACTGGCGACCGGCACACACTGAAAATTTGAGTCCATGACCACCATCCGCGTAAAAGAAAACGAGCCGTTTGACGTCGCCCTGCGCCGCTTCAAGCGCACCATCGAGAAACTGGGCCTGCTGACCGATCTGCGCGCCCGCGAGTTCTACGAGAAGCCGACCACCGAGCGCAAGCGCAAGAAGGCCGCTGCCGTCAAGCGCCACTACAAGCGCGTGCGCAGCATGCAGCTGCCCAAGAAGCTGTACTGATCCGCTTCCTGCCTGGGCCTTGCCCGGCGAGCCAAGCCCGCTCTTGAGGACACTCAGGCGGGCTTTGCTGTTTCTGCCCCTCCCCTCTTGAACGGACCGACACCATGAGCCTGAAAGACCAGATCACCGAAGACATGAAAACCGCCATGCGCGCCAAGGACATGGCCCGCCTGGGCACCATCCGCCTGCTGCAGGCGGCCCTCAAGCAAAAGGAAGTGGACGAGCGCATCACCCTGGACGACGCCGGTGTGGTGGCCATCGTTGACAAGCTGCTCAAGCAGCGCAAGGACTCGATCGCCGCCTTTGAAGGCGCCGGCCGGCAGGACCTGGCGGACAAGGAAAAGGCAGAGATGGTGGTGCTGCAGGTCTACCTGCCGGCGCGCCTGTCGGCCCAGGAGGTGGCCGCCGAAGTGCGGGCCCTCGTGGCCGAGCTGGGGGCCAAGGGGCCGGGCGACATGGGCAAGGTGATGGGGGCGGTCAAGGCCCGTCTGGCGGGCAAGGCCGACATGGGAGAGGTGTCGGCGGCGGTGAAGGCTGCACTCGCGGGCTGAATCTCGCCATCACGTTCCGCCATGGGGCATGGGGAGCGCCCCACGGCTGCATTCGTGGGGCCGTGGACTTCAGCTCCCGGCCACCTTCATCTTGTTGATGAGGACCGAGCCGATGCTCTTGGCACCCATGTTGTAGACGTCGGCGCCGACCGCCTCGATCCCCATGAACATGTCCTTGAGGTTGCCGGCGATGGTGATTTCATGGACCGGGAAGGCGATCTGGCCGTTCTCCACCCAGAAACCGCTGGCGCCGCGTGAATAGTCGCCGGTGACGTAGTTAACGCCCTGGCCCATCAGCTCGATGACGAACAGGCCGGTACCGAGCTTGCGCAGCATCTCGTCCAGGTCGTCACCGGGTCTTGTCAGGCGGGAAGTCAGGCTCAGGTTGTGCGAGCCGCCGGCATTGCCGGTGGTGCGCATGCCCAGCTTGCGGGCCGAGTAGCTCGAGAGGAAATAGCCTTCGACCCGGCCGTCGGTCACCACATCGCGCGGGGCCGCGCGCACGCCCTCGTCGTCAAAGGGCGAGCTGCCCTTGCCGCGCAGCTGGAACGGATCTTCGTGGATGGCGATGTGCCGGGGAAAGACCTGCTTGCCCAGTGCATCGACCAGAAAGCTGCTCTTGCGGTAGAGCGCGCCACCGCTGACACCCTGCACAAAGCCGCCCAGCAGGCCGGCAGCGACGGGCGACTCGAACAGCACCGGGCATTCGGTGGTTGCGATCTTGCGGGCGCCCAGGCGCGAGAGCGCGCGCTCGGCGGCGTAACGGCCCACCGACTCGGGCGAGGCCAGTTCTTCGGCTGCGCGCATGGACGAGTACCAGGCGTCGCGCTGCATTTCGGCGTTGCGCCCGGGCAGGGAGGCGATCGGCGCCACCGAGATGCTGTGGCGCGAGCTGGCATAACCGCCCCGAAAACCGTGGGTGTGGGCGCTGAAAAAATGGCTTTGCTGGGCCGACACCGCCGCGCCTTCGCTGTTGGTGATGCGCTTGCTGGTCTTGAGGGCGGCCGCCTCGCACTTCAGGGCCAGTTCGGCCGCCTGCTCGCTGGTCACGGCCCAGGGGTGGAACAGGTCCAGCTCGCGCGGGGCGGTCTCGATGTCTCGCTCGTCGGGCAGGCCGGCCACCGGGTCTTCGGCCGTGAAGCGGGCGATGTCGTAGGCCGCCTGCACCGTGCGCTCGATGGCCGCCTGCGAAAAATCAGAGGTGCTGGCGTTGCCGCGGCGGTGCCCCACATAGACGGTCACGCCCAGCGACTTGTCGCGGTTGCGTTCCACATTCTCGAGCTCGCCCTTGCGCACCGACACCGACAGGCCGCAGCCCTCGGAGGCTTCAGCCCCCGCATCGGTCGCGCCCAGCTGTTTGGCATGCGCCAGCGCGCTGTCGACCAGGTGTTCGAAAAAGTCGCGGCTGTAGCTGAAACCGCTGTGGGCTGAGGAGGTGTCGTGGTTCACAAAAAGGGCTTTGCAACGGGTACATCGGGGGTGGCCGACTATGATACTGGCCCAGCAGAATCATTCGGGCAGCCGCCCCGCAAACCCCCACCATGTCCCGCAAACCCAAAAAAGGTTATTTCGTCAAAGGCCAATTCGTGGCCGAAGGCAGCGAGCTCGACCAGGAACTCAAGCTCGCCATGAAGTGGGGCCAGTCCACCAGCAAGACCGACGCCAAGCGCGAAAGCGAGGAGTTGCAGGACCTGGGCGAACAGCTGCTGACCCTGCGCGCCGACCTCTTCAAGCCCCTGCCCTTGCCCGACAAGCTGGCCGACGCGCTGGCCGACGCCAAGCGCATCACCAATTTCGAGGGCAAGCGCCGCCAGATGCAGTTCGTCGGCAAGCTCATGCGGCAGCTCGACGAAGACACGCTGCAGGCCGTGCGCCATGCCCTGGAACTGCAGCGGCTGGGGCACGCCCACGACACCGGGCAGCTGCACCTGGCCGAAACATGGCGCGACCGCCTGATCGACAGCGACGAGGCCGTGCAGGAGTGGATCAGCCAGCACCCTGGCACCGACACCCAGCAACTGCGCGCCCTGGTTCGCCAGGCCCGCAAGGACGCCCCGGCGCCCGATAAAGCTGCCGTTTCGCAGGGCCTGGCACCGCGCCAGGGCCGCGCCTACCGAGAGATCTTCCAGCTGGTCAAGGCCACCCTCAAGGCCGCCGACAGCCCCCTGCCATCCGCCGACGAGGAACACGATGAGTGACACCGCCCTGCACGATGCCGTGACGATCGGCATCGTCTCCATCAGCGACCGCGCCAGCAGCGGCGTCTACGAAGACAAGGGCCTGCCCGCGCTGCAGGACTGGCTGAGCCGGGCGCTGCGCAACCCCATCACCTTCGAAGCCCGCCTGATTCCGGACGAGAAAGACCGCATCAGCGCCACCCTGGTCGAGCTGGTCGATGCCGGCTGCGCGCTGGTGCTGACCACCGGCGGCACCGGCCCCGCCCTGCGCGACGTGACGCCCGAGGCGACGCTGGCCGTGGCCGACAAGGAAATGCCCGGCTTTGGCGAGCAGATGCGCCAGATCAGCCTGAGGTTCGTGCCCACCGCCATCCTCTCCCGGCAGGTGGCGGTGGTCCGGGGCCAGAGCCTGATCATCAACCTGCCCGGCCAGCCCAAATCGATTGCCGAAACGCTCGAAGGGCTCAAGGACGAGCACGGCAAACCGGTGGTGCACGGCATTTTTGCCGCAGTGCCCTACTGCATCGACCTCATCGGCGGGCCCTACCTCGAGACCCGCGAGGCGGTCTGCCCGGCCTTCCGCCCGAAAAGCGCCATCCGGGCACCACGCACGGCCTGATCCGCCAGCCCCGGCCAGGCCCGGACAGGCCCCAGGCTCGGGCTCGGGTATAATCCTTTTCCTCTGGCAAGAGCGACAGCAGCACCTCCGGACCGGCCACCGCCACACGCGCAACGCCCCCATGCGGGCAGGCCACCTTACCGCAAGGACTGCACCCCAAATGATCGCCCTCCCCCTTGCCGACCGCA
>JACCED011151946.1_pt1 | contig 22865 bp, 12 predicted proteins | sample 7455021 | NCBI WGS metagenome assembly JACCED01 (sample SAMN15323456, study PRJNA562643) | freshwater metagenome | isolation source: river surface water | place: USA:Blue River Watershed | collected 2017-08-19
CCGCGCACCGAGGCGCCGGGCGTCGCGCCCGTTGCCGCGGTCTTCGCGCCGCGTGCGGCCGACCTGCCCGCCGCTCCGGGCAGCGCGTATACCCTCGCCGCTTTCCGCGAGAAACTCGCCGTCGCCGTGCGCGAAGGCCGCGGCGGGGTCTTCGACGTGCCCGCCGACCTCGCCAACCGCACCATCGCCGGGAAGGGCGGCCTCATCACGGCGCCGTTCGGTGCGCGCACGCTGACCGTGAACCCCGACGCGGACCTGTGGCTCGTGGCCTTCGGTTCCGCCCAGGCGACCTCGGGCAATCTCATCGTGGCGAACAAGGTGAAGCAGGCGAAGACCTACGAGCTCACGCTCGCCCTGCGCAGCGAGGACCGCGACGAGGGCGTCGAGAGCATCGGCGTATGCGTGCTGGGCCGGCGCGGGCAGAGCGGCCGGGTGGCGCTCACGGCCGTGTTCTCGGACGGCACGGAAAAATCCCTCGTGGCCGAGCTGCCCGAGGGCGCGGAACACTCGGTCTTCTGCAGCTTTTCCGCGCTGCCGGGCGAGAGCATCCGCCGGCTCCGCGTCGACGGCACGCGGTTCAGCGGCGATCACGTGCTGCTCGACGACCTCGCGTTCGTCACCAACGGCCGTCCGCAGCCCCTCGCCCGCTCCGCCCCGCCCGCGCCGGTGGCGGTGGCCGCTCCGAAACTCGTCGTCCCGCCGGCGGCGAAGACCGCGCCGGCCAAACCCGCCGCGCAGCCGAAAACGTTCGCCCCGTTTCCCGACCGGCTGGCGGCCTTCCTGCACCGCGCGTTCCGGCGGCCGGTTGCGCCCGAGGAGACCGCGCGTTTCCTCGCGTTGTGGCGCGACGCCCGCGCCGCCGGCGCCGGCGAGGAGGCCGCCACGCGCACCACACTGCAAGCGGTGCTGGCGTCGCCCGGCTTCCTGTTTCTCGCCGAGCCCGCGGATCCCGCCGGTCCGGCCGTGCGCCCGCTGGACGACCACGAACTGGCTTCGCGGCTCGCCTTTTTCCTGTGGGCCTCGGCGCCGGACGCCGAGCTGCTCGCGGCCGCCCAGGCCGGACGGCTGCGCGATCCTGCCGGACTCGAAGCCCAGACGCGCCGCCTGCTGCGCGATCCGCGCGTGCGCGAGCTCGGCGAGGCCTTCGCGATGCAATGGCTGCGGCTCGACCAGCTCTACACCGCGAAACCCGACACGGACCTGTTCAAGGCCTTCTACTCGGGTCCGCAGGGCAAGGACACGCTGCACGGCGCCATGCTCACGGAGGCGCTGCTGCTCTTCGAGACCGTCCTCGTCGAGGATCGAAGCATCCTCGAGTTCATCGCCGCGGACTACACCTGGCTCAATCCCCGCCTGGCCAAAGCCTACGGTCTCGCGCCGCAGGTCGCCTCCGCCGCGCCGGCGCCGCTTCCGGCCGGCGCCGGCAACCGCGAGGTGCGCGAGGCCTCCAACAAGGTCGCCAACACGTGGCGGCGCACCGCTCTGACCGATCGCGCCCGCGGCGGCTTCATCACGATGGCCGCGCCGCTCACGGTCACGTCGCTGCCATTCCGCACCAGCCCGGTGAAGCGCGGCGCGTGGCTGCTCGAGACCGTCTTCAATCGGCCGCCGCAGGAGCCGAAGATCGCCTTCGCCATCGAGAACGACACCAAGGAAGCCGCCGCGGCCCAGAGCATCCGCCAGAAGTTCGAGGCGCACCGCAGCAAACCCGCCTGTTATTCGTGCCATGTCCGGCTCGACCCGCCCGGCTTCGCACTCGAACGTTTCGATCCGATCGGCCGCTGGCGCGACACCGACGGCGGCGTGCCGGTCGACGCCCGCGGCGAATGGCACGGCGAACCGTTCGACGGCCCCGCCGCCTACAAGGCCGCGCTGATGCGCGATCCCTCCGAGTTCACGCGCGGGTTCACCGAGCACCTGCTCGCCTACGCCCTCGGGCGCAAACTCGGGCTCCACGACCTTCCCGCCGTGGAAGAGATCCGGCAGGCGGCCGCGGCCGACGGCCACCGGCTCGGCCGCCTCATCGTCGCCCTGGTGCAGTCGTATCCGTTCCGCCACGTCCGCAATCGCGATCTTCCCGCCGCCCCATGATTCCACGCCTCGTTGCCGTCTTTCTCGCCCTGCGCGTCGCCGTCTGCGCCGCCGACCCGCAGCCCGTGCGCCTGCTGTTCGCGGGCAGCAGCAGCGCCTATTGGAACGATCTTCCGCGCGAGGTCGCCCGCGCGGTCGACCGGCAACTGCCGATGCGGCCCGGCGCGCCGGTCGTGCCCGCCATCGTCGGCCGGAGCGGCAGCGATATCCGGGTCTACCTCGAGCCCGGCTTCGACCGCTACGAATACGGCGTGAAACCCGGCCAGACCTTCCTCGGCAAGCTGGCCGAAGAGCGCAACGACCTCGTTGTGCTGATGACCGTCGCGCGCTTCATCATGGGCGACGACGATCCGACGAAGACCGGCCGGGCCCACGCCGAGGCCGTGACGCGTTATTGCGCGGCGATCCGCGCCGCCGGGGGCGAACCGGTGTTTTACGAGATGGGCTGGGGGAAGACCGAGCGCGAAGCGGAAGGGCGGGCGCGCATCTTCGATCTGGCCGTGCGCAACCGGGTGCGCCTTTTCGCGCCCTGTTCCTCCGCCTGGGCCCGCGTCTACCGCGAGCGGCCCGACCTCGCGCTGCAACATCCGCAGGACTCGTCCCACCCGGGCGATGCCGGCCACTTCCTCAACGTCGCCTGTTTCCACGCCGCGCTCACCGGGCGTTCTCCGGTCGGCGTGCTGCCGCGCACCTATCCGGTTTGGCCGCACGCCTTGCCCAAGGCCGCGACCGAAGACGAGAAAGCCGCCGAAGCCGCGCGCCTCGCCGCCTTCAAACCCGACGCCTACCAGTCGACCCTCGCGAAATGGATGTGGCGCAACGCCTCGATGAACCTCCACGCCACGCTCGACGACGCCACCGCCGCCTACCTCGAACGCGTCGCCTGGGAAACGTGGCAGGAGGTCGACCGGCGCCTCGCCGCTGCCGTCGGTTCCGGACCCCATCCGTCGGCCGGGCGTTGAGGACGCCCGCGGCGGGAGCCGGCCCGGCGTTTCGCGCCCGTCGGCGGACTCGGCGTCCGCAATTACCGCCGGAACCGGGTGCTCCGCGTGCGATTTGCCCGCGGAGGCCGGCGAGGCGGGGTTAGCCGTCGCGTCGGCCGAGCAGTGCCGGCAGGCTTCGGGCCTGCGGACTCCCACCGACTTCCCTTTCGTCAGCACCCCGCCGGGGGTGGACGCGCCGCCGATGCCGTGGCCGGCGCGAGGGCGTGCGCGGCGACTGGGTCGCGATGGTCTTTTCCCGGCGGTATTCGCGGCGTTGCCGCGATTGGGCACGCCTTCTGCGTCACGGGGGGCGTGGTTCGTCGGCGCACGTGCGCGCGTTCCGTCGGTTTTCGGCCCGCAGGCCGTCCGGACTCCGATCCGGTTGGCTGTCTGCACTCCTTCTTTCGCCATGAACGTCACGCCGTCCCCGATTCCTTCGCCCTCCGCCGGGCGGGGCGTCCGGCTGCGCCACGACATGGTCCGGTCCCCGAATTCCTTTTCCCGCTCCGCCCACCTCGTCCGATTCTTCTGATGTCCGCTCTTTTTCCGCCGGGCCAACCTTCGTTCACGGGTGCGCCCGGCACCTTGGCGCCGCCGCCGTTCGACCTCACGCTGCGCGTCGGGTGCAGCCTTGCCTACGAGGTGCAGGGCAGTGCGTCGCTCCTGCTCAATGTGCAGCCGGCGCCGAATCGCCGGCATGCGGTGGTGTTCGAGGCGCTGACACTCGGCAACGGCCTGCCGGCGGAAGCCTTCAAGGATTTTCACGGCAACCGCATCTGGCGGATCAAGCTGGCCGGCGGCACCAATCTCATCCGGCACGACGCGATCATCGCCACGACGTCGCAGCCGGACAACGCCGACCTGCCGTTTGCCCGTCCTTTGGCGCCGGCGGAGATTCCCGCCAGCCTGATGCGCTACACGTTGCCGAGCCGCTACTGCGACTCCGACAAGCTGACCAATTTCGCATGGGAAAAATTCGGGCAGATCGAGCACGGCTTGCCGCGAGTGACGGCCATCAGTCTCTGGCTGCACCAGAACATCGAGTATCGGCTGTGTTCGGGGCGACCGGATCTTTCCGCGTGGGATGTGCTGCAGCGGGGCTACGGCGTGTGCCGTGATTTCGCGCATCTCGCGATCGCGTTGAACCGCGCGTTCAATCTGCCGGCGCGCTACGTCACGGGACACCTGCCGGACGTGGGTTTCCCCGATCCGACCAACCACATGGATTTTCACGCCTACGCGGAGGTCTATGTGGGCGGGCACTGGTTCACGACCGACGCCCGGTTCCATGTGCCGCGGATCGGCCGCATCAAGATTTCGTGCGGGCTCGACGCGGTGGAAGGGGCCTTCTCGACGATCTACGGCGGTGCGACGCTGAGTTATTTCCAGGTTTGGGCGTATCAGGTGGCGCGCGGAACGGTCGGGGTGGGGGATCCGCTCGATTTTTCCCGGCGACTCGACAATCGCTGGGACGTCCGGACCGAGGCGCCGTATTTGCCGGCCTAGGCGCGTTGCCGAAGCGGGCCGCCGTCCGGGCCGGCCGGCAACCGGCGCAGGGCCAGACGCAGGTTGACGCGTGGGGGGCGTGATCCCATGAGTGGCTCCGGATCAGTCGCTTAACCCCAGCAAGAGACCCCACCCCTATGAAGATTGTCGTGCCCGGGTGCCCCGCACCCGCTTGGTCGCGGACGCTTGTCCGCTGTTCAAGGATCGTTTTGACGCTCGCGGTCATGGTCGTCGCTTCCCGGTTGCCAGCCGCCGAGTCGGCCGGTGCCACCCTCACCGGTTCGGTCAGCAACACCGCCACGGGCAACCTGCTGCCGGGTGCCCGGGTCGAGATCCCGGCGCTCGGGCTCTCGGCGCTGACCGACGAGACCGGCCGCTACGTGCTCACGGGCGTGCCCGCGGGCGCGCACGAACTCGTGGTGAGCTACATCGGCCTCGACACGTCGAGGGGCGCGGTCGCGGCGGCGGCCGGCCAGCGCGTCGTGCGCGACTTCGACCTCACGACTGGAATCTACAAACTGGATACGTTCAAGGTCACGGGCGAGCGCGAAGGCGGCGCGGCGGCGATCACCGCGCAGCGCAACGCCCCGAACACGATGAACGTCGTCGCGATGGATTCCTTCGGCCACCTGCCCAACATGAGCGCGGGCGAGGTGCTGATGCGCCTGCCGGGCGTGGCGGGCAGCCCGACGGACGAGGGCCTCGCCTACAACTTCAACATCCGCGGCATGCCCGCGGGCCTCAACACCGTCACCATCGACGGCGGCCTGGTCACCTCGCTCGGCACGAGCCGCGCCTTCGAGATGCAGAGCATCTCCGCCGCGCTCTTCGACCAGCTCGAGCTCACGAAGGGCCACCGCCCGGACAAGAACGCCGACTCCCTCGGCGGCACCGTGAACCTCAAGTCCCGCTCCTCGCTCAGCATGAAGGAGCGCCGCCGCCTCACCTACAGCCTCTCCGCCCGCGTCGCGCCCTCGTTCACCGACCAGATCCCGCTGCGCGAAAAGCACCGCGAGCACCCGATGATCAATTTCGGCTACCAGGAGCTGTTCGATGTCTTCGGCGGCACGCGCAACCTCGGCATCATCGTCAACACCTTCTACAGCGAGAACGCCGTCGGCTTTTTCCAGACCGACCGCGACTACCAGAACACCACCGTCCAGCCGGCCTACGTGTGGAGCTACCAGACCTTCGACAACTACAACAACCGCAAGCAGGAGAGCGCCAGCATCAAGGCCGAATACCGCCTCTCCCCGAGCACGCGCATCACCCTTGCCGGCACGGCGAGCGACAACATCGAGCACTCCCGCCGCCGCTACATCACCCGCGCCTACAGCTCGCAGAACCAGAACACCGTGCCGGGCGCGACGACCAGCGTCGTGCCGGGCTGGACCGACAAGATCACGACCATCCGTCCCGTGCCGCAGTCGCTGATCGACATGCAGAACCGCGGGCCCAACCACTACGACACCCGCCAGCGCCGCCTCGATTTCTCGATGGAGCAGGACTTCGGCCCGCTCCAGCTCGACTACGCCGCCTATTACACGCGCAACAACCTCAACAACGGCAACGGCCAGGGCGGCGAGCTCACCATGCGCATCGCCGGCACCGGCTGGATCCTCGACCGCACCGCGTCGGAGCTGCACCCGCGCTTCCTGCCGAACGGCGGCCTCGATTTCACCGACTGGCGGAACTACCGCCCGAGCGGCGCGCTCCAGGTCAGCGAGGGCGAGAACGACCAGCGCGTGCGCGAAGCGCGCTTCAACGCGAGCTACAAGCTGCCGACCGTGCTGCCGCTCTCGCTCAAGACCGGCGCCCAGTGGCGCGAGACCCTCGCGCAGACGGTGAGCCGCAGCCGCCGCTACAACTACGTCGGCACCGGCCCGCTGCCGCCCGACCCGTCGATGGTCACCTTCGACCAGGTCAAGACCGGCCGCACCATCCCGCAGTGGACCACCTCCATGTATTTAAACAACCGCAAGCCGCTCGACGCGGCGTTGGGGAACGAGGATGTGTAGTACGGACTGCAGCAGCGCTACACCGGCGCGCGCGATGTCACCGAGACGGTCACCGCCGGCTACCTCATGGGCCAGGGCAAGCTGGGCACCTCGGGCGTGCTCGGCCGCACCAGCTTCCTCGGCGGCGTGCGCTGGGAGAAGACCGACGACGTCGGCGTCGGCTACGTGCGCGCCCGCCGCGGCAGCAGCACGGCGCAGCAGGTCGCCGATCCGCTGGCCGCCGTCACGAGCGACTATGCCAACACGCGCCGCACCATCGACGGCAGCTACACGAAGCCGTTCCCCAGCCTCCATCTCACGCACGACGTCACCCGGAATCTCCGCGCCCGCCTCGCCTGGTCGACCAGCTTCGGCCGCCCCGGGTTCGGCGAACTGCTTCCGAGCGAGAGCATCAACGAGAACTCCAGCACCCTCACGGTCAACAACGCCGGTCTCCTGCCCCAGACCGCGAAGAACTGGGACGCCTCCCTCGACTACTACTTCGAGCCCGTCGGCAACGTCTCGGTCAGTTTCTTCAAGAAAACGATCCGCGACTTCATCGTGCGCAACATCAACGTCGGCACCATCCCCACGGGCAACGACAACGGCTACAACGGCGAATACGGCGGCTGGAATCTGCTGACCTCGGCCAATGCCGGCACCGCGTTCGTGCAGGGCTGGGAGTTCAGCTACCAGCAGCAATACACCTTTTTGCCCGGTGTTCTCAAAGGACTGAGCGGCTCGTTCAACTACACGATCATCGACACGCACGGCAACTTCGGTTCCACGGTCAACTCGACCGGCCGCGAGGTCGTCGGCTTCATCCCGAAGGCGGCCAACGCGATGCTCTCGTGGCGCTACAAGAAGTTCAGCACGCGCCTGCTCTACAACTGGACGAGCGACTACATCGTCGAGTATTCGGCCGCGACGGTGGGCCGCAACCGCTGGCGCGCCGCCTTCGACACGCTCAACGTCGGTCTCGCCTACCAGGTGCGGCCCGAGGCCTCGATCACGCTCGATGTGTCGAACCTCCTGAACTCCTACCAGGAGATCTACCGCGGCTTCCGCAACCAGCCGTCGACGATCAACTACAACTTCGTCACGGTGAACGTGGGGCTCAACGGCCGCTTCTGAGCGGCGTCGCCCCGTCGACGGCGCACGGGTTCGCGCCGAAGTTTTGCCGCCCGTCGCCGTTGTCCGGCGACGGGCGTTTGCTTGCGGCGCGCCGCGCCGCTTGCCCGGGTGGCACGATGGCGACGGACGGCGCGGGTTTCCGGCCGGCGGCGCGCCGGGGCGACTATTCCCGCTCGGGCGGGATCAGTCCGAGCCGATGGGCCTTGTTTACCGCGGCCGGCGCGTTGCGCACGCCGAGGCGCGCATAGATGTGGGCGACGTGCTCGTCGACGGTCGCGTAACGGATGCCGAGCCGGTCCGCGATTTCCTTCTTCAGCAGGCCTTCGCCCAGCAACCCGAGGATTTCCCGTTGCCGCTCCGTGAGCAGGCCTTCGGCGTCGCTTCTGGGCAGCCGTGCCTTCAGCGTGGCGAGGATGAAGCGCGCCACCCCGGCGTCGAGCGAGGCGCCGCCGTTCATCACGGTCCGGATGCCGTCGGTGATCGTGTCGACGGTGGACGATTTCAGCAGGTAGCCGCAGGCTCCGAGCGAGATCGCGCGCAGGACATCGGCCTCGTTGTCGGACTGGGTGAGAATCATGACTCTCGTGCCCGGCGCGGCGGCGAGGAACCGCGAAAGGGCTTCGAGTCCGTCCATGCCGGGGAGCCGCAGGTCGAGCAGCACGATATCCGGTCGCCCGGTCTCCGGCCGGTCCGCGAGACTGCGGAGGGCGATCTCGGCGGTGCCGAACTCGCGGTCGAGCTCGATGTCCGGATCCTGGCGGAGCGCGAGGGCGATCGCCTCGCGGTAGCGGGGATTGTCCTCCACGACCATGACCCGGATCGGAGGTTTCATGGCAAAAAGCCGAACCGCCGGCGTTTGAGGTGCAAAACGATTCGCGCGCCGTTCGGCTCCGCGCCACCGGCCGTGAGCTCGGCGCCCAGCAGACGCGCGCGGCGTTTGAGCGAGTCGGGCACGCGGCCGTCCAGGCCGCGGCCGTTGTCGGTCACTTCGAGGGTGATCGTGCCGCCGGTCGCCTTCACCCGGGTTTGGGCGCACGTGGCGCCGGAGTGGCGGAGGATGTTGATGAGCGTTTCCTGGTAGAACAGCAGCAGGTCGATGCGCCGGCGCGGGCTGAGGCGGCGAAGTTCGGGCGCGCCGTCGACGTCGATCCGATGGTCCAGATCCGCCAGGATGCGGTCGGCCGCATGGCGGAGGTCGTCCAAGGGATCGCCGTGAAGCTCCGCCGTCTCGAGCAGATTGGTGCAACGGCGGGCGGCCTTCCCGGTGCGCTCGGTCAGCGCGCGCATGCGCTGCAGGAGATCGGCGAGGCGTTCGGGCGAAGCGCGGGCGGACAGGGCGAGGTCGCTGAGGAGGCCGATGGCATGGAGGTCGGCGCCGAGTTCGTCGTGCAGGTCGGCCGCGATCCGCTTCCGGGTGTCTTCGATCGCCCGTTGCCGGCGGCTGCGGTTGACCGCCGCGATGCCGATCACGCCGAGCCCGAGGGTTGCCGCGAGCGCGGCGAGGAGGGCCACGTTGGTCTTCTGCCGCGCGTAGCGGCGGTTCAGCTCGGCGCCGACGAGCGGGCGCTCGCGCTCGAGCTCGTGCCGCAGCGCGAGCTGGTTCAGCCAGGCGCGCACGGGCAGCAGTTCGCCGTAGAAATTCCGGCCGTCCGTCAGGTTCGGGAGCGGGCGGGCGGGGTCGTCGGTTCTGAAGTTGGCGGCGACCGGTCGGTGCAGCGCGACGTTGCGCCCCTGCGCAAACAGCTCGATCTCGGCGAAGCCGAGCCGCGCCTGGCCCGCCCGCAGGAGCGGGTCGTTGTTCAGCCGGAGCCCCACCAGCCGCACGTAGCGGCACGGCGTCGCGGGGAAGGATCGCATCAGGATCGGCCCCACGTCGTAGAGGGAGTCGTGGTGCAGCTCGGCGAGGACGCGGGCGTCGGAGAAGTCCGGCGCCGCGGCGCCTTCCACGCGCAGCAGGCGCGGGATGCCGACGTCGCCCGCGTAGGTCTGGGGCACCGTGTCGCTCTGGTCGACGGCGTGGAGGTGCAGCCGATTCAGCGGATGGGTCGCGCCGAGATCGATCGTCAGGGTCGGTCGCTCGCCCAATTCCGTCGAACTCAGGAAGGCGACGCTGTTGGATCCGCCGGCCGTCGCCATCAGGTAGGGAAGGAAGCCGTCCACCACCGCGGTGTCCGGCCAGCCGGGGGACGAGGTGCGGTCGCGGTTGGCGGGGTAACGCACCGGGCGATGCAGCGCCGCATTTTCTTCGCCGCTAAAGGCCAGGACCTCCGCGAACTGGAGCACAAACTTGCCGTCGAATTCGCGCCGGGAAAGGAGCGTCGCCTCGATGCGGATCCAGGACGCCGCCAGTCCGCCGCATGCGACCACGACCGGGGCGATGCGGGGCAGCAGGCCGTCGCGATCGGAAAACTCGGCGACCACCCGGCCCTCCGGATCGCCGCGGCGTCCGGCCCGCAGGCGAAACTCGCGCGGGAAGCCGTCGGCCTGGAAGCCTTTGAGGCCGTCGCGCCGGAGGGCGGGCACCAGGACGACCTGGTCGAGCGGCACCGGATCGCCGAGATCGATTTCGATCCATTCGTCCTGCCGGGCGGTTTCGTAGCCGCGGGAGCGGGAACCGATGGCACCGACGCCGCCGCTGAGGTTGTAGTTGGCGAGAAGGGCCAACTGCCCGTTCAGGTCCGACAGCCGCTGCTCCAGTTCTGCCAGGGACAGGTCGGCCGGTGCACGGGGCGAGGTCGCGGCCGCCACCGTGCCGGCCAGCAGGAGCAGGACGGAGAGCACGGCGCTTCGGGGCATTCGGCGCTGATACGCCCGCCGCCCCCCGCCGTCTAGCCGTTCCTGTCCGCGCGGCGCGCCGCTCCCCGGGGGCACCCCGCAAACACAGGGTAGGCGTTCACCGGGTCTTCGCGTAACGTTTGCGGGTCGCACCCCGGCGCAAAACCCACTGTCGTGCTGCCGCCGGTCCGGCGGTGCACCCCGCCGGCTCCCCGCTACCCCAACCCCACCCATGAAGTTCTCCACCGTCTGCCCGTGGTCCGCGGGTCTCCTGTTGCTCGGCCTTCCGTGGGCCGCGGCCCAGACCAGCCCGGTGCCCGCCGCCCCGTCCGGTTCCGCCGGCACGGTCGTCCTCACGCCGTTCGAAGTGTCCTCCGACAAGGATACCGGCTACGCCGCGACCGAAACCTTGGCCGGCACGCGCATGCGCACCGACCTCCGCGATGTCGGCGCCTCGCTCACGGTGCTCACGCCGGAGTTCATGCAGGACCTCGCCGCGACCTCGCTCGACAAGGCCCTCCTTTACACGCCGAGCGTCGACTCGGTGGAGGGGGACAACGTCGACGCCAACCGCGCCTCGGGGCAGTTTCTCCGCTTCGGCACTGGCCAGCAGTATTCAATCCGCGGCTTCGTCTCCAACAGCGGCGAGCAGGGGCTCGCGCACGACTTCTTCACCGCGCTCGAATCCAGCGACGTCTACAATCTCGAGCGCATCACGCTGGCGCGCGGGCCCAACGCCCTGCTCATCGGCGTCGGCAATCCGCAGGGCGCGGCGGTGACGACCACCAAGCGCGCGCAGCTGTCGGCCCGGAAGACGCAGGTGCAGACGCAGTATGACCGCTGGAGTTCGCGCCGCGTCGCGCTCGACCACAACCAGCCGCTCGTGCCGGGCCGGCTCGCGCTGCGCCTGAACCTGCTGCACGACGAAAAGCGGGAGTTCCGGCTCTACGAAGGGCGGGTGCAGGACCGGTTCACGGTCGGGGTCACCGCGCGCCCGTTTCCGCACACCACGATCACGGCGAACCACGAGGGCTACAGCCTCAACCGCAACGTCGCGCCGCTCGTCTGGGGTTTCGACGGCGGCCTGCTGCAGTGGAACGCGAAGGGGCGGCCGACCGTGACGTTCCAGCCCAACGGCCTCGCGTGGGCCGCCAACGGCCGCCCGCAGGCGACGTTCGATCCGCGCACCGCGCTCACCCAGTTCGCCGCGCAGCAGCCGACCTGGGTGGTCGGTCTGCCGCTGGCAAATCCGCTCGTGAACATGCGGTTCCAGTCGCAGGTCCGGCCCAACACCTTCGGCGGCATCAACAGCCAGGCGTCGTATCAGTCGGTCGATCCCTGGGCGCTCACCGGTCTCGCCAAATCCGCCAACCTCCAGGCCGGCACGTGGGACGACCCGGAGCAGCGGCTGCACGGCCGCTGGTCGCAGCTGTTCATCGAGCAGCGGCTCGCCGACGGGCTCTTCCTCGAAGTCGCCGGCAACGTCGCGCGCGATGCCCGCTCGTTTTCTCCGGATGCGTTCAACATCGTGAAAATCGATGTCGACCGGTTCCTGCCCGACGGCACGCCCAATCCCGGCTACCAGGTGCCCTATGCCGAGACGCAGGGCCAATACCGCGACCAGCTCGGCCGGCTCGAGGAATACCGGGCCACGCTCTCCTACGAACTCGACCTGACGAAGCGCCACCGCTGGCTGGGTCGGCACAACTTCGCCGGACTGTTCCAGACCAGCCGCACCGACACGGATCAGGACATCTTCCGCACCTTCAACCTCGCGACCGTCGGCCGCACCGGCGCGGGCTGGACCAACGACGCGCTCGGCGCCGCGCACATCCTGCGCACGCGCGCTTATTTCGTGAACGGGCAGGTGCCGTATCCTTTGCCCGACCAGTTTCAGATCGCGAAGAACCTCCCGCGCCTCAACGGCCGCACGTTGGTCGGGGCCAACGCCAACGACGCCGCGCCGGTCAACCTCGGGCTGCGCCAGTTCCTCAACTCGACCAAGACCCGGTTCACCGACGACGCCCTGTCGTTCGGTTGGCAGGCCCGCTGGTTCGGCGGGCGGCTGGTGACGGTGGTCGGCTACCGCGAGGACGACACCCGGAGCTACGGCGTGCCGACGGTGCGGGAGTTCGTCGATCCGGCGATTGCCGGTGCCGCCACCGATCCGCTGCGCCGCTACTACTCGCCGTCGCGCGCGGTGCCGCTCAACGGCACGCCGAGCGTGGCGACGACCGGCCTCTCGCGCACGCAGGGGCTGGTCTACCACGTCCTGCCGTGGCTCTCGCTCACCTACAACCGGTCCAATAATTTCAGCCCGGTGGGCAACGCGTCGTGGAAAAACTTCGAAGGGGTGCCCGCCCCGAACTCCACCGGAAAAACCGAGGATGTCGGCGTGCGCTTCCATCTGCTGGGCGGCAAGCTCTCGGTCTCGGCCAACCGTTTCACCAACGGCGCGACCGATCAGGCGCGCAACGCCAACGCCTACTCCGGCAACGTCAAAAACATCCTGACGCGACTGCGCGCGAACTACCGGGAGACCGGCGACTCGCATTTCACGGGTATGGCGCCGGCCGGCGCGTATTCGGCCGATTCCACGGACGTGAGCGACACGTGGAGCTTCGAGGCCGAGGGCTACGAGCTGAGCGTGGTCTACAATCCGTCGCCGCGCTGGCGCGTGGCGCTCACCGGCAGCAGCAACGAGAATACCCTCGGCACGCACCTCGCTTCGCTGGGGCGCTACCTGAACACGCCGTCCGCGTTCCAGGGCCTCGAGACGTGGCGGCGGCTGGCGAGCGAGCTGCGCCGCGTCGAAGCCGGGCAGCGGTCCGCGGCCTTCGACCTGGATCCGGCGAGCGCGGCGGCCCGGACGCAGGCGGGCACGGACGCGCTCTACCTCGAGCAACAGACGGCCGCCGCGGAGAAGGTTTTTCTCGACGAGCGTGCCATCGAAGGCGCCCCCACGCACCGCAACGGCAAGTATGCGTTCAACGGGCTCGCGACGCATACCTTTGCGCGCGACGGGATGCTGAAAGGCTGGTCCGCCGGCGGCAATTTCCGCTGGCGCAGCGCCAACACGGTCGGCTTCCAGCGCACGCTCGTGGCCGGCGCTCCGACCGGGATCATCGACCCGCGGCGACCGATCAAGGGCCGGGATTTTCTGGATGTCGGCGCGATGGTGGCGCACGAACGGCGCCTCCTGCGCGGCGTCAACCTGCGCCTGCAGCTCAACGTGGAGAATCTCTTCGACTGGAGCCGGGCCCGCCTGGTTTCGAGCGACTACGACTCCGAAGGCGTCCTGGGTGCGACGCATGCGCTGGTGCCCATCCGCTGGGAATTGCGCCGGCCGCGAAACGTTGTCCTCACCGCCACGTTCACCTTCTGATTCCGCCATGCTCCGCCGCCGCTTCCTTCCCTGGCTGTTCGCGCTGCTCGCCGGCGCGGTCGGCCCGGGGATTTCCGCCGCCACGCCGTCGGCCCGGCCCAACATCGTCTTCATCTTCGCCGACGACTGGGGCTGGGGCGACCTCTCCGGACACGGCCATCCGTGGCTGAAGACGCCGCACCTCGACCGGCTCGCGCGCGAAGGCACCGATTTCCGCCAGTTCAACGTGCTCAATCCCGTGTGCTCCCCGAGCCGCGCTGCGGCGATGACGGGCCGGTTTCCTTCGCGTTTCGGCATTCACGAGCATTTCGCCGCGCCGGCGCAGAACGCGGCGCGCAAGATGCCGGACTGGCTGGACCCGCGCGCCCCCACGCTCCCGCGCTTCCTCCGTCAGGCCGGCTACCGCACCGGCCATTTCGGCAAATGGCATCTCACCAACCGCAAAACGCCGGGAGCGCCGCGCCCCGACGCCTACGGCATCGACGACTGGGCGGTGTTCAACGGCGGCGCCGGCTGGCCCGCCGCCCCCGTCGACGCCACCGCCGCCAATGCGGTCGCCTTCATCAAGGCCAACCGCGATCGCTCCTTCTACCTCAACGTCTGGTTGCACGAAACCCACACGCCCCATGCGCCCAGTGCGGCGGCGAAGGCGCGCTGGCAGCACCTCGGCGAGCAGGAGCAGATCTATGCGGCGGTCGTGACCGACGGGGACAACGCCGTCGGCCGCATTCTGGATGCGTTGCGCGAAGCGGATCTGGAGCGAAATACGATCGTGCTCTTCTCCTCCGACAACGGCCCCGAGACCACCGGCCCGGTCAAGCGGCCGCCCTACACGGAGCCGGATTCCGGGGTGACGGGTTACGATACCCATTACAGCGTCGGCTCGACGGGCGGACTCCGCGGCGAAAAGCGCAGTCTGTTCGAGGGCGGCGTGCGCGTGCCGTTCCTGGTGCGCTGGCCCGGGCGCACGCCCGCCGGCGCGACCGACGAAACGACGGTCTTCACCGCCGTCGACCTGCTGCCCACGCTCTGTGCGGCCGCGGGCGTGGCTTTGCCCGCCGACTACCGCGGCGACGGTGAAAACCTGCTCGCTGCGCTCGAGGGCCGGCCGGCGCGGCGCACGAAACCGATTTTCTGGGCGTGGACCGGCAAGGCCGCCAATCCCCACTGGTGGCCGCGGCTCGCCGTGCGCGACGGCGATTGGAAGCTGCTTCTGACCGGCGATGCCCGGCGCGTCGCCTTGCATCACGTGCCGCGGGACCGCGCCGAAGCCGACGACGTGGCGGGAAAACACCCCGACGTCGTGGCGCGCCTGACCCAGCTGGCGCTCGCGTGGCAGGCCACGCTGCCCACCACGGTCGATCCGGCCTGCGTCGCGCCCGAACCATGAGCCTTCGGCACCTGCTGCCCTGGCTCCACGCCGCCGTCGCGTTGACCGCGACCGCCGCGACGGCCGCCGACTACGCCCGGCTCCGGACGGACGTCGCCGCGCTCGGCCGGCTGACCACGCCTCCCGCCGTGCACGCGGCGGAGGGCGTCGCTCCCGAGGGCGCGTTGAAGCCGTTGTGCTTCGAGGGCCTGCCGTATCGGGGAAAACCGACGCGGGTGTTTGCCTGGCTCGGCCTGCCCGAAGCGCGGGCGGCGGGCGGAAAAGTCCCGGGCGTGGTGTTGGTCCACGGCGGCGGCGGCACGGCCTTCAAGGAATGGGTGCGGATCTGGAACAGCCACGGGTTCGCGGCGATCTCGATCGCCGTCGAAGGCCAGACCGATGTGCGCATCCCGGGGGCGCCGGCCGGCGCGCAATGGCGGCGACACGACTTCGGCGGCCCGGCGCGCGTCGGGATCTACGGGGACTCGGCCGAGCCGTTGGCGGACCAGTGGATGTATCACGCGGTCGGCGCCACGGTGCTGGCGCACTCGCTGCTGCGTTCGTTGCCGGAGGTGGACAGCGCGCGGATCGGCGTCTGCGGAATCTCGTGGGGCGGAGTGATCACATCGACCGTCGTCGGCATCGACGGTCGTTTCGCCTTCGGCATCCCGATCTACGGGTGCGGTGCGCTCGATCGGGCCGGTGAGAACTACGTCCGGGCGCTGGCCGGCAACGCGCTCTACCGCGAGGTCTGGGAGCCGCTGCTGCGGCTGCCGCAGGCGGCGATGCCGCTGCTTTGGCTCACCGGTCCCCGCGACCAGCACTTCCCGCTGACGGCGCAACAGACGAGCTACCGCGCGGCGGCCGGGCCGCGCCAGGTGGCGGTGCCGTTCGACATGAAGCACAGTCACCCGGCCGGTTGGCTGCCGCCGGACAGCTATGCGTTCGCCCGGGCGGTGGTGGCGACCGGCCGGCCGTGGGCGCGCGAGCGGGCGCAGACGTTTCGCGCCGGCACCGCGCGCGTCGAGTTCGAGACGGATCGGCCGCTCCGGCAGGCGACGCTCGTGTTCCAGCGGGCGGGCGCCTGGGAGAAGACGGCCGCGGCGATCGAGCCGGGGGTCGACGGGTTGCGCGTCACGGCCAGCGCCGCGGTGCCGGGAGACGCGACGGCGTTCTTCTTCAACCTGGAGGCGGACGGGCTGACGGTGAGTTCCGAACTGCAGACCGTGACGCCCGCCGCGCCGCGCGTCACCCGGGCCTTTCCCGGATTCAGTTGGGACCGGGTGCCGGTCAATCTGCACTTCGGCAAACGCGGCGCCGATCTCACCGACGCGGAGATCGACTTCGTGGCCGGTCACAGCCGGCTGATCGCGCTCGAGAAGGGCCACGGTGCCGCGGTGCACGGGAGCACGGAAGCCGGCATCGCGGACACGGCGCGCCGGATCAAGCAGCGCAATCCGGCGGCCAAGGTGCTGTTCTATTTCAATGCGTTCATCAACTGGCCGGGCTACGCCGCGCACGCGTCCTATCGGCCCGAGTGGACGCTGCGCACGGCGGCGGGCGAGATCGTGACCCACGGCTCGGGCACGCCGCGGCCGGACCCGTCCAACGCGGAGTTCCGCGAATGGTGGTCCGAGGTGGTGGCGTCGGCGCACCGGACGGCGCCGCTCGACGGTGTGTTTGCCGACGCCTTGCCCCAGGCGATCGCGCCGGCGCTGGCGCGACAGGTCGGTGCGGACAAAGCCAAAGCGGTCGTGGCCGGCCTGCGCGAGATGCTGGCACTGACGAAACGCAAGCTCGGCCCCGAACGGATCGTGCTGGCGAACGGACTGCGCGCGACGGAGTTTCGCGAGCTGCTGGACTGGGAGGGCATCGACGGCGTGATGATCGAGCATTTCGCGGCCTTCAAAGCCGACGGGCCGGAGGAAATCCGTGCGGACCTGGAGTCCGTTGCGCTGGCGGCGGCGAAGGGGAAGTTCACGGTCATCAAGGGCTGGCCGGGCTTCAACTGGCTCGACCGCGACCGGATGCAGCGTCCTTACGCGGAACTTCTGGCGCTGGCGCGGCAGCGGATCACGTTTCCCCTGGCTTGCTTCCTCATCGCGGCCCAGCCGGGCTCGCACTTCTGCTACTCGTGGGGCTACACGGATCGCCACGGCATGCTCGACGCGTATCCGGAGCTGGAGCGCCCGCTCGGGCCGCCGCAGGGCGACGCGGTCTGGACGGGGAAGGTCGCGCGCCGCGAGTTCGCCCATGCCTCCGTGTGGGTGGACCTCGGCGCGAAGCAGGCGCGCATCGAGTGGCGGCCGGCGGAGGCCGGCGCCGTCGGGCGCGGGCCGTAGCCGAACGCGCGGGAAGGGCGGCCGACGTCAACGCGTCGCGGCGGCGGCCAGGGCCGGCTCGAGGCGGGCGTCGAGGACGCCGGCGGCAAGCAACGGACGCAGCCAGGCGTCGGCGGCCGCCGTCAGATCGCTGTCGCGCGGGAGCAGCAGGGCTTTCCCGGCCCGCGTGAAGGGCTCCGGCCGCGTGCCGCGCAACTCCGGGTGCAGCCGCTCGCGCAGGCGGACCTCGATGCCGTCGGTGATCATCACCTCGGCCCGGCCGGCGACGATCTCCGCGAAAATGGTGCGGTTGTCGGGATGGACGATGAGCGTGGCGTGGCGCAGGTGTTCGCGGGCGAAGGCTTCGTTGGTGCCGCCCGGATTGACGATCACGCGCACGCCGGGGCGGTCGATGGCGGAGAGGTCGGGGAATTTTGCGGCGTCGGCGCGGCGGGCGATCGGGGTTTTGCCGTCGTGCAAGTAGGGCAGGGAAAACGCCGCGACGCGGCGGCGGGCGTCGGTGACACTGATGCCGGAGGCCGCGAGGTCGAACCGCCCGGCGGCGAGATCGGCGAGCAGCGTGGGCCACGTCGTGCGGACGAAGGCCACGGCGACGCCCAACGACCGGGCGAAATCCTCGGCGAGGCCGATGTCGAGGCCGGCGAGCGTGCCGCCGCGATCGTCGGAGAACGGGGCGTAGTCGCCCGTCGTGCCGACGCGGAGGACGCCGGCGGCACGCACGGACGCGAGCGTGGGCGGCCCGGCGAGGCGCAGCGCGCCGAGGGCGCGGGCGAGCTCCGCGAGGTGGGTTGGCGTGAGGCCGCGATGCCGGCCCAGGGGCGCGAGCGACACGCCCAGGTCGGCGACGGGCATGGCCGCGAGGCCGGGCACCGCGAGGGCGGCGGCGGGCAGAAACGCACGGCCGATCCGATCCAACTCCGGACGCAACGCGCCGGCCAAGTCGCGGGCGGGGGGCGGGGCGAGGGCAGCGGCGCGCCATTCGGCGTGCCACGCCTCCTGCACGATCCGGGCGAGCGCGATCTGCAGCCGGTAGAGTGCGGCGAGCGGCGCGGGTTCGAAGCGATGGACCCCGGCGGCGGCGAGGGCGGCGGCGACGACGGCGTCTTCGCGGGTCGGGTCGGCGACCGGGGCGCCCGACCGGAATTTGTGCGCCGCGACTTCGGGCATCAGCGCGAGCCGTTCGTCGAGCAGGGCGACGACCGCGGCGACGCGGGACGCGTCGGTCGTGAAGGTGGGGCCGGCGCGCAGGGGCGCGGCGATCGCCGCCGCGAGGGCAACGACGGCGAGAAACGCACGGAACGGACGCGGGGACAGGACGGCGCGCATCGGCGCACTACGGCGACCGCGGGCGCGCCGCTCAAACTTTTCCCCGCGCCGGGGCGGACCGGGCGCGGGTGCGGGCGGTCGTCAGCCCTGCTTTTTCTTGCCGCCCTTGCCGCCGCCGGCGGGCGGAAGATTGGTCCAGGGCAGCACGCCGGCCGACTTGGCCCAGGCATCGTAGCGGGCGGCGAGGTCGCGCACGCGGTCGGGGAACCGGGCGGCGAGGTCGTTCAATTCCGTGCGGTCGGCCTGCAGGTCGTAGAGCTCCCACGGGCCGCCGAAGGTGGAGACGAGTTTCCACCGGTCATCGCGCACGGCGCGGTGGCCCTCGTGCTCCCAGAAGAGCGGCTGCGACCGCGCGACCGGCCGGCCGGCGAGCAGCGGGGCGAGGCTCGTGCCGGCGAGCGGCGTGGTGGGCTTGCCCGCGTGCTGCGCGGGGAGGGCGGCGCCGGCGAGTTCGAGGCAGGTGGGCATGATGTCGATGACGTGGCCGGGCGTGGCGATCCACTGGCCGCGCCGGTCGGCCGGGATACCGGCGGGCCACCAGGCGATGCAGGGCGAGCTGATGCCGCCCTCGTGGGTGTATTTCTTGGTCTTGCGGAACGGGGCGCTGCTGAGGTGGGCGCCGTCGATGGCGTAGCCCTCGTAGGAGTCGCGGGTGCCGAGGGCGGCGCGGTCGAGGGTCTTGACGGGGCGCTCGGCGGCCCCGCCGTTGTCGGAGAAGAAGAGCACGAGCGTGTTCCGGTCGGCGCCGGTTTCGCGGAGGGCGGCGAGCAGCCGGCCGACGGACGTATCCATTTCCTCGATCTGCGCGGCGTAGACGGCCATCCAGAGGTCCCAGGTGTCCTGTTTGTCGGCGGGCAGGGCGTCCCAGGCGGCGAGGTTTTCGGGCCGGGGGGCGAGCGGCCACTTGGGGTCGACGACGCCGAGTTGTTTCATCTTTTCGTAGCGGTCGGCGCGGATGCGGTCCCAGCCGGCGCGGTATTTGCCGCGATACTTGGCGATGGTGGCGGCGCGCGCGTGGAGCGGCCAGTGCGGGGCGTTGTGGGCGAAGTAGAGGAAGAACGGCGCGGCGGTGCGGCGGGCTTCGCGGATGAAATCGATCGCGTGGTCGGTGTAGGCGTCGGTGGTGAAGAAGCCCTCCTTGGGCGGGGTATAGGGCTGGGCATCGAGCGCCATCGGGCCGAAGCCGCGCTCGCCCTGCGGCAGGGCGCCCTGGGGGCCGTAGCCCCAGTAATTCATGGCGCCCTCGATCTGGACGAAGGAGCGGTCGAAGCCGCGGGCGGCGGGCCACTCGGAGGGACGGTAGCCGAGGTGCCATTTGCCGACCATCAGCGTGCGGTAGCCGGCGGGGCGCAGCGCTTCGGCGATGGTGGGCGTGTGGACGGCGAGGTGGTCGCTGTAAGCCGGGCTGTTGAAGGCGGCGCGGCGGGCGGCGGCGTAACCGTCGATCATGTGGCCGACGCCGGCCTGGTGCGGATAGAGTCCGGTCATCAGCGCGGCGCGCGTGGGGCAGCAGCGGCTCGTGTTGTAAAACTGGGTGAAGCGCAGGCCCTCGCGCGCGAGACGGTCGAGGTTCCGGGTGGAGATTTCACCGCCGTAGGGCGCGATGTCGGAGAAGCCGAGGTCGTCGGCCATGATGACGACGAGGTTCGGCCGCGGGGCCGACGCGGCGTGCGCGGCGGTCGAGCCCAACAGGGCGACGAAAAACGAAAACAGGCGGAGGCGAGGCATGGTGGCTGAAAAAGTGGGAAACGTGGGAAAGCGGGAAAGCGGGAAACGGAAGACGCGGGAGACGCGGAAGACGGTAAAAACGCGGGAGACGGGAGGGGCGGGTTACTTGGCGGCTTGCTTGGCTTTTTTCTTCTGGGCGGGGGTGGGGGCCGTGTAGGTCGCGCCGTTGTCGGGCGGCATGGAGCGGTGCCAGGCGAGGACGGCCGCGGTGAGGCGCTGCACGAGCGCCGGTTCGCGCGCGGCGAGGTCGTTGGACTCGGACGGATCGGCGTCGAGATCATGGAGCCGGGGGCGCGAGCCGTCGTAGTCGCAGAGGAGCTTCCAGCGGCCGTCGCGGATCGCGAGGTCGGGGGCCGCGCCGAGTTCGGTGCCGGGGACGTTTTTGCGGTCGGGCGGGCGGCGCCAGCAGATCGGCGCGCGGCGGGAGGCGGGGGCGCGGCCGGTCAGGGTGGCGGAGAGATCCTCGCCGTCGAAGGCGGTGCCGTTCGGCGCGGCGACGCCGGCGAGGCGGAGCAGCGACGGAGCGAGGTCGAAGGCGGCGAAGACCGAGGTGGCGTCGTGGGTGCCGGCGCGGGCGGCGGGGATCAGGCCCGGGCCCCAGACGACGAGCGGCGAGCGGGTGCCGCCCTCGAAGAGGCTGCCCTTGGCGCCGCGGAACACGCCGCCGCGGCCGGCGCCGGGCTCATGGCCGTTGTCGGAGAAGACGAGAATGAAGGTGTTGTCGCGCAGGGCGGGATCGCCGCGCACGCGGTCGACGAGCGTGCCGAGCTGGCGGTCGAATTCCTGCAGGACGGAGAGGTAGAGGCCGCGTTTGGTTTCGGACCATTTGTCGATGGGCGGCCAGAACGGGCTGTGCACGTCGTCGGGCCAGAGGTTGACGAAGAACGGTTTTTTCTCGCGGGCGGAGGCGTCGATGAACGCGAGGGCGGCCTGGGCGAAGCCGGTGGTGATGGTGGACCGCTGGACCCAGGTCGCGGGCCCGCCGAGGCGTTCGGCGTCTTCCCAGATGCGGCCGGCCTTGGTGTCGCCGGGCTTCAGGGTGAGCGGGAGAAGCTTCGGGCCCATGCCCTCGAAATTGGTGAGGGAGCGGTCGAAACCGTAGGCGGTGATCGGCGGGGCGTCGTCGACATCGCGCTGGCCGCCCATGTGCCATTTGCCGAAGTGGCCGGTGGCGTAGCCGGCGGACTGGAGCGCGCGCGCCAGCGTGGGCGCGCGCGGGTCGAGCCACTGGGCCATGCCGCGGCGTTCGTTTTCGGCACGGTTGTTGAGGAAGGAGGTGATGCGCCAGCGCTGGGGATACTGGCCGGTGGTGATGGCGGTGCGCGACGGGGAGCAGATCGGCGAGTTCACGTAGAACTGCGAGAAGCGGATGCCCTCGGCGGCGAGGCGGTCGACGACGGGCGTGCGGGCATCCTTGTTGCCGAAGCAGGAGAAATCCTCCCAGCCCATGTCGTCGATGAGCACGACGATGAAGTTGGGGCGCGCGGGCGCGGGCGCGGCGGCGCGGGCGACGGACGCGTGCAACAGCAAAAAGAATCCGGAAAGAAGATACGGCAACAGACGGCGGGAGACGCTCATGGGGAAAAGGGGAAGACGCGGGAGACGGGTAAGACTTGTGAGACTTGGAAGACGAGGGGCGCGGCGGGTTACTTGGCGGCCTGTTTCTTTTTCTTCTTCGGCGCGGGAGCCGCGGGAGCGGGCGCGGCGCCGACGACCCAATCCTTGGGCGGGGCGAAGCCGTCGCGGCCTTCCGCGTAGGCGGTGACGCCGGGTTTTTGCCAGGTGCCGAACTCGCGGAGGAGCCGGTGGAGGTGGGCGACGCGGTCCGGGTGGCGGGCGGCAAGGTTCTGTTTTTCGGCGGGATCGGCGGCGAGATCGTAGAGTTCGAACTGGGGCGGGACGGCGGGCTTTTCCGCGAAGTAGTCGCCGTGGGCGACGAGCTTCCAGTTGCCGAGGTGGACGGAGTCGTGGGCGTCCTCGTTCTGGTGGATGTAGGAGAACCAAGGGCGCTCGGGCAGCGCGGCGCCGCGCGTGAGGGCGGGGAGGGCGTCGAGGCCGTCGAGGCCGGCGGGGACGGGACGGCCGGCGGCGGCGAGGACCGTGGGGACGACGTCGATGTAGCCGATGCGGCCGTCGAAGCGGCGACCGCCGCTCAGGCCGCCGGCGGGCCAGCGGACGGCGGCGGCGACGCGGGTGCCGCCTTCGTAGACGCCGAGCTTGCCGCCGCGC
>JACCED011430888.1_pt1 | contig 22850 bp, 19 predicted proteins | sample 7455021 | NCBI WGS metagenome assembly JACCED01 (sample SAMN15323456, study PRJNA562643) | freshwater metagenome | isolation source: river surface water | place: USA:Blue River Watershed | collected 2017-08-19
CCGATACGCGCTGCTTGGTGCCCTCGTGCAGTATCTCGATGCCGGTCACCTCATGGGCGGCATTGGCCCATGCGGACTCGGCATACTGCCGCTGATGAGCCGTCTCAGAGGAAATCGGCGTGGTGATCAGCCGCAGGACCTGCGCCTTTGACATCACTTTTAAATTGGGGCGATGGCGCACAGGATGCAGAAATGCATCTGCCATTGACCAGCGAATCCCCCGACGCTGTGTCACATGGAAATAAGCGCAGCCTGAGTTATCGCCGCGGTTGAATTCCTCGATTGCAGCAATGCCCTGCTCGGCAGCAGCCTGCCGCCAGGCATCCAGAATCTCCCAGCGCACTCGCGGAGATTCCACACGCATTTCGCCGCCAACGCCATGCCAGAGATTCGATCCGTCAAAGTAATCTTCCATCGCGCGATAAGTGGCCAGCGCCTCTGGCCATCCCCAGCGGTCATCGCCAGTCGCTTGCACCCATCGGTCGTAGTCCGACGCCTGACCACGCATATAGATCATCGCGTTAATCGATGATGAGCCTCCAATCACTCGGCCGCGGGCATAGTGGATTGACCGGCCGTTTAGGCCGGGATCTGGCTCAGTTTTAAAGCACCAGTCCGTTCGTGGATTCGCAATCGTAAACAGATAGCCGACCGGGATCTTGATCCAGATCCAGTCATCCTCACCACCCGCCTCAACCAATAAAACCTGGCGACTCGGATCTGCGGAGAGTCGATTGGCCAGCAGGCAGCCCGCACTGCCGGCTCCGATAATGACAATATCGGCCTGCATCGCCACCCGCTAAGCGGACCTCTGCAGCACGAAGCCCTGAACGGTCTGCGAACGGGTCCGGGCGATGCTCATGAGAATGCCGGCGCCAAAGCCCAGTGTCACCATGGCCGTGCCGCCATAGGACATCCACGGCAGGGGCACGCCAACAACGGGTAGCACCCCCGTTACCATGCCCATATTGACAAATGCGTAATTAAAAATAGTCAGCGAAATTGCTCCGGCCAAAAGCCGGGAAAACAATGTGGGCGCACCAATCGCGATCCAGAGTCCGCGCAGAATTAAGCCCGCATAAAGACTTAACAGCAGCAGATTGCCCAGCAATCCAAACTCCTCGGAGTAGGCAGCGAAAAGAAAGTCTGTAGTGCGCTCTGGGATAAATTCCAGGTGAGTCTGCGTGCCCTGCATCCAGCCCTTACCGAAAATTCCACCGGAGCCCACCGCAATAATCGACTGAATAATATGAAAGCCCTTGCCCAGAGGATCGCGCATAGGGTCGAGCAACGTGCAGACACGCTGACGCTGATATTCACGCAGGCCCGGCCAATTCACGCCATCCGCGCAGGCTGCATCACCGAAGACAATCAGCAGCAATACCCCGAGAACTCCAATTCCAAGGGCCACCAGAACTAGACGCCATGGAAGGCCCGCGAAAAATAAAACGAAGAGCCCCGCTGAAAATACAAGTATCGCGGTACCGAGATCCGGCTGCGCAAGAATGAAAGCGGTGGGCACCATTAATAGCAACACCGCCATCAGCCAATGCTGAAGGGTGCGCAGGCCCTCGACCCGATGGACAAGCCAAGCCAGCATCATTGGCATCGCGATTTTCATTAGCTCCGAAGGCTGAATCCGCGTGACGCCGATATTCAGCCAGCGACGGGCGCCTTTTGATACATCACCAAATAAGGCGACCGCCAGAAGCAGTAAGACTCCCAAGACAAACAAGGGCACGGCAACGCGATGAATCATGCCGGGCGGTATATGTGCGACAAGCCACATAATTAAAACAGCGATGCCGAGATTGCGAATATGGCCGATAAATCGGCCATCAAAATCATTGCCTGCACTGTAAAGCGTAATGGTCGAAAGAAAAGCGATGCCCAAAAAGAACAACATAAATGGGCCATCGAAAACTGCCACCCAAGGCTGAATCCGTATCCAGATACCCCGCCAGCCCCTCGGAATAATCTCACTGGCCACGGGCTGCACCTTTTTTCAACAAAACGTGATCAAACACAAGCCGCGCAATCGGTGCGGCGGCGGCCGCTCCGAATCCTCCGTTTTCCACAATCAGGGCTACGGCCACTTCTGGCTGCTCAGCGGGTGCAAACGCCATGTAGAGCGAGTGGTCCCGGTGCCGCTCGGCCACCCGGGAGGCGTTGTATTTTTCATTCTGTCCAATGCTAATGACCTGTGCGGTGCCTGTCTTGCCCGCCACGCGATACGGCGCGCCCGCGAACACCCGTGCGCCCGTGCCCGACTTATTCACTTCCACCATGGCGTCAATCACCAGATCCAGATGCTTATCGCTGACCTCGACCTTACGCAGTAACTCAGGCTCTGTCTTGATGACATCGCCGGTGTTGGGATCCTCGATCGCCTTCACCAACTTCGGCTTCATGATCACGCCTCGGTTAGCCAATCCGGCGGTCGCAACCGCCATCTGCAGCATCGAAAATGAGTTGTAGCCCTGTCCAATTCCGATCGACATATTCTCGCCAGGATGCCAAGGCTGCTTAAAGCGCTCCATCTTCCACTTTGAAGAGGGCAAAATACCGTTAACCTCACCGATGAGATCGACGCCGGTCTTCTGCCCAAATCCCCAAGGTTCGACATATTGATGAATCATGTCCACGCCCATGTCACGGGCAACGATGTAGTAATACGTGTCGCTTGAGACCACAATTGATTTACGAAGATCCACCACGCCATTGCCCTCGGGCTTGCTGTCACGAAACTTGTGATTACCGAACATGAAGAACCCGGGGTCATTGATAGTGTCTTCGGGCTTTCGAGTACCCGACTCCAACGCTGCCAGCGCCATGAAAGGCTTATACGTCGACCCAGGCGGATAAGTGCCACGTAACGGCCGATTTAAAAGCGGTTTATCCGGGGAATTGTTCAACGCATCCCAGGTGGTCGAATCAATGCCATCGATAAATAGCGCAGGGTTAAAATTGGGCATCGATACAAAAGCAAGAATTTCCCCTGTCGCAGGCGCGATAGCGACTAAGGCGCCGCGGCGCTTGCCGTAAGCCTGCTCGATAATCCGCTGCAACTCACCATCAATCGCGAGACGCAGATTCTGGCCCGGCACAGGAAGCCGCCGCGCCAGGCTTCTCACCATTCGGCCGCCCGCCGTAATCTCCATACGATCAAAGCCAGTCCTTCCGCGCAGCTGCTCCTCATAGGCCTGCTCGAGTCCTAGCTTTCCAATGTGTGAGGTCCCGAAATAACTCGAAGCCAAATCAGACTGCTCAATACGCTCACGATCGCGCCGTGAGATCCGGCCAATGTGGCCCAGAAGGTGGGAAGACGAGTCGCCGTAGGGATAGTAGCGCATGCTGCGTACGTTGACTGAGACGCCAGGCAGCTGATGGAGGTGTACAACGACGCGGGCAACTTCTGCATCATTTAGTGTCGGCCGCAGCGGGATCGTATCGAATCGGCGAAGCTCGCTTTTCAGGCGTCGAAATCGGCGCAGATCGAGCTCATCAATCTTGATGAGTGTTCCCAGAAATTGGAGCGTCTCCTCGAGATTGGGCACCTTATGCGGCTCAATCTCCAACGCAAAGGCGGAGCCGTTGCGGGCAATAATGTTTCCATGGCGATCAAAGATTTCGCCGCGAGGGGCCTGCACCGGCAGCAGGGCGACACGATTTTCCTCCGAAAGCGCATGAAAGTCGTAGTAGCGCCAGATCTGAAGATATGCAAACCGTATCAGCAGCAGAGCAAATGCAATCAGCACAAGCGCCGCGACAAAGGAGGCGCGCAGCCGAAAATCTTTAGAGTCGTTGGCGCGAAATTCGGTCATCACTTGCCCTAAACTCCGAAATGCCTAACGGCCAATTGCCGCAGTTGAACTCTGCGGCCGATTCAGTCGATTTAAAATCCCAATTGTTACGGGCAGCCACAGCGCAGCGGTGAAAAGCGGTGAGATAAAAAATGTCCAATTCGGGCCGATGCCCGAAAAGAACAAATGCACCACCACCACAATCACTTTTGCCAGAAAAAACAAAGGCAGCAGCTGCAGGGCCTGCCCGCCAAGGGAGTACCAGAGCAGCCGACGATGCAAGGCAATAGCGCCGTACGATAAAACGGAATAGGCGAGTGCGTGCTGGCCGAGCAGAGACCCTGCATGAACATCCATCAGCAGCCCCAAGAGCCAGGCCAGCGCGATGCCGACGCGCCGCGGCTGAAAGACATTCCAAAACACCAAAATCAAGGCGAGAAAATCCGGCGCCGGAAATCCGCCCCAGGGCAGCATCTCCAGAGCAAACGCCACAGCGATTGATCCTGTGATCATGGAGGTTGTGGGTGCCCGACCCAGCATAGTGCGCTTCATCGCTGGAGCCTCATTTATTCATCTCGCTTCTTGCTTTCGGAATTGGCCGATCAAGCTCGCGCGGGGCGGGTGGAATTAATTCCTGATCAATTAGTATCACCAAGACATGCTGCAGCGTTCCAATTGGCGCCACTGGAGTTGAGGTGATACGCGGAAACTGTCCGCTGCCCGCCCGCTCGACCCGATTGATTTTCGCAACAGGCAGTCCGCTCGGATAAAGACCATCCAAGCCTGAGGTCACCAAAGTGTCGCCGACATCTACCTCGGCATTGATGTTGAGGTATTTGAGCTCAACCTGCTGGCCATCACCTGTGCCCGAGGCCAGACTGCGAAGGCCCGAGCGCGGCAGCGAGACTGGGATCATGAGCGATGGATCGGTGACCAAGGAGACCTCGGCCGTAATCGGCGAGACGCGGACCACCTGGCCTACGACACCCTGGGCGTTAATGACCGGATGGCCTGGCGCCACGCCATGCTGACTGCCCCGATCGATCACGATGCGATTAGAAAACGCATCCCGAGTCTCGTGACTAATCTGGGCGGTTAGCGTTTTATGTTTTACGGACTTGCGAAGATCTAAAAGCGTGCGGAGGCTTTCGTTTTCTATTCGCAGCTGCTCAATCTGAAGCAAGTTTTCAGAGTTCTCGATTTCCTTTCGCTCTAGCGTCACGCGCTGACCCACCAGGTCGGAGACCGCCGAGCCATAGCGGGCAAACCAGATCACGCCATCGCGAGGCAGAATCAAGAGCTGCTCAATGGGATAAAGCACCATGGTCAGCCCCTGCCGCAGGGGCTTCAAAATGCCAAAGTGCAAATCTGAGTAGAGCATTGCAATCGCTGCAATCACAGCGATCAGCATCCGAAGCCGGGCAGGAAGGCCTTGTTTAAAAAGCGGTGGAGGGCTCTGCGAAAGTGCCATGGCTAAGCGATGGCACCCCCCTTATTCGTGAGCAAAAACATCCTTGAACTCATCAATCCGATCCAGCGCAGCGCCACAGCCCCGCACCACGCAAGATAGCGGATCTTCTGCGACGTAGACAGGAAGGCCCGTCTCCTCGGATAGCAAACGATTGAGATCTCGCAGCAGTGCGCCGCCGCCCGTCAGGATCAGGCCGCGCTCGGCAATATCCGCAGCAAGTTCCGGCGGCGTCTGCTCAAGCGCATTTTTGATCGCGACCACAATCTGATTTAGAGGCTCGGTGAGCGCCTCCAGAATTTCATTGCTCGATACGGTGAAGGTCCTCGGAATCCCTTCGCTAAGGTTTCGTCCACGAACTTCCATTTCACGAATTTCGCTTCCCGGAAATGCCGAGCCAATTTGTTTTTTGATCGCCTCGGCAGTCTGTTCACCAATCAGCATGCCAAAGTTACGCCGGATGTAGTTGGTAATCGCCTCATCGAATTTATCGCCGCCAACCCGCACACTGCCTGCATACACCAGGCCGCCCAACGAGATCACCCCAACCTCGGTCGTGCCGCCACCAATATCCACCACCATCGCACCATGCGGCTCAGAAATTGCCAAGCCTGCACCAATTGCTGCAGCCATCGGCTCTTCAATGAGATAGACCTGGCTTGAGCCAGCCGACAAGGCTGACTCACGGATCGCACGGCGCTCCACCTGAGTGGAGCCACAGGGTACACAGATGATGACACGGGGGCTCGGTGATAGAAATTTTTTCTCATGCACCATGCGAATAAACTGCTTCAGCATCTGCTCGGTCACGGTGAAATCGGCGATAACTCCATCCTTCATTGGACGGATCGCCTCAATGTTGCCGGGAACCTTACCCAGCATTTGCTTGGCCTTATGGCCGACGGCCTCAATGACTTTTTTGCCGCCATTGCCGCCCTCGTATCGGATTGCGACCACTGAGGGCTCGTCCAGCACGATGCCCTTGCCCTTCACATAGATCAGGGTGTTGGCGGTGCCCAGGTCAATGGCGATGTCCTGGGAGAAATAATTACGAAGAAATCCAAGCATGAGAACCCTGCTGCAAAAGAAAAGGATAATAAAGCAAACGTCCCCGTTGATTTTTGCGCCGTGAACCTAAACGCCCAAGACCTCGAAAAACTTGCCCGGCTTGCCCGGCTTGCCCTCTCCGATCAGGAGCGCGACGAAACGCTGCCTGCGCTTCAGTCTGTCCTGAACTGGGTCGGTGAACTGTCCCAGGCCCCGACCGCCGGCGTTGCGCCCATGGCCCATCCCCACGATGTGGGCCTCAGGCTCCGTGCCGATGTGGCCGAGCCACTTCCGCCCCGAGATGACCTTATGGCCAATGCCCCCCAGACCGCCGAAGGCCTATTTATCGTTCCTCGGGTCGTGGAATGAGCGCCGCGATTCCATCATTTTCAGACCTCTCGGGCCTGGCTGCTGGCCTTGCCCGGCGTGACTTTAGCGCTGTGGAGCTCGCCCAGTGGACGCTTGACCGGCTGGCCGCCGATCAAACCAATTCGGTGCTCTCACTTGTACCCGAGGCGACACTCGGTCAGGCCAAAGCGGCCCAACAACGGCTTGATGCAGAGGGGTCTAAAGCGGCCCAACATGGCGGACCCGGATTTTCATTGCTCGGGCTGCCAATTGCCCATAAGGATATTTTCGTCACCCGAGACTGGCCAACGACTGCCGCCTCAAAAATCCTCAACGGCTATATCAGCCCGTTTGATGCAACTGTGGTCCAGCGTCTATCGGCAGCCGGCATGGTCTGCGCCGCCAAGCTAAATTGCGATGAATTTGCGATGGGCTCGGGCAATACCCACTCCGCTTTTGGACCAGTGAAAAACCCTTGGGACCCACTTGCTGTGCCCGGCGGATCATCGGGCGGCTCTGCAGCAGCGGTCGCGGCAGGCCATGTCCCCGCCGCCACCGGGACTGACACGGGAGGGTCAATCCGTCAGCCCTCAGCCATGTGCGGGATCACCGGTATCAAGCCCACCTACGGGCGGGCCTCGCGATGGGGGATGATTGCCTACGCCTCCAGCCTCGACCAGGCGGGCCCAATTGCGAGAACTGCGTTGGACTGTGCGGTGCTACTCACGGCAATGTGCGGCTTTGATCCCAGAGATTCCACCAGCCTGCAGCTTGATGAAGAAAACTTCACGGCAGAAATCGATCAGCCACTTGCGGGCGCCCCTGCAAGCACGCCGCTGTCCGGACTTCGGGTGGGCCTGCCGAAAGAATTTTTTGCAGAGGGCCTGAGCGCCGAGGTGCGATCCGCCATCGATCAGGCAATCGGTGAACTCAAGCGCCTTGGTGCCACGGCCTGTGAAGTCAGCCTGCCGCGAACTGCGCTTAGTATTCCGGCCTATTATGTGATCGCGCCAGCAGAAGCTTCCAGCAATCTGAGTCGCTTTGATGGCGTACGGTATGGCCATCGGACCGCAGCGCCAAAAGACCTTCTTGATTTGTATTGCCGGTCACGAGCAGAAGGTTTCGGGACCGAGGTGAAACGTCGAATTCTCGTTGGCACGTTTGTACTTTCACACGGCTACTACGATGCCTATTACATCCAGGCCCAGCGTGTACGACGGCTTGTTGCCCAGGACTTTGACGCCGCATTCCAAGACTGCGACTTGATTGCCGGACCCGTTGCGCCCACTGTTGCCTGGGATATCAATGCAGCAGCCAGCGACCCACTGCAAGAGTATCTTGCTGACATCTACACACTTGGTGCAAATCTTGCAGGCCTACCGGCCCTGTCGATGCCCATTGGCTTTGGATTTGGCAGCGGCACCGGAAGGCCCCGACCGATCGGGATGCAACTCATTGCGCCAAGGCTCAAAGAATCACTGCTCTTAAGGGCGGCCCATCATTTTCAATCGACCACTGACTGGCATCAAAAAACGCCTGAACACTCCGGAGCGGCACGATGAGCTGGGAGATCGTGATTGGCCTGGAATGCCATGTCCAGCTGAAGACCGCATCAAAAATATTTTCACCAGCATCTACCCAGTTCGGGGCCGCTCCAAATACGCAGGCCCACATGGTCGACATGGCACTGCCTGGCGTTTTGCCGGTGATGAATCGCGAAGCTGCCGTCTGTGCGATCCGGTTTGGGCTTGCAGTCGGCGGACAAATCGCCCATCGGTCTATCTTCGCGAGAAAGAATTATTTTTATCCTGATCTGCCCAAGGGCTATCAGATCAGCCAGTATGAGACCCCGGTCGTCTCCGGCGGCCAGATCGTGATCAGTATCAATGGCCAACAGCGCCATATCGAACTCACGCGTGCCCATCTCGAGGAAGATGCCGGAAAGTCAATCCACGAGGGCGTTGCTGCAATACCTGCGGGCTGCTCAGGAATCGATTTAAATCGGGCGGGAACACCGCTTTTGGAAATTGTGAGTGAGCCCGTAATGCGATCAGCAAAAGAGGCGGCCGCCTATGCGCGCGCGCTGCACAGCCTAGTGACCTGGATTGGCATTTGCGATGGCAATCTGCAAGAGGGCTCATTTCGCGTAGATGCGAATGTTTCAGTGCGGCCGGCCGGGCAACAAGAATTTGGCACCCGCTGCGAAATTAAAAACCTAAACTCATTTCGCTTTCTCGAGCGGGCGATTGAGATCGAGGCCCAACGACAGATTGAGCTCATTGAAGACGGCGGCCGGGTTGTTCAAGAGACCCGTCTTTACGATCCTGATGCGGAGCAAACCCGTGCCATGCGGTCAAAAGAAGATGCCCATGACTACCGCTATTTCCCGGACCCCGATCTGCCGCCACTGATCTTAGAGCCGGCATGGATTCAAGAAATTCGATCCCAGATGCCGGAGCTACCCGGTGCGATGCGGTCGCGGCTGACCGAACAATTTGGTCTCTCTGACTATGATGCCTTGATGGTGTCCTCCACACGTGCCACCGCAGATTATTTTTTTCAGACTCTTGATGCGGGCCAATCGCCTGGGGTCGATCCAAAGGCGATTGCCAACTGGATAATGGGTGATGTCGCCTCGAGCCTAAATCGAGATGGCCTGGAGATCGAAGAATGCCGAGTCTCGGCGGTGCAGCTTGCTGGGCTCATTGCGCGCATTGCTGATGGAACAGTCTCGAACAAAATCGGGCGTGAAATTTTTGCAAGCCTCTGGGCCGGGGAGTTCGAATCGGCAGATGCGGTGATTTCCGCAAAAGGCCTGCGACAGATTCAAGATACAGGCCTGATTGCCCGGCTGGTGGATGAGGTCTTGGCCGCTAATCCCAAAATGGTGGAGGAATTCAAAAGCGGCAAAGACAAAGCCTTAAATGCCTTGGTCGGCCAGGTCATGAAAACATCTCAAGGCAAGGCGAATCCCCAGCAGGTGATGGATCTCATCCGATCAAAACTCTAGACCGCTGACTTTTTATGGCCCCCGCCAATCCTTTTCATCAGCATGCCGCTGCTGGCCAGCCGACACCACAACTGCGGGATTTTGGCGGCGGAATTTTCGCACTGGACTCTGGCTATGTACGGGATGAATTTGATGCCGTTCATTTGATTGTCGAACAGGGGCGTGTTGCGGTGATCGATACCGCAACCCAGTATGCGGTTCCCCGAATTCTTGAGGCCCTCCGGGCCCTCGGCCTTGGCCCCGAATCCGTTGACTGGATTTTTCTCACCCATATTCATCTCGATCATGCCGGCGGGGCGGGCGCCTTGCTCGAACACTGCCCAAACGCGAAGGTCACCGTTCACCCCCGCGGCTTTAAGCACCTCGCTGATCCCTCCAAGCTCTGGGCAGCGGTCTGCGATGTCTACGGAACCGAGATGGCAGTACGGGAGTACGGCGGCATGAACCCTATTCCAGTTAATCGACTCATCGAAACGCCAGAGGGTGCGGTGGTTGAGCTCGCAGGCCGCAAGATCGAATTTTGGGATGCGCCAGGCCATGCTCGACATCATGTGTTTATTAGAGATTGCCATACCAACTGTTTTTTCACGGGCGACACCTTTGGGATTTCCTATCGCGATTTTGATACTGCCCAAGGGGCCTATGTTTTCGTGACCTCCTCACCGTCACAATTTGACCCCAAGGAATTTAAGGCCTCGGTTGGCCGGATCGCCGATGCGGCCCCGCCCGCTGTCTATCTGACCCACTATGCGCAGGTCCGAGACGTGGGCCGACATGCCCAGCACCTGATCAAGCAAATCGATGCCTTCTGCGAGATTGCCCTCGCGCACAAAGGGGCAGGATCGGCCCGGGCCGATCGCATTAGAGAAGACCTGGCCCAGCTGATCATCGGTGAGCTCCGAGATCACAGCGTGGCCCTATCGGATGCCGCCTGCCGAGAGGTCCTTGCGCTGGACTTAAAACTCAACAGTGATGGCCTGGTCTGCTGGCTGGACAGTCTAAAATAGCGGCCTCCTGTACTGAAACCTGACCACGGGGATCTCAGATCCCCGCTTTTATTTTTATGCCAAGCCTCCTTCCTGAATCCCATGCATTTGGCTTGCTGCGCCAGCAGCTGGCCAATCGCATCATGATTTTGGATGGGGCTACTGGCACGATGATTCAGCAATACAAGCTGAGTGAAGAGCAATACCGCGGAACTGATCGCCTCGAGCTCTCCGCTGACGTTCGGCAATCGATTCAGTCAGCGATTGCAAAAGGCATTGATCTGAAGGGCAACAATGAACTTCTGTCTTTGACGCGGCCAGCGGTGATCTCTGAAATTCACCAACAATATCTTGCAGCCGGTGCCGATATTGTTGAAACCAATACCTTTGGGGCGACAACGATCGCACAGGAAGATTACCGGCTGCCTGAGTTAGCACGCCTGATGAATCTCGAGTCGGCCCGCTTAGCCCGTGAGGCCTGCGATCAGTTCTCGACCCCAGATCGGCCTCGATTTGTTGCTGGCGCCATCGGGCCAACGCCGCGAACAGCTTCGATTTCTCCGGATGTAAACGATCCGGGAGCACGCAATATCAATTTCGAGCAGCTTCGTCAGGCCTATCAAGAGCAAATTGAAGCCTTGCTGGATGGCGGTGCGGATTTGCTCTTACTTGAAACCATATTCGACACCTTAAACGCCAAGGCAGCGCTGTTTGCAATGGAATCTGTTTTTGAGGCCCGTCAGCAGCGTTGGCCCGTTATGATTTCCGGCACCATCACCGACGCTTCTGGCCGAATTCTCTCTGGCCAGACCGTCGAAGCCTTCTGGAATAGCGTCTCGCATGCCCGACCGATCACGATCGGTCTGAACTGCGCCCTCGGTGCAGCGCTGATGCGGCCTTATGTCGAGGAGATTTCAAAGCTTGCAGATACCGCGATTTGTATCTATCCGAATGCAGGCCTACCCAATCCCATGGCACCGACCGGCTTTGATGAGACACCGCCGATCACTTCGGGCTTTTTAAAAGAATTCGCTGATCTCGGCTGGGTGAATATCGTCGGCGGCTGCTGCGGTACGACCCCTGAGCATATCCAAGCAATTGCCGATGCAGTGAAGTCTTATACGCCAAGAAAAATTCCTTCGATAGTGCCTAAGCTTCGGCTTGCTGGCTTGGAGGCCTGCAATATTGACGAGCAATCCTTTTTCGTCAATGTGGGTGAGCGGACCAATGTCACCGGTTCTAAGCAATTTGCTCGCCTCATTTTAGCTGGCGAGTACGAGCAGGCCATCGCGGTGGCCCGTCAGCAGGTTGAAAACGGCGCCCAGGTAATTGATATCAACATGGATGAGGCCATGCTGGATTCCGAGGCAGCCATGGTGCGTTTTCTAAATCTGATTGCCTCGGAGCCGGATATCGCCCGAGTCCCGATCATGATCGACTCCTCAAAGTGGAGCGTAATTGAGGCCGGCCTGCGCTGCGTTCAGGGTAAAGCGATTGTTAACTCAATCTCAATGAAAGAGGGCGAAGCAGAGTTTCTCCGGCAGGCACGGCTCTGTCGACACTACGGTGCGGCAGTCATCGTGATGGCCTTTGATGAGCAGGGCCAGGCCGATAGCCTGCAGCGACGAAAAGATATTTGTGCCCGGGCCTATCGCCTCTTAACTGAAGAAGTTGATTTCCCCCCGCAAGATATTATTTTTGATCCCAATATTTTCGCGATTGCGACGGGCATTGAAGAGCACAATGCGTATGCAATTGACTTTATTGAAGCCACCCGCTGGATTCGACAAAATCTTCCGTACGCCAAAATTTCAGGCGGCGTTTCCAATGTCAGCTTTTCATTTCGTGGTAACGACCCCGCCCGAGAGGCGATTCACACCGTCTTTCTCTACCATGCAGTCAAAGCGGGCATGACCATGGGCATCGTCAATGCGGGGCAGCTCGGTGTCTACGAAGACCTCGCACCGGAATTACGTGAGCGCGTTGAGGACATTGTGCTCAATCGCCGGCCTGATGCCACCGAGCGGATGATTGACTTTGCTGCCACGCTAAAAGGCGAGGGCAGGCGAGAAGAGGCGCAGCTGCAGTGGCGTAGCCTGACAGCCGAGAAGCGTCTTGAGCATGCCCTAGTCCATGGGCTTACCGAATTCATTGTCGAAGATACCGAGGAAGTCAGGCAGCAAGTCGCTGAACGCAGCGGCCGGCCCATCGAGGTCATCGAGGGCCCACTGATGGCGGGCATGAACGTAGTGGGCGATCTGTTCGCTCAGGGAAAAATGTTTTTGCCGCAGGTGGTTAAGTCGGCCCGGGTGATGAAGGCAGCGGTTGCCCATCTTGTGCCCTTTATCGAAGAAGAACAACGGGCCTCAGGCACCACCCAGGCCAAGGGAAAAATCATCATCGCTACCGTAAAGGGGGATGTTCACGATATCGGCAAGAACATCGTATCTGTAGTGCTTCAATGCAATAACTTCGAGGTCGTGAACCTCGGAGTCATGGTGCCGGCCCAGCAGATCCTGCAGGCCGCACGAGATCACGATGCCGACATCATCGGCTTATCCGGTCTGATCACCCCTTCCCTAGAGGAAATGTCGTACGTCGCAAAAGAAATGGAGCGTGACGACTGGTGCCGCTGCAAACAGATTCCTCTGCTGATTGGTGGCGCGACCACATCCCGTATCCACACTGCAGTAAAAATTGCACCGAATTATTCGGGGCCAGTCATCTGGGTGCCCGATGCAAGCCGTTCAGTGCCGGTCGCCCAGTCGCTCACCAGCGATGCTGCCCAAAAAGGCGCTTATCTCGGCGAACTAATGCGGGACTATCAAAAACTGCGTGAGCGGCATGCGGCTAAAACCGCCACGCCCCTGCTCACCCTGGAGCAGGCACGGGCCAATTCACCTCGCATCGATTTCGCAGCCAATCCGCCCCCTGCGCCAAAAGCGCTTGGTCGACGCATTTTGAAGGCCTACGACCTACATGAATTGGTGGAGACTATTGACTGGACTCCGTTTTTTCAAACCTGGGATCTTGCAGGATCCTTTCCAGCCATTCTTGATGATGCAGTGGTCGGGGCACAGGCCCGCCAGGTATACGCCGACGGCAAGGCAATGCTGGCTAAATTGCTGTCGCAACGAAAACTTAGCGCCAATGGGGTGTTCGGACTGTTTGCAGCACAGCGTACCGGGCCAGAGGACATCACGCTCTATGCTGATAACAAGCGGCAGCACCCGATCCTAACCTGGATTGGACTTCGCCAGCAGACCCAAAAACCCAGCGGTGAATTCAATAAGAGCTTGGCAGATTATGTCGCCGACAAATCAAGCGCAATTGCAGACTATCTTGGCTGCTTTGCGGTTTGCATTCAAGGTGCCGATCAGCTGGCCAAGGACTATGAGTCCCAAGGTGATGATTACAACGCGATTCTGGTCAAGGCAATTGCGGACCGACTCGCGGAGTCGTTTGCAGAGCGTCTGCACCAGCGAATCCGCACTGAATTCTGGGGCTACACCCCAGATGAGCAGCTGAGTAACGAAGACTTGATTGCCGAAAAGTATCAGGGGATTCGTCCAGCCCCGGGCTACCCATCGTGCCCTGATCACACCGTAAAGACAGCGCTATTTCAGGCGCTTGGGGCCCATGAAATCGGCATGGCACTTACTGAGAATCTTGCCATGATGCCCGCTTCAGCCGTATCAGGTTTTTATTTTTGGCATCCGCAATCGCAGTACTTCAATCTCGGCACAATCGGTGCAGATCAACTCAAAGATTATGCACAGCGGTCCGAGATTAAAGAAGATGTCGCTCGCGCACGACTCGCTCCGGCCCTCGGTTTTTAGTCGACCGACAGCGCCAGAGCCCTTAGACTCCCCAGACCACCGGGACTTTCTTTTTTTCTGCCGCGGTCAGCATCTCCAGTAAGGGGAAGGCCCGTTGTGACAGGCCAATCGGCAGTTCTTGTGCGGCCGTTAGGCCCTCACGCACTGATTCGTCATGCTGATTTAATCGCGATTGATCCTGCTTGCGGGACTGGTCAATCGCCGCTGCCAGACGGCTGCGGACCTCCGGAATCTGAGCCTCGGTAAAAATTCCTTTGACAGAAAACTCCTGGCCAATCGCCGCAAAGACCATCTTCATTACTGGCTCAGTCATGAAAAAGCCGCCTGCCGCTTTACTTCGAAATTCGATGATCACGCTAAACTGCTCCCAACAATGAGACAGATGATTTTAGTGCGTCGCTGCTTAATCAGCGTGATCCTCGTGTGCATATTGGGGATTATTTACGGATGCAGCCCCCGGATGGATTGGCGCGAAGTCCGACTGGAGGCAATCAGCGGATCAGCCCTATTTCCGGGCAAGCCCGTTGAGGTCAGCCGCACGCTGCAACTGGGGGATGCCCAAAACGTCGTCACTTTAACGCTACGCTCGGCCAGGATCGATAGCACAGTTTTCGCAGTAGGCTGGGTGCTCGATGCAGGGCTTGACACACGAGAAAAGCTCGAGGCTGCGATGCTTGCGAATATCAGTGCCGAGGTTTCCATGATCTCGCGTCAGGCGATTCAGCAAAGCGATCGTGTCATTCACGAAGTCGCCGCTAGCGGCGAGATGCGTCTGCGGCCCGATTCAGCGCGCGTGCCTGCACGGCTATGGATGCGGAGCCTGACAATTAACCGTGCAGTCTCGGGGCAGTCGGAGGCCCGACAAGTCATTGAGGTCATTGCTGCCGGCCCAGCCCACGAGCTCAAAGAAGAAGATGCGCGGCTTTTCATTGAATCCCTAAAGCTCTCGCAATAGTCGATGAATTCAGCGCGATAATCCCCCATGCCTTCGTCAGACCCAAGAGCGCCGCAGTTTGCCGCTGTATTTCTTCCGTTTGCGGCTGCGTACTTTCTTTCTTATGTTATGCGCTCCGTCAATGCAGTGCTCTCCGAGCCATTGACAGAGGAATTCAACCTGACCGCATCTCAGCTCGGACTGCTGTCGAGCAGCTATTTTTTAGCTTTTGCAATCATGCAAATTCCGCTTGGCGCGCTGCTGGATCGACACAGCCCCCGACGTGTGGAGATTGTGCTGCTGATGTTTGCGATTGGTGGCTGCGTATTAAGTAGCCTGGCCGAGGGATTTTTCGCGCTGTGGCTCGGCCGGGCCATGATTGGTATCGGTGTCTCGGCCTGCCTCATGGCTGCCTACACCAGCTATCGCCTTTGCTTTCCCGCCGATCGTCAGGCCAGCCTCGCTTCGCTCATGCTCATGGTCGGCTCCTTTGGAGGGCTTGCCGCAACGCTACCAGTGGAATTACTTTTGCCGGCACTCGGATGGCGGGGAATATTCGTTCTAACGGCCTGTCTTTTTTTGCTATCGGTCGCTGGCCTGACCTGGCTTTTACCCAATGTTGCCGCGCCGTGCGCATCGCGCGAGCCATATTGGCGCTACACAATCGCAGGGGCAAAGACCGTTTTTGCACACCAACAGGTAAAACGACTTATTCCGGTCTGCATCTTTACGCACGGAGGCTTTTTGGCCGTGCAGAGCCTCTGGATGGGCCCGTGGCTTCGAACGGTTGAAGGCCAACCAGCGACCGAGGCCGCAACAACGCTCTTGGTGCTCGGCATTACCGTGATGCTGTCGCATCTTGCGATGAGCTGGCTTGGACTAAGGCTCAATCGTTGGCAGCTTTCAATTGATCGCATCTTAGTTACGGGCTGCCTATTGATGCTGGTCTTTACGACTGCAGCAATTACCAGACTCTGGAATAACCCCTTGTTGGCATGGTCACTTGTTTTTGTGACGACTTCGGTGAGCGGCCTAATCTATGCAAAGACTAGCCTTGCCTTCCCGATCGAAATGGGCGGACGGGCCAATACTGGAATCAACTTCGTGGTCTTTGCAGGCGCATTCGGGATGCAGTGGGGCCTGGGCTTAATTACCGATCTTGCAATATCGGTCGGCCAAAGCGAGGCCGGCGCCTTACGGACAGCCTTCATCAGCTGGGCGTTTATGCAGGCTGTTGCGTTGATCTGGCTGGTTCGAAATCCTGAGCCTCAGCCACCACGTCAGCAGCACGCCGCAACTCAATAGCTTCAGCGATCTGCGGGATCTTGATCTGATCCTCGCCATCGATATCCGCAATCGTTCGGGCAACGCGAATCACACGATGCCATGACCTTGCGCTCCAGCCCCAACGGGCCGCAGCCTGCATCAGGAGCTGCTTAGCCTGGGGGTCACATTCGGCCTGAATCTGAAGTGCCTGAACACCAAGCCGTGAATTCAGGCATGCCTGCCGTCTCAGCTGCCAGCTGCGCGCCTGCTCGACTCGATCCCGCAATGTCTCGCTGGATGATTCTTGTGTGGGCGTCGCATCCAGCCCGGCCAGCTGCTGAGCAGTGGGGGATTCCATCGTAACTGCCATGTCAAAGCGATCCATCAAAGGGCCCGATAGCCGTGATCGATAACGCAGAATTCGATCTGGGCTACAGCGGCAGATTTTTTTAGCATGACGAACTCCAAAATAGCCGCAGGGGCATGGATTCATCGCAGCAATCAGCATAAAGTTCGCCGGAAAACAGACGCGATCGCGAACTCGCGCGATCTCCACCGCATGTCGCTCGAGCGGCTCGCGTAAGGACTCCAGCGCATCACGCGGAAACTCCGGTAGCTCATCAAGAAAGAGTACGCCATGATGGGCAAGCGAGATCTCTCCAGGCCGCAGGGGCTGGCCGCCGCCGATTAATGCGCGCGACGATGCACTGTGATGTGGCGACCGATAAGGCGGACGCTGCCACCGCTGCAAATCGATAGCCCCAAGTAGGCTCTGAATCGCAGCAAGCTCACAGGCCTGTGCATGGCTTAGGCCCGGCAGGAGTGCTGCGATCCGGGCTGCAATCATCGACTTTCCAACACCGGGTGGCCCCATCATCAGTAGATTGTGTGCGCCGGCAGCAGCGATGATCGCGGCGCGCTTGGCTAATGATTGGCCGCGAATTTCAGACCAATCCGTGGCCGGCCCTGTCGCAGCAGATTCCGCTGGCATTGGCTTGCAGCCCATCAGTAGTGTTTGTAGAACAAGATGTGCGGCAACTTCGCGCAGGCTGGATGCAAACGCCAACCGTACTGAGCCAATGGCAGAGATCTCTGTCTGATTGGCCAAAGGAAGAATCAGCCTACTCTCGGCCGACGGCTCATGAAGAAACCCAGCGGCCATCGCAAAAGCGCCGCGAATGGGCAAAAGACCTCCTGTTAACGAGAGCTCGCCTACAAAAATCAGTTGTGATAAGCGCGAAGACAGATAGGCTGACTGAATCTGGCCACTTGCAATGAGTATTCCGATCGCGATGGCCAAATCAAAACGGCCGGAGTCCTTTGGCAGATCTGCAGGTGCCAAATTGACCGTGATGCGCCTTGAGGGAAACTCGAAACCTGAATTCAGTATTGCCGAACGAACCCGTTCTTTTGCTTCGCGTACCGCAGTGTCGGGAAGCCCAACAATTGAAAATTGCGGCAATCCGTTGGAGAGGTCAGTCTCTACCGATACTGGGAGCGGAGTAAGGGCTGCAATGGCACGCGACTGGACAATGGAAAACGACATCCGGCCCATTGTTCCGGGTTCGGAGGCCTGACAAAACTAGCGGGTGGAATTAGCTCTTTTTCTCTAGACGAAGCTTCTGGGCCTCGAGCTCTACGACGCGACGCTCTAAGGCCGCCATCTTCTCGAGGGCCTTGGTCAACATCTGCTGCTGCAATTCAAAATCCTCGCGGGTCACAAGATCCATCTTGGCCATCGCGGCTGAGAGGGCGGTCTTCATATGGCCCTCAATTTCCGTTGCGGGCGAAGTGCGCATTAGGTCAGAGACCTTTGCCTGGAGATCCGCAAAGGCCTTTGGCATCGGCGGAAAGGGTGGGAAGGGCGGCTTAGACATGGACCCAATCTATCACGCAGATGCCAGCCCAGATTTAGCAGACCAATGCCAACACGCACTGTTTTAGAGATTAATTTGCACAAATATGGTGCAACGAGATGCTGCTAGCCTGTAGAAAGTGCAAAAAACCTCGGTTTTTAAGGGAAAACCCGGTGATTTTTGCCTGGCACGGGTTTCGCTAACTCCTTAGGCGGTCTCTCCCGATCGAATTCTTATTAGGAGCTCAAAAATGAAGAAGGCTATCCTCGCACTCTCCCTGGCGTCGCTCTCAGTCCCCGCTCTGGCGCAAGGCAAAAAACCGGAACCGGAGATTTCTTTAACTGGAAATTTCGCACTGGTTTCGGACTATCGCTTTAGAGGGATTTCTCAGACCGACAAGAAGCCGGCTACCCAAGGCGGCTTTGACATCGCTACCAAGGCAGGCGCGTACGCCGGCATTTGGACATCTAACGTATCGCAATGGACTGCGACCGGCGCAAGTCAGGAGGTCGACCTCTACGGGGGCTATAAGGCCGCTCTGCCGATGGATATTGGGCTTGACGTGGGTTACATCGCTTATCAGTACCCCGGAAACTCCGCAAACCCAAAGAACAACACCCGCGAGTTTTACGTAGGCTTGGCCAAGGGCCCGATCACGTACAAGGCCTACCAGACTTCGGGCAACTGGTTTGGACTGGCCAACTCAAAAGGTTCGCTTTATCACGACTTGACGCTCTCTTACGGACTCACAGACGCGGTGACACTGGTGGGCCATGTCGGTCGCCAGACCCTTCGCAATCGTGCCGAGGACTATCTCGACTATCGGGTAGGTCTGACCTATGACCTTGGCGATGGCTTATCGGCCGGACTGGCGTTTACGCGTGTGAACTTCAAATCAGAGCGGGCTGGTGCGGCCTGGTTTACAAATTCCGCCGGAAAGTCGCTCTACGGCAACGGAACCGTTCTGTCTGTTACCAAAACCTTCTAAGCCCGCCTTCATGATTCCCGGGGCTCAGCAAATCATCGCGGCCCCTATTTAACCTAGAGGACAACATGAAACTCATCACTGCAATCATCAAGCCGTTTAAGCTCGACGAGGTGCGTGAGGCCCTATCCGCGATCGGCGTACAGGGCATCACGGTCACCGAAGTCAAAGGCTTTGGTCGGCAAAAGGGCCACACCGAGCTCTATCGTGGCGCGGAGTATGTGGTCGACTTTCTACCAAAAGTCAAAGTCGAGGCCGCTGTCTCGGAAGATCTTCTCGAGCGTGCCATCGAGGCCATTGAGGGCGCTGCCCGCACCGGCAAGATCGGCGACGGAAAGATCTTCGTCTACGACCTTCAACAAGTGATCCGCATCCGAACCGGCGAGACCGGCAAAGAGGCGCTCTGATTCACATCATTATTTCTACGTGAGGCGAAAATGAAATCCTTCTACTCTCTTATCGCGCGCTTAGCCAAGCCGCTGCTGGCGGTCCTTGGCACCGCTGGCCTTGCGTCGCTGGCTTTCGCTGCAGACGCGCCTGCGGCACCTCCGCCCCCAGTCCCCAACAAAGGGGATACGGCCTTTATGATGCTGTCAACCGTGCTCGTGTTATCGATGATCGTTCCCGGCCTTGCGCTCTTTTACGGTGGCCTGGTGCGCTCCAAAAACATGCTGTCAGTGCTGATGCAAGTCATGGTGGGTGCTGCCCTGATTTTTGTTCTTTGGGCAATTTACGGCTACTCCCTGGCCTTTACTGGTGGCAGCCCCTTTGTCGGCGGCTTTGATAAAGCATTTTTAGCTGGCATTACGGGTGACTCAGTCGCGGCAACGTTTAGCAAAGGCGTCGTCATTCCTGAGCTGATGTTTGTGGCCTTCCAAGGCACGTTTGCTGCCATCACTTGTGCGCTGATTGTTGGTGCGTTCGCTGAGCGGATGAAGTTTGCGGCAGTACTGATGTTCCTGGTGCTCTGGTTTACGTTTGCCTACATTCCTACCGCACACATGGTCTGGTACTGGGATGGCCCTGACGCCATTACCGATGCGAAGTCGTTAGAGGCTGTGATTGCTGCAGCAGGAGCTCTCTGGGCAAAAGGCGCACTCGACTTCGCTGGCGGTACAGTGGTCCACATTAATGCTGGAGTTGCTGGCCTGGTTGCAGCCTATATGGTGGGCAAGCGTACCGGCTACGGCAAAGAGCCAATGCCACCGCACAATCTCACCTTGACCATGGTGGGTGCTGCCATGCTGTGGGTGGGCTGGTTTGGATTTAACGCCGGCTCAAACCTCGAGGCGACCGGAACTGCGGCACTCGCCGTGACCAACACGCTGTTTGCCACCGCTGCTGCGATCGTTGCGTGGACGCTTGGCGAAGCAATCTTCCGCGATAAGCCTTCGATGCTCGGTGCTGCCTCAGGTGCGGTTGCTGGCCTGGTAGCGATCACGCCCGCCGCTGGTTTTGTCGGGATCATCGGTGCGTTGATCATAGGCCTGACTGCTGGATTCTTATGCCTCTGGGGTGTAACGGGCCTGAAGCGGATCCTCAAAGCAGATGACTCTCTGGATGTGTTTGGCGTGCATGGCGTTGGCGGCATCATTGGTGCGCTGCTAACCGGCGTATTTGCTGCGCCCTCGCTGGGCGGAACCGGAATCTTCGATTACGTTGCCAACAAGGTCGGCGAGGAATACTCGATCAGCAGCCAGCTGCTGATTCAGGCCGAGGCAGTGATTACGACGATTGTGCTGTCAGCAGTGGTCTCGGTTATTGCCCTGCTGATCGTGAAGATGATTGTTGGCCTCCGGGTGCCCGAAGAGTCTGAGCGCGAGGGCTTGGACACCACCTCCCACGGCGAAAAAGCGTACTACCTGTAATTGTTCTCCTCGCTGTAACTCAAGCCCGCCCTCTGGGGCGGGCTTTTTTTTGAAACAAAGGTTTCACCATGGGCGGGCTAAAATGCCCAACTATGGTGCCTTACAGTCTTCATCGCCCGGACGGGGGCGGACCCCTTGCCGCTTTAGAGCGTCAGATTCTTCAGGCCAGCGCTGAGATCGAGCACTGGTTTCGCTCGCAATGGCTCTCTCATACGCCACCGTTTTACGCCTCAGTCGACATCCGAAATGCGGGCTTTAAGCTCTCTGTAGTCGATACCAATCTTTTTCCGGGGGGCTTTAATAACCTTGCTGAAAACGCCCTGCCGCTGACCGTGCAGGCGATGAGCGCAGCGGTTGAGCGGCGCTGCCCAGATGTCCGTCGATTTCTTCTGATCCCAGAAAGCCACACTCGCAATACCTACTACCTGACCAATGTGGCCCGACTTGCGGCCCTACTTAAACAGTCCGGCCTTGAGGTTCGGATCGGCACGCTGATTCCTGAAATTGCACAGCCCACACCGATTGCACTGCCCGATGGCGCGCAGCTGCTGCTTGAACCTCTAGAGCGCCGCGGAGATCGGCTGGGTGTAAAAGGCTTTGATCCCTGTGCAATTCTGCTCAATAACGATCTCTCAGCCGGGATTCCCGCAGGCCTTCAGGGCATTAAAGGCCAACACATCATTCCGCCGCTGAATGCGGGCTGGTCAGTGCGACGCAAAAGCCAGCATTTTTCGGCGTACTCGACTGTGGTAAAGCAATTCGCCGAGCGCTTACAGATCGACCCCTGGGTGCTGGATCCGTTTTATGCCACCTGCTCAGAGGTCGACTTTCAGGCCCGCGAGGGTGAGTCTTGCTTGGCCGACAATATTTCGATGCTGCTGGAGAAAATCCGCATCAAATACCGCGAGCTCGGAGTCCAACAGACCCCCTATGTGGTGGTCAAGGCCGATGCTGGCACCTATGGCATGGGCATCATGATGGTCAAAGACGCCCAGGAAATCATCAACCTCAATCGTAAGCAGCGCAACAAGATGGCAGTGATCAAAGAAGGCCTGTCAGTCTCCGATGTGCTGATTCAGGAGGGCGTGCCCACCGTTGAAGCGGTTGATGGGGCAGTCGCAGAGCCCGTGGTCTATATGGTGGATCGCTATGTGGTGGGCGGTTTTTATCGGATTCACGCAGAGCGTGGTCCAGATGAGAACCTAAACGCCCCGGGCATGAAATTTGTGCCGCTACCGTTTGATGAGAGCTGCATGCAGCCAGATCAGGCTATTCATCCCGATGCGGCACCCAATCGTTATTACGTTTACGGCGTCATTGCCCGTCTGGCACTATTAGCGGCATCCTTGGAACTCGAGCAGGCTCGGCCATGACCCGCAGTGTGCTGTTTGTCTGTGACCCACTGGGTGGGTTTAAGACCTATAAAGATACGACCTTTGC
>JACCED010873721.1_pt1 | contig 22839 bp, 32 predicted proteins | sample 7455021 | NCBI WGS metagenome assembly JACCED01 (sample SAMN15323456, study PRJNA562643) | freshwater metagenome | isolation source: river surface water | place: USA:Blue River Watershed | collected 2017-08-19
AACTTTTAATTTTTCAGCCAGTGGCATTAGTTCGTCAGTGGCCATTTTAGCAACATCTTCAGCCATGCCCTGTAGCTTTTCTACCATGTTCTTGGCAACTAAAATTAACTCTGCTTGAGCTAGGTCTTCACCGCTTTGTTCACCTAGCTTACGCTTAGGTCTTGCAGGACCAATCTCTTTTAGAATTGTTTTTAGTGCTTCAATGATCATAGTGTTTTTAACATAACGGTCATTGCGTTGGTAGTCTACTACTGTAGTAGACATGTGTTGGTTTTCTGTAACCAACTTAGCTATCATAGTCTGTACTTTGACAGCGTCGCCGTAAGCGGCTAGTTTTAAGCCGTATTGGCTTGTTAAGAAGTTCTCAACGACACGTTGTTTACGTTGCGCTGGGTTAAAAATTTCGGAGGTGTTCATAGTAGTATCCTTTAGTTTTATTTATCAATATATTTTAGATATTTCAGTTTTGATGTCTTGCAGTCTAAACTTAGCTTGACCCAACCTTATATTAAAAAGTTCTTGTAATTCTGTGTCCTTGGCAGTTTTTGCCCTGTAATATCGTATGTCCTCAAGACATCTGTAGTATTCTTGATCCAATTCGTATATTATTTTGTCTTTTTGCTTGGGACTTGTTATGGGGTTTGATAGCCACCAAATAATATTAAGAGCACTGGATAATAGTGCTATGTGTTCATATATAACATCGCCGGATTTGATGTCTACTATAAAATAGTCATTTCTATCCACAGCGGACAGTTTATAGCGTTTTGCTAGGATTACACCTGTTTCATCATCGACTCCAAGAGCCAGTAATCCTAGTATGTTTTTTGGTACAGCATCGTCTATTAACTTTGACACTTGCTTGGTAAGCAAACTTGTGTCTATTTTATCTCTTATAGAGGCTGTATCTAGTTTCTTTGTTTTCTTCATTGTATTGTCTTTTAATAAGACCAAGGCTTGTTAGTTCTTCTGCCAGGCGCAAACTGCGCTCATCCAAATCATCGTTGGTAACAGATTCCATTTCTTTGAGCATTTCAAAGAAGCCTCGCTGTTCGTTGGTTATCATACAACGCAGGCCATTGAATAATTCACCCATTCTCATCGTTGCATCCTTTGTAGCAGGCTCTGTATCTGTCTTACTTCTGGTTTATTTTTATTAGCAGGATCAGCTAGCATGTTATTTACATCTTGTTCTTCACCGTCTTGACCCTGTTGTGCCTGTGGACCATTGGGATTTGTAGGTTGTTTTGCCATTGTAGGCGAACTTCCCACTGGTTTGATTGGCTTAAATCCAGATGTTTTATTTGCTGTTGGTACTGAGCTATATTCCTGTGCAACTGTGAATCTATCATCATAGTTTGCCATTATAGTTCTTGCGGCTGTTTCGTCACCTTTGCTCATAGCTGTGACTACGTCCAAAACATCCGTGAATTTCATTTTTTGCGATACATTTGCTACGTCAGAATCTGACATACTACCGCTTTGATCTAAAAATCTGATTAAATCTGTTAGGCTGCGCTCCATGTTTAACTCCTATTTGCTACTTTATTCATAGACTTCAATCTCTTACTTAGCGGATTAAACTTCTTTGTTCGTGCGCTTTTTCTAACGATTTTAGCATTGAAGCGTTTTCTAATTCGCTTCATCTTGAATCTCTTTTTCATGTCTATAGCTTTACTACACGCACCTGTGCTAGCTACAGTTCTACCTTTTTTTCTACCGCTGGTACAGCGTATCATACGTTTAAGTTTTTTGCCACGCTTGGCCCATACACGTTTAGCCTCTGTTAAAGGTTCTTCACTGTCTTCAACGATGACTTCAAATTCGTTCATTATTTTGCCAAAAGTCTAATAATATCAGTGCCATGGGCACTTACCCAACCCACTGCAACTAAAACGCCTGCCACCGTAAATGTCCAACGATCTTTTAATTTTTCCATGTCGGATATTTTCTTAGCAAGTTCTGCATGTTGTTTGCCAGATGCGTCAGACATGCATTTTAACTGTTCCGCTAACATATCTCTAGTATTATCGAGACAGTCGTGCATTTCTTTAACGTCTACTTTTAACTCATCCATTTTACTGTCGAGGTTCACGACTTTAGTTTCGACTATTCCTAGTCGTTCTGCTGTTGATGCCATTAACACAATACTCCTTTTAAAAACGTGTTGCTAAAATTTTATTATTTTTGTGCCTAAATATTGTGCCAATGGACGGGTGCCTAAAAACTTACCTTTTATTTATCTAATTACAGGTTGTCGTTGCGTATAAAGTAAATGTTCTTTCTTTCAGAACTATTAGTTTCAAACACATCTGTATCAAATACCGCAGTTTCGTCTAGGTCTGTATATACTGGTAGTCCATCGATGTCCCTAACCAATGTATCAACTGTGATACTACCTACTCGCTCACTGGCGAATCGCAGTACCCAAAAGTTATGTGCTCCGGTGAAATCACTACCAAAATCAAAATCTTCCAGCTCCATTGCTGTAATTTTTTCAACACTGGACAGTGTAGGCTGGCTTCCCAGACTAATTGCTTGCAGTAGTGCATTTAAATTTTGTGCTTGATCATATACCTTACCTGCATTTGGATCAAAAATACCAGTATCTGAAATATCAACCAGTGTATAGCATGAAAAATATTCTATGTTGCCGCCAACGAATTCACCGGTGCGACCTGTACCATTTCTTGTAGTCATTATAAAACTCCTTTACTATATTTAACATTCTAATTCAGCCAAAGAAAAACCGCAGATCTTGCGATACTGCGGCTTCCCATCCCGAAAAAGTTACACTCTAAAAATTAGAATGCTACGTTACCAACTTCGTAACCGTCAACTTCAGTTACGTCGCGACCTTCGATGATCATGTTAACAACATCACTACTACCTGCTGTGAAAGCACCGATAGCTGTGATTGTACTTGTTAACTGAACTGTTTTTACTAGATCATCTAACTCAGCTTGTGTGATGTTTGTCTTAGCGAAAGACTTGATGAATACTTCACGACCGATCGCTGTAAATGGGGCTGCATTTCTTGCCATATAAAATTCTCCTAATTGTTTCTTCGAAAAGCTATGTTTTCTTAATTTTATTTATCTTTCTTATTGCGAACTAGGTTATAACCAGCATAAAATGCAAGTAATGGCGCCATAGATTTAACCCAGCCGCCATGTGCTTTCTTATCGTCTGCACCCATACCAAGGTTAGCCAGCTCTGCATCTACTGGGCCTTTAAGCTCATAGCCCTTGGTTTTACCTAAATCGCCCAGGAATTCTGCAATCTCACTGCGTTTTGCAAACTTATGATAATACTGCATCATCCTAGAAATTACTAGTTCTCTTTGCATATGATTAATACTGGGCCATTCCTGTGCCAGTCTACGTATGCTTCTCAGAGTACTATCTGTTATGTTTAACTGTTTTTCTATGCGTAAAAGTAACACACTGGCATCCGGAGAGCTTATATCGTTTTCAGATACCAAGTCCAAATAGCGTTTTATAGTGGGTAAGTGAGGTTTAAATTTTTTGCGCAATATCGCATCTGATTCTGGGTTTGTGGCAATTGCTCTACTAAACGCACTGTCCGGATTACTAATTATGTTCAAACTAACATATAAGTCTGTGCCAATGAGTCTTGGCTTATTAAAGTTCCTAAAGCCCATGGTACGTGCACTATAAGTACCTGCCACAGACGCTGTTTCGTACTCAGAGTTTAAAATGTATAGACCAATAAGATCCAAGAAAGCAAAGTTTGCGACATCACGCAGATTCATTCTTCCCAGGCCGCCGGCTCTGTATTGGCGGCTTTCAACCAATAAGTCCCAGGATTCTAAATGGGCGAAATCTTCTGTTATTTGTTCTGTCATTTTGTTTCTTTTATCTGTTTGATACCTCTGCGGAATTTACTGTCATCGCCGGTTCTTAGACTGTTGAATAGTCGTTTAATTAAATCTTCGCTGGAATCTTTGTCAAAGTTTTCTTGTATGTATTCCACAAGATATTTTGTACCTGCAATGACATTGATAGCTTTATTTTCTACAAAGCTCTCCCTGTCACGTTGGGGTACGATATTGGTAATTTCTTCTAGCAATGAACGTGTTTGCTTGCGCATCAGTTAAAATCCTTTCTAATATTTATCGATAAATATATAAAACAACGGGGTAAAAATATGACTTTCCAAAGCACAAGATTTGATATGTCTGGCGTAATGAATAAACTAAGGGCCATAGCCGAAGATGGTGAGAATTCAATTCATCACGATCCTGGCATGGAAGCAGGCGGTAAAGAAATTGACAATGCCAGCTTTACACGCACTATGCAGAGACTGTCATCAATCAAAGATGCTGTTGCCGAAGAACATTTCAATGCACTAAAAGCTGGTATACGTGCAATGTACATGAATCGTAGACCCAATTTACAACAGATGTCTGCTTTAATGGACTTGTTGGAAACTGTATTAGCGTATGTAGCCGAAGATAATAGCTTGTTCCAGCGTTTAAAAGCTGATCTAGCCAAAGAAGATAAAGAAGAAGTCAAACCAGAAGATCAAGAAGCTGAACCAGAGGCAGCCAAAGACACAGAAGGTAAAGATGAACCAAAACTTGCAGGGGCTCCTGAAACTGAGAAGCCTCCTGCAATGCGAGAACTAAAGTAATTAGCTCTTTTTAAGCAGGTCCCTAACAAAGTTGTTGCCATCCATGGTCCTAATTGGAACTGTGGGTTCAACAACTTTTCCACCATTAAACTGCTGACTTTGTCGTCTTAATTGATCATGCAATACATCTGCTGTAGTTGGTGCTGGTTCTGCATTTTCATCTAGATCAGCAATACGCAATGTTGTTGTGTTAAAGTCTAATTCAATCTTTGTACCCACTGCACTACTGCTACGTGTTTTCATAAACTGTACCTGAACCCTACCACGCTCACGCATAGTCATACTGTTAAAGATACCAATAACATTGTCAGCTGTTTGGATCTTAGATAAACCACCACTAATATGACTGTGATCAAACTCTACGCTTTCAACTGCACCCCTGTTCAACTGCGATGCTGTACAGAACAAGTATTGCCCCTGGGTTGCCATAGCTCGCAACTCTTCTGATACCAGCTTATCTTTAATAAACAAGTCAGCAACACTGATCTTTTGCCCAGCTGGCATCATAAGATCCAAATAGTCTACAATAACAAAGTCAATTTTCTTATTAGATTGAATTTGAAATTCTTTTAACCAACTCTTTAAATCGTTTACAGTGACACCAGCAGTAAGTTGAACGATCTGAATTTTACCAGATGTTTTACCTTTCATACTGACCTTCATTACGACTTCGTCAAGGTTCCTATAAATTTCCTTGGACTCGATACCAGTAACCATACTGTCCATGCGTTTTGCGCAAAGACCTTCTGCAAGTTCTAGACTAAAGTAAACGCCGTTAAGTCCCAGATAACTCCAGTTCAGTGCTAGGTTTTGCAAGAACAGTGATTTACCTGCGCCAGAGCCACCTGCAAAGATGTTTAGTTCTCCTCGGTTAAATCCACCATATAGCTTATCATCAATAGTCTTCCAGCCAGTGCTGGTACCACCATTTTTATTTTTAAGATCCATGAGTCGACCTTCGGGATCTGCATAGTAGTCAGTACCAAAGCTCTTAGGTAAACCAACACTACTGGCATCTTTGATCAGTCGTTCAACTTCGCCATAACGTTGTTTATCCAGCAAGTCTGCACTGGTAAGAATAGCTTTCTCCAGTGCCTTATGTCTAGCAAATTGTTCAAACTCAGTTAAGAACCATTCTTTCTGTGATTCCATGACACCACCTGGTATAGGATCCAGGTCTGTGGTTGTAACTGCTTTGATCTGATCTATACTGGGGCAGTCACTGTATTTGTTAGCATACTCTTTGATAAACTTTGCCGTATCCTGTAGACTACGAGCAAAATGTGTGTCATCTAATACGTTTTGGCACCTGCTCAATAGTTCTTTGTCGTTTACTAAAAACGATAGGAATAATTTTTGTAGCTCTGCGCTGTATTCTTTTACTTCATCATTCTTCATTGACAATATCTCTTTCCCATTAATCTTATTTTTGTCGGACTATGCTCTGCGGCTTGTAGTATGCTGTGAATAGCAAACAATCGTCCATATTTCATTACTGCGTCGCTGACGTCTTTACAACCTTCCCATTCAGGAAAGCTAACACTCCAGCCGTAATCTGCGGCACGTTCTACTAACTGTCTGCCCGCCCTGTCTGCATCCGGAATCACGATAGGTTCTATATTTAAGTCCTCTATCAGTTGTGCTTGGTGATCACTTAAATTATTACTACCAATACTTAATCCACTGGTTAATAGTGCATCCATTTCACCTTCTGTAACTATAACAAACTGTCTATTGTCTCGCTGACTGTCCAGACCAAATACATAGTCTGCAGGCGCCTTCTTATAATACTTAGAAAATTTACCGGCCAGTTCTCCTACAATATGCCTGCTTTGGAATCCAACCAATCTGTTTTCATAGGTTAAAGGTAATATCGCCCTCTTATTAAGACCTGCATATTCTGAATCAGTTTCTAGCCATACAGCTAGATCGTATACTTGCCTATGCTTCAAGTATTCTATTTTTATAGAATCTTCGACAGGTCTTACGTCAAATCCTAAATTGTAGTCAGGCCAGTTAGGCGTCCATGTCGGCTCTGGTTCTCGTTGTACCAGTGTTTCTATGTCTGCTTGGCTTAGTAGTTCTAAATTTAATCGCTGTACTTCTGCTTCATCAAAGCCCAGTTGCCTCAGCAACTTGCGCATTTTAAAACTCAGTGTACGACCCGGTTGCCAGCTAGTTTTGTATTGACAATTAAAGCAGTGATAGCTTACTGCACCGTCAGGATTGTACATTATACCACCGCGGCGTTTTGTATCTGCTCTACTCTGCCCGTTAAGGGTGCACATAGGACAGTTGAAACTGACCCAGCCTTTGGGGCTAGGTCGTCCTGTTAGTCTGCTTCTAATTAATGTTTGTAAGGCCATCATGCCCTACTATTTTAACTTCTGTAGAGTATTTTGTCAACTGTTCCGGTGTTATCTGAGTCAGGAGTGAAAAGTATTTTGACCCAACGTGCGCTACCGATAAAATTCCAACCTTGTATGTCAGTTACGCCATCAAAGTTAATTAAAAATTCATTGTTAACGAATTTGATCGGAAAATAATTTCCACCACTTTCGTATTCCAAACTTATCAGTGCTTCTACGTTACCCTTAAAGCCTGTAACACTTACCTGAATGGTATGCAATGTACTACTGTCATTGGACTGTGTATTAGCTCTAACAGGCTGGCTCATCCAAGTACTGCCCAACTGCGTGAATGCCAGTTCCACGCTGGGTACAAATTTTGGATATGCACCATCCAATAATTCTATTTCCATGGTTGCTCTGCGATTACTATCTGTATATAAACTACGTGCTATCCCGTCAGCATCATAGACTACTGCACTGATCTGATACAGTCCTGGTGGTTTATCTATTAAATCACTGCTAAAAATTGTAAACTCGCAAAAACCTTCCTCTGGTTTTATAAGGTCTGCTCTACGCTGAATCAATAACTCACCGGTTCTAACCTGCATTAGGTTAATCATCACTGTTTTACCTAACAGGTTTATTGGCTTTCTATCTTGATTTTTTACATCAAAACCCAATGTGCTGTCCACCCCTTTATAGATGGTTTTACGTGTTGTATTAAATGGCATGTTAGTTGTCCTACTGTACCCCTGGGCGTCAATTAGTACGCTACGCTGTGGATATTGCAAAAATGAAATCGTGTCGCTCATAGCTATATTTATTTAATTTTCACTTAATTGAAATGACAGCTAAATATTTCCGATGGCGAATCATACAGAAATATTAGAAAAGTTCCCATTCTTGAGCTTATGTAAAAGCGGAGAAGACGAATTCCTGGGAATAATACAAAATTATACCAATACCATAGCCAGTGTCTACGTTTATAATGTATTAAATTGCATAGAAGATAAGCAAGGATTCTTGGATTGTGGAGAAGAATGGTGGTGGGGCAGTAATAGACTGTTACCCGTCAACCTTGTCATAGGTCCTAAATTCAAACAATTCAGTTATTGTCTTAGAACCTATAATGTAAAAGACTTTGAAATACTGCACGGCGTTCCCATTAGTCTACAAAATATAATAACAAAACGTATCAAACGCAGACAGATACAGCTAGTTCAAAAACTATAACTCATTTTATTCATCTGTAACACAATCGCTTGAGCATAACCAAAACTGTGACTACGTTTAAAATAATAGTCATCATTTTCTGGCTTAACCCAAACTTCTCGCTCAATCTCAGCCCAAGTTCTACCTATTAAATGTTTCTTACCTGGACGTATACATGCCAGTACCATGGCCAGCTGTTCCAGACTTCTAGGCTTCATTCTAATCACAGTATCCGCATGACTGTGTATATGGAATAGCTGTTCAATTACTTCTCTGTGTTCAAGTAATTCCCAGACAGGTTCCTGTTCTAGCAAACTATCTATTTGTTGATTACTTTCGAAGTCACCGTAGATACCTACATTAAGCAAATCAATCTTAAACCAACCTGCGTCTTCTGCATCTTTGTAGTTTATTGTGGTAAGTCCAGTAAAGGGATTCACTGGTACATTGTGAAAATAAACTCCAGTGTTATGTTTTCTAGGTTTGCCATTGTCCATTTGCATGGCTGGAACTGGCTTTAATAATGCTACTACCTGCTCTCTATTGGCAAGGTCAATGTCGACGTCTGTACTCATTCTTTGCGCCTACGTGCGTTAGCTACTTTGTTGTCAATAGAAAATAAACGTTGTTCCAGTACAGATACTTTTTTAAGCAACATACTAAATGCTTCTGCTGTGGGTACATAGACTCGCTCACCGTCCATGGTAAACTCTACCATGCCGTTGACAACTTTAAAAGAACTCTCTGTCACTGAATTAGTTTTCAGTAGAGCTGCAACCTGTTTTTTCTCTGTGTATTGATTCATAGTATTTCCGCTTCATTAAAAACTTTTTGTACCCAATCCCGTTCACCGGGGTCTCTTAACATTCTTGCTCGCCAGCTTTGTGGTTCCACAAACTTAACTAGATCTTCAACCTGCCCTGGTTCCAGTCTGTCAACCAGTCTACTGCCTTGGTCTGTGGCAAATAAACACCAAGGGCTGAGTCTACCTAATTTAAAATCATGCACAAATTGTGCTGGTGGCACCGACTTAAAATACTCCCGCCAGTCCTTGCCCACACTTTCAGACCACTGTTTAATATGCAGTATTGTGCGCTCTATGGCACGATCAGCAGTTTCTGTTCGCAGTTTCTGTTTGACATACTCATCTAAGACAAATGTCTTTGTCCAGTCACTCATTCTAACACTGTTAGTTATAAGATATCTAACAAAGTCTTCGGTATCCGGTAAGTTAAGATCTATCATATATTTACTCAGCTTCATAAAGCCGGTAAAATATGTATTGGTTGCAAATTCTTCATAGGGTTTATCACGCTTAACGTTAGCTATACTGATACGCCTAAAGATCAACCAACTTTGATATGCTATACGATTTTGTTTATCATCCTTGCATATCATTCTGCGCTTTTGCTCGCACATATGCGACATCAATGTGGTTTCTCTAACGAAGTCTTTGCTACAATATTTGCACTTAAAGGTCATTTGCACTGGCAATAATATCTTTGTTTTTAACATTAAACTGTTCTAACATATCCTTGGCGGATTTTTTATCCATGCCGCTTAACCATATATCCAATTCTTGATCACTTAGATGAGGATTTTGTTGCCCCAGCCAGTCCCTAAAAGGATTTTTCTTTTTGCGTTTACCACTGGGAGGTCTAATAAACGGATGTTGTACACTTTGTCCACAACCAACCACAGTCATTAACTTCCAACGCAGTTCAGGATCCATGTCAGTGAAATTAACATTGACTAATTCATTGGTATAAATTAAGTAACGTTCTAGTACACCTGGATTACTGTGCTCTGCACTGCTTAGATACCGCATAATTAACCAACCACTGTCGAATTCCTTGCGTTCTTCTTCATTTAAAGAATCATAGAACTGGCGATTGCGGCGATCTGCGCTGGGCAATACCCTCTTGAACATGTCAAGTTTAGGCGGTTCTCGTTTTGTGTCTATTTTCTTTTTAGTTGCCATGTGCTATTATAGCATTTTTTCAATGCTAAGAACTTCCGGTAATTTAGTCGTTTCTTTGACAAAGTATGCGCACACTGGTTTGTCTCCCTGTGTAAGTGGTACTGCCAGTATATGGCCATGTTTTAGTTTAGGAGTAAACCATCTTACGTCTTGGAACACGTTAATGATTTCCAGTGGCTTAAACTCCAGTCTAAAACTGCTAATAGGATTAAAAACAAATGCACTGAACCCGCGATCATTAATATTCATGATAGGTACAATTTCAGGATCGCCGTGATCTGGTTCGCCGATGACAACATACCAGTCTAAGGGAACTTGAATGACATGATCTCCGATCTTTAGCACTGCCGCTGGTGCATGAAATGTTTCCATAAAGATCAGTGGAACGAAATGATAGTCTACGTTCTTGGGATCATTCCAATCAAGAACACCGTAACGCAGGTCTTCCACGTCATCTGGCAATTGATTTAATTCAAAAGCCATGTTGTCTACTGTTAATATATTCATAGATATTTTACTCTTTGTACAGCATAAGGATAACCTGCATCCTCATAATATTTCTTTCTCACAGTAAGATGCTTCTTACTGAACTTTGCGCTACTGGTCACGTCCCAGATTTCTACGTGATCCTTGTCCTGAGCTCGTCTAATGCCGCGCCCAATACTTTGTATAACCCTTGTAAAGCTCTTTCCGGGCTCCAAAAGAACCAGATTAAAAATCCTAGGAATATTAATACCCACAGCGGCCACACCGTAAGTCGCCACAATAATCTTTTTATCGCTAGTTTTAATTTCATCGTAGTGCTCTTTTCTGTCTGTTGTTTTCATAGTGCCACTGACGAATACACTATCTGGTAAACGTTCACATAGCATTTCTCCACACTTCACACGATCAACCAAAACCAACGTATTACCTGATTCCGACAATGTCGAAACTAGACTAGCTATGTAGTCTATTCTTGTTTTGTTTGTTGTTAGAAATGTTAATTCTTCCTGATACGTAGGATATTCCACTGTATCTTGTAATTGTAACACATTTACTGTACAATTTGCAAGTACTCCTAGGTCCTGAAGATCTTTTGCGGCGATCTTATTTACCACATTTCCTAGACATGCGATTAGTCCGATTCGCTCAAAATCTTCCTTGGGTATTGTACCAGTAAGTCCCCATCTAATAGGCACATTAGCAAAGGCTCCACTGAGTAATTGTTTGAGTACATCTGCTTTGGCTTGATGTGCCTCATCTACAATCACAGCTACTAGGTCTTGACCAAACTCTTCCAAGCTGATGGGACTTAGACCTTCCTTGAATCGTTTCTGCAAACTATGCAGACTTTGCCAAGTACAGATAGTATGTGTCTTGCCTAGTTCTTTTTTATCGCCAAAGTAAACACCTACATCGAGTCCTAGTAACTCATAGTCTTCCAAAGTTTGTCTTACTAGATCTTTATTAGGAACAATAACTAAACTTCTGCCATAGTCTTGCACACTTTTAGACAAAGTAGCTGTTGTAATAGTTTTACCTGCGCCTGTAGCAATCTCTTGAACACACTGTGGGTTCTGTAAAAACTTATTGATAGCTGTTACTTGATAATCACGCAACAAAACAGGATTACCTTCCTGCGGATGACCCTTGGGCCAAATAGTCTGTTCGTGTGTTGTTTCAGTTACTTCAGGAAATTTAAAGTCGTAGACAGGTCTACTATCATCAATATTAATTGAATAACCTTCATCAACTAGAATAGGCAAAATCCTATCTAGTAAATTAAAGTAACTTGCTCCGCCCAGAGAAAAGAAGCTAACACAACCGTCCCAGCGTCCTAGTTTATAAGCAGGAGTATGACGTGCATACTGCATAAAGAATTTAAATTCTTTTTCTAACTTACGCCTAGTACCAACTTCCAATCCCGATACTTTGATATTAACTTCGTCTTTTATATGTATAGTACAATCCATAACACATTATACATTTTTTACTAATTGAAGTCAATGAAAAAGGCTACCTAAGTAGCCTTTTATTATTGGTATTTTAATTAGAAAGATTTAACTGCCATAACACCAATGCTGTTAGCTGTATTGCCTGCAACACCGCCAACATTAAATTGTCGTGCTACGTTAACATTTACACGATCATAACCCTTACCAATTACAGTATAACCAAGAACCAAGTCCACTGGCTTAACTTGTTGACGCAGACTAATCGATTCAGTGCTGACGATTGCACGAGCATCTGCACCATCACCATTGTCTGTAAACTCGTAACCAGTTACACCTGTAACAGTTGCCGATCCACTGCGAACAGTAACAGGACTAATAACACTCAAACTCACACTGTCTTTGTTTTGGAACACATTGTTCTTAGCCACGCCCAGTCTCCAAGTGTCACTGCTAATGCGGTTACCAAGTTGGATCATGGAATCTGCCACACTTCCTGTACGAGTAACACCAAAACCATAGCTACCAAATACCTGCATGTCACCAAACTTGTGTTCTGTACCAAATTGCAAATAACTGGTAGAGCTATCGCCAAATGCCAAAGCACCAGCGCCATAGTTACCGAGGAAGCCCGACTTTTCAGTCATTGCACCAAACTGCACACTATAGCTAGCGTCTTGGTCAGTGTAAGTAACTTCGCTGGCGTTACCTGCCTGGCTTTGCATCATTTTAATGCTGTAGTTTTCGTTGACTGGTACAGACATTTCGCTGTAGTTAGCAGGACTCAATGCCAAGTAAGAACTAGAAGCTCTGTAAGTTGCTACTGGATTAGCCACAGTTGCCTTAGTCATATCCAATGTATAGTTGCGATTGTAACTATCCAAGCCTTGAATGTTTTGTAGCACACTACTTGTTTTGATACTAGCACTACCGCTAGATGCAACACCAGAAGCTGTTAAAGGAATAGCTTTGTTATAACCTTTAAAGCTGGCAATTTTCAACAAGCCCTGTGGTTGTGTAGCACGATCAAAATTAACCATACCCCAACCATAAACTTCGTCTACACCTGGCTTGCCCATGTCTGTGGCAGTTGTTTTAACCAAGTGAACAAGTTGCGCAGAGCTAAGTTGTGGCCAAGCCTGTTTCAACAATGCAACGCCACCACTAACCACTGCGGCCGCTGGGCTTGTGCCTGTGACTGCACCAATACCGTTAGTACCACCTGCCTTAATGCCTGCGGCAGTTCTACCTGCATCAGGAACCGCACCCCACATACCTGTACCGGGAGCCACTACATAAAAGTCTTTGACGTAGTATTTGTCGTTACATACATTGCCAGTGAAACTGTTACAAAGAGTGCCTGCCTGATTGCTAGTGGTGTTCATCGTCCAACCACCTTTACCATCACCTACCACGTTACCAACAATCAGTACACGACCACCCATAAGCAAATTACCATTAGCGTCTGTCTGTGTTGCGAATGCCGCTGGCATCTGTGCATACTTTGTACCTGCATTGCCTGATGCCACTACAATAACCGCAGAACTTGTCGCATTAGCAAAGGATGCCACACTTTTCATTGAAGTACCATAAAGGTAACTTTTGCCGCCTGTTACTGCGCTGTTATAGTTGTTAGGAGCACGGAAGATGCCGGGACTGACTTCTACTGTGGTAGCCTTAAATGTATTATCAAAGTTTGAACCCAAGCTCAAATTAATAACACTGGCGCCTGCTTTTTCTGCCAGTGTCATACTTCTATAAACTGCTTCCATGTCGATGCCAGAGCTTGCCAAACCTGTAGACGAACTAATTGAACTGGTTGCTTGAAACAATACCAGTTTAGCATCCGGGGCCACACCAACTGTGCCATTGCCATCCAATGTACCTGCGGCAATACTTGCCATCTGAGTACCGTGAACACCTGCCACTGTTTTTAGTTTAGTATTATTAGTCACACTAATAACATTCTTTTTAATGTCTGTGTGGTTAGCATCAAAGCCGTTGTCAACAATACCAATGATAACACCTTTACCTGTGATACCACGTGCCCAGGCCTGAGTTACACCGATAGCTGACAGATACTTTGTCTGAGTTTCTGCTTCTCTGTTAGCAAATACCTGTGCCTGCGCACTTACTGCTAGAGTAGAAACTGCTACTGCTACGAGAGTTAGTTTGAATTTCATTTGAATTCCTTTTACTGTTTAAGTAATTATTATAACATAAAACCCAATTAACGTCAATTAATTGGGTTTTTTGGTTAGTTTAGCACACTTCTGCACGTTTCAAAATTGTAGTTTCTGCCAACTTTTTCCAGTTGTGAGCACTCATTTTACGCAGGTCTGCAATCTTAAGAACTGTACGCAAACTCAGTTCACGCAGACGATTACGCTGTTCCCAGACATATTCGACGATGTCATTTTCAGCACCTGCTTCAAAATCATAACTGTTCAACATGCCGTCACGAACAATCTGTTTGATACGCAGATACTTGTCACGCTGAGTGTCCATTGTAAGATCCAAATAGTGACAACGACTTTCCAAAGCATCCAAGTGATCACGCAACTTCTTGCTACGAACGTGCTCGAACTTGATGTTAGTGATAAAGATCACACTACCTTTAAAATCAAAACGATCTGGGACACCTTCGCGACGCAACATATTGCTATCAATGTTCCAAGAAATTGTACGCTTCTTAGAACTGTCCAGTGCCGCTTTCAAGATGTTCAGTGACAAGTCGTCAAGCAAGATACTGTCACAGTCGTCGAACACTAACACATTACCTTCGTCTGCGAATTGAAAGAGTTTGCAGTACAAACCAATAGCACTCATCGCACCTTTAACAACTTCAAAACGATTCTTACGCTGAGCCATCTTGTCAAACAAACTGGCTTGCTCAAGCACCTTTTCAACTCCAAAGGATTTACCTACGCCAGGAGGGCCACTGACAATCATAGCACGGACAGCACCGGTGGTGGTGCCTTCTGCCATTTGATCTAGAATGTCAAAACGTTCACGAATACGTTCAATAGCGGCTTCTTCGCTTTCGGTGTAGACTTCTGGCTCTTTGGGTTTAACAATGGTCAACACATTGTCGTCTTTGTTAGTTTTACGGATTTCCGTATCCGACATATCTGCCACACTTTTACCTGACACTGTGATGTCATCGCGATCTGCGATACGAATGCGAACTTCCTTGCCTTCGCCCTGTCCCAGACTGCCGTTGTCTTCTACTGTGATGTACATACCTTTGGTACCTTCACGGATGTCTTGCACAAGACGGAAGGTACTGTTACGAATATCGATGTTACGATACTTGCCGCTAAAAACTGTCACATTAGCCATTTAAAAACTCCTGTTTTGTTAACTGATACTAGTATTATACACTCACACCGAATTTATGTCAATTAACGACAATTATACCCAACCTTCTGCTTTCGCTACAGGCTTTTTCATAACGCGATTAACAAAGGATTCTGGAGTATCGTCAGTGCGCACTAACATAAAACCCATGCTCTCCACTAAGTCAACTTCTGACACTTCCAGGTTCAGGGACGCGGCTTTTAATGCGGAATTCATCTTTGAAAGAGCATACTTGACACCTGCGTCAAAAGCATAATACTCGTCAGATGTGGTATCCTCAAAGTCAAACTCTGACTCTAGAACCTGATTATACTCCTGATCATCTGCTACAATGAACTTGCCGATCTTCTTCCAGTTACTCTGCTTTTCACAGTCAAAGTGATCACAGGCTTCGTTGAGGTCGAATCTGTTGAATTTGTCGTAGTTTACTTTAGCCATTTTTCTCTCCCTTTTGTGTCTGTATGTATATATTATACTGCAAAAATTAATTTATGTCAATTATTGGGAATTAATCGAACTGAATGTCGGCTATTTTTCCGTCTCGGAAAATGTAATAACAATTTACTAATCCATAATTAACCCAAATACAGTTGTTTCCAGGGCGCATATCGTAGTATTTTATACCCTTTTCCTCAAGGTCAGCGGTTACTAACATAACCTCAAAGGGGTTTAAAGGTCCTGTAATCATACTAAATCCACTTGAACTTGCTTGTTACGTATGGAAGTCACAAGCCCTACAGGGCTCATTTCGCCCTTGCGCTGAGCTTCATAACGCATATAAGCCAGCTTCATCAGAGCTTCCCAGCACACTGTTCGAGCTGTCACTGTAGCGAACTGCTCTGTCATTTGCTTGATAGTCATATACATACCGATGTCGTTTTCACTGCCGTCGCCCTTGAAAATAACACGGAATTTTTGGCTATTTTTGAAGCCGTCGATGATAGTTTTTGTACGCATTTCAAACCCTCTTTTGTTAAGCGATAACGTATTATACTGCAAAATTGAATTTACGTCAATTTATGGGTATTTTGGGTTTTCAAGCATGAAAAACCCGGAAAAACCGGGTTTTGTGTAAGCTATAGGCGTTAGCCCATAGTAGTGTCTTCCATGCCAGCGACTCGCAGTTTTGTAATATTGTTGATTTGATATTGTTTAGCATCAATAGCCTTCATCAAACCAAGGTACTTGTTCCTAACCATGGCAAACTCATTTATCAGTAACTGCCATTCAACAACATCAGGATCTCCGTCAACATACCTATCTGCATCTCTGCTAGTTAGTGCACGGTTATAGTTTTCAGTATACTTCTTAAACATTTCACTGCGCTTTTTTCTAAGCTGTATGTTTAGCCATTCTAAGATAGCTTCTACTTCCTGAAGTTGATTAAACCTATACTCAACAATACCAGGCATCAGTCTGGCGTTTGACTCCAAGTTGCCTTTAATGCTAGTATCAATCCTAGCACTAGCCAACTCGGATTCAAAATAGGATATAGCATCCGGTAACTCGCCTAAGTTACCGGATACACGTCTATACCAGTCACTCATCAATCATCATCGTAGTCGTAATTGTCTTCGCTGTAATCATCTTCATCGTCGACAATATCGTCAACAGTGTAGATATCTTTGATCACAGTATCCAATACAGAATCATTGCCCAGCAATTCTTCACTGACACTATCCATGTCATAGTGATTCTCTAACGTTCTCAACAATGTACTAGCGGCATCATATCGTTCTTTTTTATCGATATAAGTCTTAATACTTGTCCAAACGTCGACAATAAGATTTACCTCATCATCATGCAACATCTTCTTCCTCCTTAACAATGTCCGGTGTATTTACACTGGCGGTCATATCTCTGATCATAATATCAGCCATAGCTTTGTCCAATAAGTCATTGGTCCAGCCTTTGCGCATTGCTTTTAGAATTTCACCGTCTTTGGTGATATATGTATAACTGTTACCTTCTCGCTTGAGCAAGCCGCGTTCTTCCAACATGTCAAACAAACCACTGTAAGGACTCATACCTGTTGAGTATGGGATCTGTACATGTACAGTTTCAAAAGGTTTAGCGTAACGAGTTTTCATAATCTTACAGCTAGCACGGATACCGTTAACTGATGTAGTCTTATTACCATCTTCGTCTAGTTTAAGTTTTAGCTTACGCATAGCAACAACAATTGAACTTGCATAGATAAAGCCTTGTCCGCCACTGATCTTGTCATCAGGATCAAACATATCTTGACTAGCGTATGTGTGGTTAGTAGCAACTAAACCAATGTTTAGGTTACCAAACATATTAACACAGTTACGAACAAGTGCTGTCAGTGCCTTAGGTTTACGACCCATGTCACCTTTCAAGTCACCTGCTTCAAACTGGTTAACGTCTGTGGGAGTCAACAACATACCCAAGCTGTCAACAACAAACAATACCTTGGGACGGTTGTCTTCGGGCAATGCTCTATAGTCTGCTACGAACTTTGTAACTGTTTTAGCTACATCATCGATCATAGCCATATTAAGTTTGAGCAACTTGCTTTCATCAGTGTCAACACCCAATGCATGAAGCCATGCTTCGTCCAATGCGTTTTCACTGTCAATAAGCACTACATAAATGCCTTGCTCTTGCGCATGACGGATTAAGTTACCTGAACAGATATAACTTTTACCTGCACCAGACTCACCGGCAAATACAGTAACCTTACCCATAGGCACGCCTTTGAAAAAGTCGCCACTGATCAAATAGTTCAGTGTATAGTTACCTGTGCTGATCCAATCAGTTGGATCGTTAAAACCAATACTAAGGCCTTCAATGCTCTTAGTGATTTCTTTTCTAAATTTACTTACGTCAAATGGTTTTGTCATTTTGTTCTTCCTTTTGTTCTTGGTCGTATACCATAATCATTCTCGTCAACGGTTCCATTTTCTCTTGAAAGAGTTCAGGTACTTGTCTTGCCACAGATTTCATTTCAAACTGAGTAGGATAATGTCGTAGCGCATGAATACAATAGAGCCGTAATTCTTTTGGTATACGCTTCCATCTGCCATTAGAGTTTGCTATTTCAGCTAGCAACTCTCTGGCAGATGCCACAGCGCGATATCGTTCGTCTGGTAGTGTCATTGGATACTCTCTACTCTGTGATAGTAAACGCTTTTTAAGCATAGAGAACCTGAGCGTACATTTACATGCAGAGGCCCAGGCCGTGTTTATTGCTTTTGACGATTACGGATCATTGCCAAGATGTCGTTGACGTCTTTTTTACCTGCGGGTGCCGCGGCGTTATCTGCTTCAAATGGAGGATCTTCATCGTCATCCATTGACTGTGCCACTACTGCAACTGCTGGCTTAGCCACTGGCGCCGGTGCACTAGGACGAGCCGCTGGTTCATCACCTGAGGACTCTGACCTGTTACCACCACCAACGTTCAAACCTGCAGGCTTAAAGTATTGTCCCCAACGTTGTGGGTCATACAATTCACCATCAATGCTTGCTTTGAACATATCATAAATGATATCAACTTCTTCTTTAGTTGGCTTCTTAGGCATGAAGTCATTTAGGTTGTACAAACCATATTGTTCAATAGAAGCACGTTCTACTTCACTGAGGCCACGTTCACGACGTGCAAAGCTACTTGTGCTGTAGTCTGCATATTGACCTTTAGTAGTCTTAGTCAAACGGAAGTCTGTACCGTTTTCAATGTCTGTGAACAGGTTATCCATTTCAGGATCCATCAAAGCCGCTTTAACAATGTTAAAGATACTTGGGTTAACGATGAATCTACGAACTGGATTCTCTGGAAGATTTTCTTCTGCCAGCTTACTGTCTACTACTAGACCCTGGAACAAGTAACTACGCTTTTTCCAGTATTTGTTTGCTAGATCTTTAAGACCTGCATCCTTATACCAAGGACGAATCTCGGCATGAATAGGACAAGTTTCTTTCCACATTTCCATGCAAGGTACTGTAACTGTTACAGGCTTGCCTTCATCTCCGCCCTTAACGCCAGGGAAAGATAAACGAATCATTTGGCGTTCGCGCCATGGGAAAGTGTTGGTATCATCTCCATCAGGGAGGAAACGAATAGTTGTTGTTGAATTTTCTGGTGCGTTCCAGAATGGATACACTGCATTGTCCATTGCGGACTTTTGAGTGTTATTTTGTGTTTTGTTTTCTTGCTCCATCAAACGAGCGCGAATTTCTGCTAATGTTGCCATAATATTTTCTTCCTTTAAAATGCCAGGGTTTAACCAAATTTAGTTGCCTGGAACACTAACTACTCCCAGTTAGTGAACGAATTGTAACATGTTATTACATGCTACGTCAAGTACAAAATAGCCTTTTGGCTATTCTGCACATTGATATTTATACCATTATTTCAAGATTTCTCTGATAGAGAACTTGCTGATAGCTGATTCAAAGAACTTGTTAGTATCTAAGATATCGGAAACTTTTTCTGCTAGAGCTGCCTTACCAACTATGCTTCTAGTGATGTTATCAACTAGTGCCGGGTCCAGCAAACCTTCTTGAACATGTGTTGCCACAGCGGTTAATTTTTGTTTAACTGACTCGTCTTCCAATACTGGTAATACCATATTGATAAGTTCAGTTGTATTGATTGTTGGACTTTCATAAACGATCATCTCGCTCATGTCAACATCAGGCATTTCGCTGAAGTAAATGTGCGCACTTTCTTCAACTTCTTGTTTTAATTCTGCCATTGCAGATTCTGCCTGTAGCTTTGATTGATATGACTTCATATAACCATTTAACTTTGGTAACATTTCGCCAATGCTTTCATCGAAGACATTTTTTGTTAAACGTTCTTTTAGAGAAGCTACATCAGTGTCGTCACTTTCATGAACATCGTTCATCAATGACTCTGCGTTGTATCTACCAAGAATTTGTTTGATTTCAGACAATCTCATTTGAACAACAGAACCAATATCGCCTGCTTGCTCTTGTAGACCATTTGAACGAATGTACTGTGTAACACGCATTAACTGTGTGCGTTCTTCACTTAGTCCAATAATCTTTTGTCCAACTTCATCATAAGGCGTGCCACCTTCAGCAACGTGCTGGGTCATAATACGAGCACCGGCTAGGTGTGTATGTGGATACTTGAATCGCTCACCCTGTGCATTTTCAATGAACAATGCGCTGATGTTGCGACTGCGACTACCACGAACTTCTTCGTTAACTGGTTTGTTATGACGAATAATTAGCTTTGCGCCTTCTGTTTGTTGGTAACTAGTTTTAACAGAACCCATGCTAGGTCCTAAACTTTCACTTACCATGCTTTCTGCATGTTTTAATTCTATGTCTGTACCTGAATAAGGCATAACATCAACTCCTATTAAGTATTTTTTGGCGATCCCACCTTTGATAGTTCGCTGTAACTCTTTTAATTTATTTTTATCTGTGCTTTCGCCAAATTTAATTTTGATAACGTTTTCTTTTTCAGATAGTTCAACAGTGAACTTCTGATCCATACTGTAAAATCTTCTACCTTCTTTGGCATTCTGAGTTTGTTTACCACCTGCATCAAAGATGGCTATTTGGTAACCAAAGCCTTTAAGCTGGTCAAAAATTCTATCTGCTACAGTACTGAAATCAACGGCCATAGTATTATTTACCTTTTCTTATTATATTATACCTATTGGCATGGGAGCAATAAAATCGCTACTGCCACGTTCTACCAATGCGTTATATGTGTTTTCGTCATACTTCATCAAGTGCTCAACTAGCCTTACTGCAAGTATTGTACCCATGACCAAGTCATCCGTTTCGCCTTCTTTGGCAGCAAAGCTAGCACCATGGGCAACAAAAGTTTTTAGCTCTTGTATTAAATTTTTACTCTTGGGCTTCATTTTATCCGACTCAATATAGTATTTTAGCTTTGTACAAGCGGCTAGTTTACTCTTATTGGTTGTGTTAAAGCCTTTGCGTTTAGCGCCGGGTTCACTGAGGAAATATCCAGGAATGTTATCCTCGCCATACTCTACGATTGCAACCAGTGCGGCTTCGCCCAGTGTATTGTTTTCAACACTCCAGTACATTTGCTCGTTGTCCAAGCCCTGATCTTTTAACCAGTTTAGTAAGGACACCAGTACTCGTAATTGTCCACGTACATCTGTTTTATTATGCTGCCACTCTGCAACCTGTGCTAGATCTGGCAAGCTAAACACTTGTATAGCCGCGCTGTCACCGCCAGTACCTAAACTTGGGTCCCAGCCTATGGCGTAAGTTTTTTCTTTGTTTACTTTTTCATATATTCTTAGCTGACCTATTCTATCCATGGGATCCACACCCTCTAGATTAGCCAGCTTAATACTGTTAATCAATGTTTCATCAGCGGCAATAAACTTGCACTCGTGTTCTCGAAAGAATCTATCCTCGCCAATTTTACTGCGTTCATGATCTGCCCAGGCTTCGTCTCTGTCTGGATGATCACTCCAAATATACTTGATACTCTTAAAGCCGTTTTTACCAACTGGTCTTGGATTACCGTACTCGTCAATGTTCTTGATAGCATCGTTCCAGATCTGCGCAAACTGGTCATTGTCCTGCGATGGCGTGCTTGTAATAATACACTTACCACCTGTTGACAGCGTTGGACTTAGAGCGGTCCAGAATTCCTTGGCAATACGAGGTGGAACGAAGGCAAACTCGTCAAGATATACCAGTGTAATACTCATACCACGACCAGTGTTTTCTGTCGTTGTAGCACTGACAATACGACTGCCATTATCAAAGTCAATACTGCCCTTATTGTAGCTTGTAACACCTGCTTTAATCCAATTGGGTAAGTGCTCGTACATAAAGCGCACACGTTGCATGATCTCCTGCGAACCTGTATACTTGTGTGCGGCAATTAGAATAGTTGAATCTGGAACAAACATAGCATACCATAATAGGTATCCGGCCGCGCAGGTAGACTTACCCATTTGGCGACCCAGCATGTTAATACTATATTTGAAATTGTGATAAGCGTTGATTAAATCTACTTGATAGTCGTAGAGTTCAAATTTTACCTTACCTTTGGTGGGATGTTGAATCCACATGTACTCCTTTAAGAAGTATACAGGATCAGTGGCGGATTTTACAATCTCCGCTATCTGATCCTCTGTATAATTTTCCTTCTTATAGGGCGCCTTGATGAAGTCGCTCATTTACTCTCTTTAAATACTTTGTATTCCTCAAACATTCCAACTTCTTCTTTCATTGGATTGTCACCTTGTTGAGGTGGTGTGTAACGAACGTCTGCTCTAGCTGTACCAGGTAGTCCCCAGTTCTTTGTATCACCAAAAGAACGTGGTTCACGTTCCTGTGTTTGTGCTGGAGT
>JACCED011030039.1_pt1 | contig 22831 bp, 17 predicted proteins | sample 7455021 | NCBI WGS metagenome assembly JACCED01 (sample SAMN15323456, study PRJNA562643) | freshwater metagenome | isolation source: river surface water | place: USA:Blue River Watershed | collected 2017-08-19
ATCATGTCAATATCAAAGCTTGAGCTATCAATATTAACACCGCGGTGCTTCATGAATGTTTTAAATTCTTTGTCTAAGTACGGCGCTACTAAACCTTGTAAACGACGGCAATAACGATTAAAGCGGAACTCTTGAATAAGAGCTGTACCCATACGTCCGTCTGTAAACTGTACTGCTGTGTCATCTGGGCCTGTTGGCAAGTAGCTACTTGGAATACGCAAACCACGTAACAACTTGTTTGTAAAGAACTTTAAGTCGTCAATTTCGCCTAAGCCTTGACCGCCTGGCAATACTTCAACTTTTGATCCACGACCGTCTGCTGTTTGGGCAAAGAAGAAGTCTTCCATAATGCTTAATGGATTGTAGCTAGCATCAACTGCATTTGATCCGCCTGCACGAGTTGGAATACGACGTTGGTGAATTTCGTTTTTGACACGTTCAACGAATGCCATAGCTTGGTGTGCTGGCAAGTTGCCTGTGTCAATGTAGAATACACGGCGTTCTGGCGCACGTTGCACACGATAGATAATAACAGCATCTTCAAGCATTTCTTTTTGCTTGTATACTTTGAATACGCTGTCAAGAATACTTGGACCAAATGGCCAGCTAGCATCTAAGCCTTCGTTCAAGCTGATGTGAATTACGTTCTTGGCATCAACAGCAACTTCACCGCCTTGTTGTCCGGGCTTGGCATAGTTGCTGGATTGTGAAAAAGGACCGGCTGCATTTGTTACGGCAGCTCCTGGTAATGTTTGTACGTTGTCAATAGGTTGTGTAGCAACCTTAGCTGACAAGTTAGGGTGAAGATTGGCAACAACATATTGTTCAACTGCACGACCTTCTGCTTCGTTAATAACAGCACGTTTGACATCAACTGGATTCACCCAGTATAGTTCAAATGTTTCTGGGTCACGTAGGAAGAAATGGTCCCCATACTTGACTGCTGAACGGAATGTACGGAAAATACGCTGATCCATCTTGTTAATAGCGCACCACTTTTTAAGTGCTTCATTAACAACTTTGCTTTCGCTTTCAGTTGGATCTTCTTTCCACATGATACGGAAAGGTAAGTTTGATTCAGGATCAGCTTGAGTACAGAATTCTGCAATGGTATCTAAGGCAGCATTTACTTCACTGTCAATGTCCATTTGATCGTACTGAACGTAACGATCTGTACGGTTTGGTTGCCCAGTATAAACTTCTTGTAACCAAGAAGCAAACTTAGCAGACGTTGCTGATGCACCGCCGCGTTGGCCCGTAGCTGTTTTTTCAGCTTCCGGATCCCAAATTTTAAAGTGTTTTCTCCAACCGCTCATAGTGTATTACTTACCTTAATTTTTTACGATAGTTTAACCGGACTATCATATCCTGTTTGTCGTGTGTTACCACGAATTGCTGCCAAATCGTTTTCAATACTGCTTAGATACGACATTACTTGAGCAATTACATCCGGAGTCACAGAAGAATTACCGTTTAGTATATTTGCTAGGCCCGTACCTTGTTGTGGTGTTGCTGCCATACCTTCGGTTGAAATTTGCGGAATTGACAAACCATCTAAACTTGGCAAATCAATGTCACTCATTTCAACAAGTACATTTTTGAATTTTTCTAGTGCGTCTAAGTCTAAGGCTTTTAAGTTTTCATTTATCAAACCTATGCCTGAACCAAAATTCATCATTCCCTGACCAACTAAGCTGATTTTATCGGCTACTGGTACTAATGCCAATATGCGATCAATTGGACTCTTGGCTCCGAACAAGCTCATCAAACCTGTTACTAAACTTGTTGCTGTTGCAGCCACCATACCGGCAGCAAACACTACAGCACCTGCACCAATTGCTGCCAAGCCTGCACCTACAGCTATCAAATTAGCACCATCAATGTCACCAATTGATACTATTGCTTCAGAGAACATCTGCGCGGCTTTTGCCGCAACCATAGCGCCTGCACCAAATACTGCTAGTGATACGCCAAGGGCGGCAATTGCCAATGCTCCGGCTGCAATCACGGGTAAGAATCCGCCCATTACACCTGCGGCAACTGCAAATATACCAAGTGCTACTGCCCCTTTGGCGATGCCTTCCCAATCTAAATCATTGAATGTTTGGAAGCCTTTACCAGCTACCCACATTGCGGCACCAAGTGCGGCAATCGCCAATGAACCTATTAAGATGTTGCCTGTTAAGCCACCTAGCAACGATGCCGCGACACCTAAGATTGTTAGTGCGGCTGCGCCTTTGATCAAGCTATCCCAATTTACATCATTGAAAGTTTTAAAGCCCACGGCAGATATCAACACTGCGGCGCCTAATATTGTTATTGCGGCTGCACCTTTGATAATACCAGTAGTTGCTTCGCCTACTAACTTGGCCATACCTATTAAGCCGCCTAACGCAATCGTACCCTTGACTAAACTTGACCAATTAACTTCATTGAAAGTTTTAAGGCCAACTGCGGTCAATGCAAGGGCACCGCCTAGTAATGTTAATGTGGCTGCGCCCTTTACTGCGTTGCCTTCGCCTAGTTTGCCTAGCATGTCGCCAAGGCCTTCCATGCCTTTGCCTGCGGCTCCACTTAGCTTGTCCATGACGCCACTGCCTGCACTGCTAGCAGGGCCGCTGGCCATTTTTCCAGCAATCCAGCCACCTACTTTTGTATTCTTTGCCCAGCTACCTGCCTTGCCTAATGCGCCACCTAGCATGTCTCCAACTTTACCTAGGCCGCCACTCATTAATCCACCGCCTGCGCCAAATACTGCTAATGCACCCAAGCTACCAACTAATGTAGCAATGCCAGCAGTTAAACCAATGATAACATTACGCAAACTTTCAAGTGCCGCAGTCAGGCTGTTCATGGCCATTATGTTATCTGTTTCTGATGTTCTTGGCTTAGGCTCTTCTCCAGGTTTCGCAGCATCCATACCAGCTTTGAATCTAGCTAATGCCGCGCCCGACGCTGAGTAAGCTGGATTGTTAACCGCTTGAGCAGACGCATCACTAATAATCTGCTCCATTTGCGGACCCATGTTTTTCATCTGGGTAGCAATAGCAGCCATGTCTTTAGGGCCACCGGCTCTTCTAATAGACTCCATCAACAGATCCATGGTCTGTTGTTGTGGCCCTGCGCCAATTACAGCTCTAGCCTGACCTTCTTCGCCTCGCATAACACCCAAGGCAGCTCGAGCGGCTTTGTCAGCGTCAATGCCCATTGTGTCTTGCAATAACTTGGCCATGGCCGCAGTTTCAGCAGTCGTTCCTTGTTTGGCAGCAAATGTACCAGCGTCAGTTTTTCTAAATGCTTCTGCAGCCGCAAGTGCGGCTTTGGCACTGATACCAAATGCACTGTTTAGAGTCTTTGTAGACTCCATGGTTTTGGCATACTGTTCAACTAATCTTTGTTTTGCATCTTGTTCGTCTTTGGCGCCCATAGCGGCAGTAATAGCAAGATCGCCTGTTAGCTTTGCTTGTTCTTCATCAGTCATGCCCATTGAACGTGCGGCACGTGCGGCACGATCAACACTTTTGACTAGGTCTTTACCTAATGCATTACGTAAGGTGTTATTAAGATATCCACTACCATATTTCAAGCCACGACTTAGATTGCTTAAATTTTCTGCGGCTTCTTGGCTAGTAGCACCAAATGCTCTAAATGTTCCGTTGCTACTTTCAATTACTTTTATAAATTGCTGACCCAGGCCACTCATTAGCTTCATTGAAGTTACTGAGCCAACACTAAACTTACTTAGATCAGCAAACGCACCCATGTCGCCAGCTTGCTTGGCAAATTCTTGTAAGCCACCAAGTGCATAGCCAATTCCAGCCGCAATGCCTCCGGCAAATTTGCCAAATGTTGATCCCGTGTAATCTAAGCTAGATCCTAATCTGCTGAAGGCCCCACTTAGGTTTGCATTTTCCCCTATTAAGGTTTCGCCGAAATTTTTGAAAGCCTTGTTTGTGGCTTGTTGAACTTTCTGTGCTTCTTTTTGTTCTTTGGTTAGGTCTTCTTGTGCATCAACTGCGTCCTTGGCTGCTTTGGCTTGAGCGTCTGTTTGCTTGCCCAAATCTTTGATAGCCCGGGTCGCTTTTTTTACTTCGTCGCGATTGGCTTTTTCTGCTGGATCAACTGCCTTGGCACGGGGAACAGGACCATTTTTTGGGGTACCAGACGATGAGCTTTGAGAGCCGCCACGGCCAACAGAGCTTGACACGCTGTCTAGCTTGGATATCAATCTGTCGATTGCGTCAATTAGTGCTTTATCATCCATCTGGAGAAATTTGGTCCTTTAGCCGTTAAAACTGTACATAAATACATTTATGACACAGGTTCTATTACACCTATTTACCGTTAAGGATTAACTACATGGATAACTCAAACCCACTGAAACAAGCAATCAATGCGCCGCAACCTAACCCATTGGCGCAGTACTATCGCAAGCCCGGAACTTACATTGACCTTCCCAGTGGCGGCCGCTTTTACAAACTGACTCCAAAGTTAAGTGACACCAATGAACTTGCTGTTTATCCAATGACTGCAAAGGATGAATTGGCTCTTAAGAATCCTGATGCGTTGTTAAACGGTGAAGCACTAAAGCAAGTGATTGCTTCTGTATGTCCCGACATTAAAGACGTAAGTGAGATTCCTGCTCCGGATATTGACGCTATTTTGGTTGCTATGCGTATGACCAGTTATGGTGATGACATGGAGCTTGATGTCAATCACGGCTGCGAAGCAAGTGCTGGCCGAGCACAACGAGTTACTGTTGGATTAGGTAGTGTGCTATCAACATCACGTTCTATTCCCGAAGAGTTAGGTACTGTTACTTTAGCAAGTGGTGTTGTTGTTAGACTTCGACCATACACGCTTGATGCACAAAGTCGCTTGCTACGTGTACAATTTAATACCATGCGTTCTTTGCAAGGTGCTGAAGCAAATGAAAACAGCACCATTGAACAAAAAGCTGACATTGCAAATCGTGGTTACGATCAATTGGTAGTACTAAGTCAAGACATTCTTGCGGCCAGTATCATTTCAGTAACACTACCAGACGGCATTGAAGTTACTGACCGCAACCACATTCATGATTGGGTTAAGAACTTGGATCGTGCAAGCAATGAACGCTTAGACGAAGAAATCAAATCATTTGGCAAATATGGTATTACTCGCACACTTGAAGTAACTTGTGATCATTGCAAAAACAAGTTTACCACTGACATGCTGTTTGATCCCACAAGTTTTTTCAACGTCGGCTCTTGAGTCTAGGCCTCGATAGAGTAAAGATTAAACGCTTTATCGAGGGCATTGAAAACGAGTCAAGAGCCGTGATAAAGGAAGTTTCCATGTTAAGTGTTTGGGGTGGTATTAGCCCAGCAGAAATTTGGAACATGACTCACGAAGAAAGAATAGTACTCAGCGAAGTTATCAAAGAGCATACAGATATCATGTACGGCAAAAAGGGTATTGCTCGTCGTTAATGTTCATTTGTAAAGTATCTTGGTAGAGCGAATACTTCGCTCTTGAATTTCGTATCGCTACGCTCAACTCATTCAGTTTACTATAAACCTATTTTTTTAGATTTAACACGATTTTGTATGATACTTGTGTTGTTTCTTAACACATGAACTACATAATGAATACTTGACCTGATGCTTCAGTCACACTTAGCCGTTGCCGGCTAAGATTAACACTTGACCCGAAGTCCAATGCCACATTCAACTAAAGCAACTATTACTAGTTAGGGCGGTCACGCTGTACCCTTTTACACTCATCTTATTATGACGCTACAGTATGAATCTAGTTGAACTCACGCATACTGTATGTAGGATGTAATTGTCAACAGAGCCTACTCTTTATAGCTTTACGTATACTAAACCCAGATCTTTTCAAGCAAGTGATCTACGTCCTGTTAAGGATAGTGGTTTTAGTCTCTGCTACTGCACAGAAGTTCCTTCCCCAGCGCAACCCTAGTGCCTGGTTTTATGGGTGTCATAGTATCGGCGACACGAGCCTATCAGTAGTAAATGAGTCTGGGGGAGTTAGCGGTTTACGCAGGAAGTATAAGGATTTATCTGTTGTACAGATGAGTTAACCATGCAGTTAAAGTTTGTTCTTGATATGATTTTTATGTACTTTGAGTGAGATAATGCCGTTGTAGTAATCAGTGGATTCTAAAACTTTTCTATCAAATTGTTCTTTTGCTTCTATATACGAGCATACTGCTTTTGAGTTACAGTAATGTAGTATCTCTCTTTTAAATTTATCTGGGCCTAGTTGAGCTACGTCTGCCAAAAGTTCTACGCTTGAGCCATAATATGTTTGCCAGTCGGATTCGATTTTACTTTTAATCTTCTTCCGCTTCTTTGTACCATTTTTAAGTTTAACAACCTTGTATGTGGTCTTAGAAAACTTTGATAGCTTCTTGCCCACATACATTCGGTTATTAGTTAGGTTTGTGATTAAGTAAACAAACCCAACACAGTCATCGGGTAATGCGTCTACAACCTGTTCGTTGTAAAACCACATTACTTGGCTGCTAACGCTTCTTTCTCCGCTGTAATCTCTTTACGGCGTTCCTTGATAGCTTTAGACATTTCCTGTAGTGCCTTGCGAGCACGAGCAGCCGCAGCCTTTACGCCCTTGCCTGCAAACTTTTCGTTTTCAGCTTTGTATGCTTCAAACTGTTCCAATAAAATTTCATGATTTGTCATATTGTTCCTTTAATTTTCAATGACTTGTGTATCTGCTTCAAGCATAGTGAATCCATTTTCTTTGACAACCATAAGCACGTTATTCACTCTGCTTGCTAGTTCATCTCTATGCGAGATTAAGAAAATGTTACGATTCATTTCACGACCCATTGACTTTAGTACTGACATGGAGTGTTCGATACCTACACTGTCCATACCAGAGTCAACAAGTTCGTCAATAAACATCAAGTTCATTGGCTCTGTAAAACTCTCATACACATCTCTAAAACTCCAGCTCAATGCTAGAATTAAACGATTTCGTTCTCCTCGACTTAGATTATCAAAATCGAAACTTTGTCCTAACTGGCTGATATCAACTTCCAAGTCACTTTTAAATGTAACTTGGTGTGGTAGTTGTAGCTTGTCCAGATAGTAACCCAGTCTATGATTTAGGTATGCCAAGTTCTGCTCAATAATACGCTTTCGTACAAATGAGTCTTTGCTGGTTAGTAACTTTAACAAAAACTCTTGATGCTCAAGTAGCTTACTTACTCTGTTGATATCGTCCCAGCTGACCAGAGCTAGCGCAGTATTACGCATAGCTTCAATTTGTTCTTGATAAGGATCTTCTTCTTGAGCCTTTGCTTCAAGTTGTCGACGAATGTTTTCCAAATTGTTTTTGTGAGCAGCCGCATCAGCAACATCTTGATATTTTGTTTTTGGTCTATCGCCTAACGTACCAATGCTTCTTACAGCCATATCGGCTTGAGCCAAATAGCCGTGTTCTTCTCGAAGTGCGTTAACAGTCAGATCCACGGCTGCTTGTGCATCAGCAGTCATTTGGTCATGCTTTTCATCATGTACATCTTGCCCGCAACTGGGACACTGATGGGCCTTGATAGACTCAAGACTTTTCTGTGCAATAGCCAGTGCGTCTTGTAACTTCTTAACGTTGCTTTGTCTTGTTGCCAGTTCTTTATTGGCTAACTTTAGGCGACTTTCGTTATCCTTGTAAAGAGCTACGGCACGATGTGCTTCTAGCTCTGCTTCGATATCTGTATTTTCCAATTCAGTAATAGCAACTACCAAGGATGCAACATCTGAATCTTTCTTAGTGGACCAAACACGGCTTCGACGTTCTAGATCATCGATAGCAGATTGAACACGAGCATTGCTTTCTTGCAGGGCCTTGATACGTGACTCTTCGTCCTTGATGTCGTCTTTACTTTTCTTAATGTACTCGCGAAGGATCTCGGCTTTTTCACTTAGCTGTGTAATGCCCAGCAGTTCTTCAATAATGTCACGTTGATCACCACTCTTTAAACTTAAGAAAGGTTGTGTATAAGTATTCAGCGCAACCAAGTGCTTGAACATTTCAGCACTCATGCCAATGATATGTTCAATTGCTTTTTGTGTTTCGCGATTCTCGCCTTGTCCTTCATCGGTACCTGACTCATTGACTTCTTGGTCATCGACTAAGAATCGTAGTACATTAGGCTTGCGCCCACGTTCAATGCGATACTTGGCACCGTTCTTTTCAAACTCTACTGTGACCAACATGCCTTTGGTGTTAGTCTTGTTGATCAAGTTTTCTTTACGGATGTTGGTAAGAGCATTGCCGTAGATTGCATAGCTTAGTGCATTGACCATTGTAGTCTTGCCTACACCGTTACGAGCACCATCACCACCCAAGTCTAAGTTGTTGCCAAGCACAAGAGTCAACCCATGTTGATTCATGCGGAGTCCTTGGGTCACATTGCCCACACTCATGAAGTTTTTAATTGTTAGGTTGTTAAACTTAATCAAACTGTTAGTCCTTGGTAAATTTTTACAAGAATTTGTTTATCGATGACATCAGAGTCAATTGCTTGGATCTGATTGAGCACAATAGCATCTACAGATTCAAATTGAATCTCTCCGCCTTGCCACTCGGTTGCATGTTCTTCTTTCTTGCCCGGCACCAGTGCAAGCTCACGCATGTTATACGTTTCTGCCCACTGTTCCTTGATATATGTTGCTTCTTCATAGCTGATGTCCACGTCGATTGTGATGCGAGCAAACGTTTGCTCATCAAATAGTTCAGCATGACGATCAATTGCTTGAGTCAGTGTAAGTGTTTTAAATTTAGGTGCACCTGGCCATGTACGGAAGTCTGGTTCACCACCGTGCTCCAGGAACATACAGCCACGCTCGTCGTCCCATGCATCAGCGTAGTTGTGCGGGAAACAATTGCCCATGTACACAATGTTGCCTTTGCGCTGGCGCTTGTGGAAGTGTCCGCTAAAGACAAGTTCTTGATTAGGAAAGTGTCCAGCATTAACTCCACCATGGTCTGGCATTTCAACCATGGCGTTCATTTTAAAGTTAGGTAGCTCAAAGTGTCCAAACACATAACGACTTTTCAGCTTGGCCATCTTGGTCCATTCGTCACCTACCAGCCACGGGATGATAGTCATGTCGCCTACTGTTAACTGTTCGTCAACAAGTACGACATTGTCTAAGTGTTTGGCAAACGGCAGTGAGTTGATCTCACGCTTTTCACGATATGCCAAATCATGGTTGCCCATAATCAAGTATACCTTTTCAAAGTGCTCTGAAAGATACTTGACGTTTGATGTTGTATAGTTGAGTGTGCTAACATTAACAGTGGATCTGTTGTTATGCCAGTCACCAAGGAAGATGCATGTTTCAGCACCTTCTCGCTTGGCTTCTTCTACCATCCACTTGATAAAGTTTTCACAGTCGTTGTTGTGACTACGACTGTTGTTACGAAGTCCAAAATGGATGTCAGTGAAGCATACTGCTTTTTTAAATGATTGAGTCATCAGTTATTATAGCATTTCTGCTAACGTATGTCTACATCGAACCAGCTCATCCTTAATGAAAAGTTTTCGTTTCTTAAGAGTTTGGGCAACAGGAGTATCGTTTTGATGTTGCTCCTCGAGAATCACCAATTGCTTTTCGAGATTGTTGTGGTGAAACTCCAAATGATCAATGTGTCGTTTCAAACTGTCTGGATGTTGCATGTTTACTCCTTCTTTAAGAATTGTGCAAGCTCAGGTGCCTTCCAACCTAGAGGTTTTAGGACCTTGCCATCTTCACGCTTACGGACCTTGCCTGTTTCTTTGTCAATCTTGGCAAAGTTTGTGCTCATAACTTCTTTCCAACCGCCTTCGGCATCAAAGCCAGCTGAGTGAATAGCACCAATTGTAACAACCAGGATGTCTAATAGTGCATCTAACACTTCAACATCATCATGCGCTGCCAATGCATCCTTTAACTCTTGGTGTTCTTCTTCAATCAACTTCAAGTACATTTTGAATTGATTTACATCTGAGCCATCAACCTGTTGATCACAGGCTCGCATAAATTTCTCCTGGTCGCGGAATGGGTTTGTCATCATACTTCCTCGTTGTCTTCTAAAATAATTTCTGTTACTTCAATGTCTGCATCAATGTCAATGTCTGCATCAGCTTCTACTTCTGTATTGATTGCTACTTCTGTGTCGGCCTCGGCTGCTGGATCTTTAAGTGCATTAAATCTTTCAATGCCTTCTAAGTGGGCTTGTTGGCTTTCCATCTGACGTGTCCAGCTTGGCATTTGTCCCGAGTCTTGTAGCATGTCGTCACGAATGTCACGTTGGCGCTTTTCTACGTTAAGCACACGAGTAAATGAGTTGGTAACTGCGGCAGTGTAATAAGCAAATGGGTTTTGTGACTTGCCTTCGTCAAACTGAAGTGCAATTTGTGTAAGCTGAATCAATGCTTGTCCACGCATTTCATCTACATAACTGTAACCACGCCAGTTGCTTCGCAAGCTATAACGTTCGCATAGCTTTAAGAACATAGCACCAAGGCGGTTTGTAATCTGTCCATGGGTTACACAAAACTCTCCAGTTTCTAAATCACCTTTCCAATGACTGCGAAGCACTTCGCGCCAAGTGCCATCTTCGTTTTGAACAAAGTGCTTGAAAGGAGGAAAGTTTACTTTGCTTCTGTGATCAGCAATGCTCTTGGGATTGTTTTTACGACCAGGTTCAAGTGGAATATGTTCAAACGTCATCATTCGAACTACAAGATCAGTTACTGGAATCTTTTTAGGATTAACTTCAAATTGGTCTTGCTTGGGCTTGGTACTGGCTTTGCCTTTGGCAGCTTCCCATTCTGCAATGGCTGCTTGATATGCGGCTGCTTGCATCCTGGCTGCACGAGCTTCACGTGCTAAATTAACAGCACCTTCGGGACAAGTTTTGGTTTTGCGATTATGAAAACTCTTTAATTCGGTTACAATGTAATCATACTGCTCAAATTCCTTGCTTTCTTTCCAGCAGTAGCTCATTTTACTTGCATGGATCGCGGCTAAAATATCTTTGTTTTTTAGGTAAATGGTTGTTGTTTTTTCTGACACGTATAGTCTCCTTATATCAAGTATAGCATAAAGTACACGAGCTTGTCAACGGTAATATACCTACTTTATAGAAACGGTAAATAGGTATGGAGAAACTTTTAATGAAGATCAATGAGCTAAATTCCCGCATAGTTGCAGTGTACGCTGGACGCTTCCATCCGTTCCACCATGGACACGCTGAAGTGTTTCGTGAACTCGCCGGCAAGTTTGGCATCAACAATACTTACATCACCAGCAGTGGCAAGGTAGAGCCAGAAAAGAGCCCATTTAGCTTTGCTGAAAAGGCGTTAATGATGCAGGCTGCTGGAGTACCAAAAAAGAACATTGTAGAAGAAGCAGTACCATATGCACCTGTCAACCTGCCTTCTAAATTGGGACTTGACCCAAACAAAGACGTTATGGTTTTTGGCGTAGGTCAAAAGGACATGGCTGAAGATCCACGTTTTGCGTTCAAGCCACTAAAAGATGGCAGTCCAAGTTACTTCCAACCATACACTGGTAAAAATTTAATGCCATTCAGCAATGCAAAAAATGCTGATGGTACCCGTGCTGGTCACGGGTATGTTATTCCTGTACGTGATGTACAGTTTAGCATCGCTGGTCAAACAATCAATAGTGCAAGTCAAATTAGAAACTTGTACAAAGCCGCTGACGATGAGGGTCGTGTAGCAATTTTACACGAGCTATACCCTAATGGTGGCGCCTTAATTGACAAGATTAAACGCATCTTTGATGCTAAGTTAGGATAAGCCGTGGCAAATTTAGAAAGCAAAGTCACCATTGAGTTTAAAGCATTTGCTGAAATGGGAACAACTGATGAAAGTGGCCGCAGAAATGGCGAAAATGATAGCCGTGTGCCTGCAAATGCAAATAAAGAGCCTGGCAAACAACATATCTTGGTATGGCCAAGTACTCCTAAGATTGCACAGTCAATTGAAGTAAACTACAGTACTTGGGAATTGCAACATACCAACTATCAGCCCAGCGCATTTGGTAATCGTTCAACTCCAGTGGTGACTATTAGTGGACCTTGGTTTAGCCGTAACGAAGAAGAAGCAAAGAAAACATTAACTGCTATTCACTTGTTGCGTAGTGCAACTAGCATGTTCTACGGTCGCGAAGATAAAAACAAAGGAACACCTCCACCAATTGGTCGACTAAATGCACACGGTTTGTATGCAAATACTCCAGTGGTGGTAAAAACTTTTCAATATGATTATCCCAACGATGTTGACTACATCACAGTTGATATGTTTAACGGAAAACAATCAGTGCCAGTGCTGTTTGAAATGAGTGTTAGTTTGATTGTTCAAATTAATGCAGTAGAAGCAGTCAAGGAATATACCCTTGAAAACTTTTATACTGGCAAGCTATTAGGAAACGGATACATTTAAAATGGCAACCACTGGAAAGAACCAATACGCTAACACACCAATTCGAGATTTTTATCTTGATTTGGCCAAGATGCCAACAGCGGCAGACATCACAGCAGGTAAAGTTACAGAAACAATTGTAGTGGGGCCAAAATATCAACACCGTCCAGATTTACTAAGTTACTCCCTTTACGGCAACAGCAGTTACTGGTGGGTGATTGCTCTTATCAATCGTAACCAACTGCAAGATCCCGTTAGAGATTTAAAAACAGGAATGGTACTTAGAGTACTCAACAAAGCAGACATTGTCGGAGTAGTTTAATGGCTTCTAAACCTACGTACAACGATAATATCGGCTTACCTGATATTCACTATAATCCTCTTCAGGACTATCGCAACGTAACATATAATACTCGCTTGACCATGATGCCAGTGGCCGAAGCAACAAAGTCTCGTATTGACAGAAGCTATGATTACAAAAAAGGTATCATATTATGGGAAACTGGTGGCGCTGGTACAGTATATCTTGAAGAACTAACAATGGAATGTGTAGGTGCTGGTAATAAGACTGGCAACTATGTAACACAGCTACCAATCAACTTCAAAGGCAAAGTAGTCGAACCGCTTGGTGGCCGCTTTATGGAATCGCTGAGCTTGGCTGCAATGGATTTGGGTTACAAAAGCAACGATGGCGTGTATCTATTTGAAATATCCTTCACTGGATTTAACACTGACTCTGACTTGCCAGAAGTATGCAAAGGTTGGGAAGGCGAAGATCTTATCTTTCGATGGTATGTTAGATTAAACGAACTAAACATGCAACTTGATTACAAAGGCAGCACCTACGACTTTGAATTTATAAGCTCGCATTCAATAGACACAGATTATACTATCTTAGAAGATGGATTTAGAATGATAGGCTCGCCAGAAACAATTGGAAGTTTTTGTAAAGAATTAGCCGATGCATTAAACCTAAGAGAAAAAGAACACGTTGAAGCAGGACTACGTTGCATTCCGCACAAGTACGTGATCACTGCACACAAGGACATTGCAAACTTAAAAGTAAAAAAAGGATTTTGGTCACGCCAAACATTCAGTTGGTTAATAGGCCGCGGCGAAATACAAGGCAAGCCGGGGCAACTTATTCAAACATTTATTCTGGGCGCAATTGCCAACAGCGAAGAAATGCTAAAGCACCTGCATCGTATTCCGGACAAAAAGGATTACAACAGCAACGACACCAAGCCAGGCAAATCTGAGTTCGTTATACGTAACGTTGCTGTAATTCCAGGATACAAGGATGTAGAAGAAAATAAGTCGTATGCGTTTGATCCCAAGTTAGGAAGTTCTGCAAAAGAGATTCACTTCTTTATTACAACCAAAGAAGATCCTAGAAATATTATTAGTCCTCAAGAGTATAAGGATGCACAAGATCCTGCGGAGCGTAACAAGCGTGTCGACAACTGGATTAAAAAAGGTCTATTGAGAAAAGTTTATAAGTGGATTTACACTGGAGAAAACTCTGAAGTTATCAACACAAACATAAAACTTGATTACATGTGGCGTAACGTTAGACCAATTTGGGTCAATGCCGCTGATGGTAAGCCAATTGCTGCATCAGGAACTGCATCAACGGCCAAAGAAAAAACACCAGCAGCCGGAGCCAAAGCAATTACCTGCAATGATGCCAAGTCAGTTGGCACAGCACAGCAACGAGTGGCAGCAACGTATGCAGAAGATGCAGAGTGGGATCCGGTATCAGGTAAGCTCGCTCCCAGAGAAGGCTGGTACCCCCACATGCCACAATTTTATCACATGAATACTGGTCTTACTCAGCAACAGCAACAAGGCACAGTGTCTAAAGAGAACGCAAACGAGTATAGTGTGTATAGACAAATTGGTGCAAACTTATCAGGTAGCGGCGAGATGGTAACATTGAATCTCGAAGTAGTTGGAGATCCTTATTGGTTGATGCAAATTCCCGGTACTCCTGGCAAACCGCCATGGGAAGAAGACGTATGGGAATACGAAAAGGAACAACTAACAGAAGATCAAATGGCTGAGAAGCGAAAGAAAACAGCAACACATACTTGGTTGCCATTTATCTACTTTGAAGCCAGGGTTCCATCTGCAACAAATAACAACATCACAGACACCATGAAGTTACGAGAGTCTGACGCTATCAGCGGAGTATACTTTACTGTTAAATTAGTGAACAAATTTACCAAAGGTAAGTTTACCACTTCGCTGGAATGTGCAAGAGAACCATTGTCTAATCCTTGGACTGGAAGAGCTAAGCCTGCAAACAGTACCCCAGGTTCAAGCCCAGGTAGCGCATCGTCAACTGGACCTAATAATGCAGGTACTACAGGTCCCGGCACTAACTGGCAACAAAGCGGTGGCGCAGTAACAGGTGGAGGTGCCGCAGTAGGTAATCCTAATTTAGGTAGACGCAGTGGAGCAACAGATAGTCAGCCAACTGTACCAACAGGGCCAGGTGGTGAATATACTCCAGCGGAAGCAACTCGCGAAGCAAATAGATTGAATAGAATACAACAACAAAGAGTAGCATCTGGTGCTACAACAACAGTAATTGGACAAGTTCCAAGAACTCCTTAACAGGAATATAAATGAAAGCAAATAACACAGGCGGAAGTATCGGCGGAGGAACAGGTGCAGTTGGCAGTAAGATGCAGGGGGTCTTCATTGGCAAAGTGAAAGACAATATTGATCCTGATGGCCTAGGTAGATTACGTGTATGGATTCCGCAGTTGAGTAACGCTGCCGAGTCAAATAAGCAAAGCTGGTTTACGGTACGTTACTGTCCTCCTTTTGCTGGGGCAACAAATACACAAAATGAATCACAAGCCAAGGACGCTACCAAGTACGCACAAACAAATCAAAGCTATGGCATGTGGATGGTGCCACCAGATAAAAACGTACAAGTTATTTGTAGCTTTATCAATGGAGAATTGAATCAAGGCATTTGGTGGGCATGTTTGCCACACGATGGTCACACTCATGCATTACCAGCTATAGCGTCAGGCACAACGCATGACGGGGAAACAGCGCCACTTGCTGAACGTAATCGTTACAATTCAAAAGACCCAGACGCAGAACGCAGACCTAAGCACCCGCTTAATAACGTAATTCGTCGTCAAGGTTTAGAAAAAGACAAACGCCGTGGTCATATCAATGCTGGACCTTTCAGAAACAAAGAAAAACACACAGGTTTGGGGTACGGCATTTTAACACCAGGTCAGCATCAATTTGTAATGGACGATGGTGAGGAATTTAAGAACGGCCAAATTAGACTTCGCACTGCCTCTGGTAACACTTTTATCATGGACAATGACGAAGGCTTCATTTACTTTATTAACGCAACAGGCAATGCCTGGATGCAGTTAGACAAAGAAGGTAACGTGGATGTTTATGCTGGTGGTTCATTTAGTGTAAATGCCGTAGAAAGTATTAACCTTCGTGCTGGCAATAACATCAACATGGACGCTGGCAATAACATCAATGCTGCCGCAGCCAACAACGTTGAAGTAGAAGCATGTCAAGTGTTTAATGCCACTGGTACAACTGGTATGAAGTTAAGCACTGGACAAAACATGAATATTCTTGCTGACAGCCAATTTAAAATGACAGCTCAGCGTATTGATTTAAATGGTCCCGAAGCAGAACGTGCAACATTACCAACGCCAAACAGCTTGGTAACAAATGCAACAGTGGGCAAAAGTATTGCTGGCCGCGTACCCGAAGCTGAGCCTTATGGTGGACACGTTAGTAAAGGGGGTGAGCAACCTACTGTAGTAACAGGAGCCGCCCCAATTGACGATCCTGTAATCGCTCCAGCGCCTGAAAGTTATGAAGATAAACCTGCCCCAGAAGATACTGATGCAATTGCTTGCGTTCCAGAGCCAACAAAGGGTGTGTTAAGCGACGAAGGCTTTAAGATTTTAAAAAGCCGTGAAGCATACTGCGGTATCATGTACAGTGACTATCAAGGTTACAGTATTGGATATGGTATTCGACTAGATATTTTTGGTCCCGGTGGTGGCGGCAAAATTGATGAAAACTTGAAACAAGCATTGTTAGCTGGCCCAAGCGAACCAGAAGCACGTTTAGCAAGTCGTCAAATTATTGACCGTGAAAATACACCCCGTGTAATGCGAGCCCTTGAAAAAGCCAAGAGCAGTGCTGGCAAAACAGTTTGTATTACACAGTCACAAATTGATGCGTTGATTATGGCATCATACGGTAGTCCAGCTAGTGCAGATAAAATGGCACAAGCACTGGTCCAAGCAGCCGCTGCCACTGCTGATGGCAAAGCTACTAACGAAGATATTGCTCGAATTTGGGCTAACACCCCTTATAACAACAGCAGTAATATTCGTAATAGTGATGCCAGATATGCAATGACTGGAAAGCCAAATGCCGATACGCGAGTAATGGAGCCTGGCCAGTTAATGAGCGAAGGTATTAAACGAGATTTATCTCGATTAAAGAACAACAAAGTTCAACTCCCAGATACAGCAGGCTGGCGCGGCCCTTATGGTAACGGTGGTGCAACAGGAACAAGAGTTGACAACACCTACGGAAAACCAACACCGCAACACTTGGCCCAATGGGAAAGAAGCTACTATCTAAATACAGGATCTGTTCCATACGGCAGCAATTTGACCGCAGAACAACTGCGAGACAAGTACGGTTCACCGCATACTGGAAGCAATAATCCTCCAGGAACACCGTCAGCTGGCTCAGCATCTATTAGTAATGTAGGATAAGATAAAACCCAGCTTAATAAAACTTGGTAAATAGGTGTATGCCAAGTTACAAATCAAAATTTCGAGGGTACAGCTCAATTGGGACTACTTTTTTAAATCCAGTCCTATATGACCTTGCCCTTGCTAAACAAGACTTATTAAACCATTTTCACACTCGCAAAGGCGAGCGTATTATGATGCCCGAATTTGGCAGCATAGTATGGGATATGCTTTTTGAACCATTAGACGACTACACTATCAACTTAATTGATGCAGATGTACGTTCGATCATCAAAAGTGATCCAAGATGGTTACTACAAAGCGTAGCAATTAGCGAAGAGCCAAATGCACTTAACATTGAAGTTACAGTGACATATTTGCCATCAGACGAAGAAGTAATACTACCATTGGTATACGATAAAGGAACGAACACATTATGAGCCAGACACGACGCCTAGGACAGTTAAATGCCGCGGAAAGCTGGCTGAACAATTATCGTTATCTAGTAAACGCAGACTTCAAAGCGTATGATTTTGAAAGTCTACGTGCCGCATTGCTAGATCACATTCAGTTAAACTACCCCGAAGATTTCAACGATTTTATCAACTCAAGTGAGTATGTTGCGCTAGTTGACTTAATGGCTTTTATGGGTCAGAATTTGTCTTTCCGTGCAGATTTAAACTTGCGCGAAACATTCTTAGAAACAGCAGAAGTTCGCGGCAACGTATTAAGCATTGCCCGTCAACTTGGTTACAAGCCTTTCCGCAATGGCGCAGCCAATGGCTTTTTGAAGATTACTTCAGTAACCACCACGCAAGAATTATATGACAGCAAGGGCACAAACTTAGCAGGCAAGACTATTGTGTGGGCTGATCCTTTAAATTTGGATTTCAATGAACAATTTTCGTTAATTCTAAATCAAGCCTTGAACAAATCAAACCCCATTGGCCGTCCAGTGAGTTCAATCTCTGCCAACGGTGCCACACGACAAATTTATGAACTTGATCAACCTGACACACGTACAATGGTTGAGTCATTTTCATTAACAGCACGAAACAACAACAGCTACCCTTGTGAATTAGTGCCTGTAACAATTGACACTACTACAGAACTTGCAACAGAAAATACACCAAACCCATATGGTCGTCAAACAGTACTGTTCAATAACGACGGCACTGGCTATGGCTCTGGTAGTAATGGCTGGTTCTTTATGTTCAAGCAAGGAACATTAAAATTTGAAGACTTTGTATTAAACACACGAGTAGAAAATCGAATCATTGACCTTCAAGGTAACAACATCAATGAAAATGATATCTGGGTACAGAGCATTAACTCATTGGGACAAGTGCTTGAAGAATGGACTCAAGTTCCTAATACCAACAACAAAAACATTGTGTTCAATGCAGTAGCTAAAGACGTACGAAAAGTGTATGAAGTTATTACTCGCGAAAATGATTCAGTATCATTGAAGTTTGGCGACGATATCTTTGCAGACATTCCTACAGGTAACATTCGTGTATGGTATCGTGAAAGTGCTAATGAAACATTAACAATTTCTCCTAACGATGTTGCAGGTTTAGAAATGTCAGTTCGATTCGTTGATGGTACATCAACTGAACAAGACTTAACTGTAACGCTTGAACTATCAGTACCTGCGTCAAGCACCGCTGGCGAAACACTAGAGCAAATTAAAAATCGTGCAAGTCGTACAAGTGCAAGTCAAGACCGTATGATTACTGCTTCTGACTATAACATTTATCCTGAAGGTAAAGTAAGCGGAGTTGACAAGATCAAAGCAGTCAATAGAACACACGCTGGCCAAAGCGTTTATGCTGACTTGTCTGATCCAACAGGTACATATCGTCCTGTTATTACATTTGCCGACGACGGCTTCATCTATGAAACAGAAGTAATTACTGCTACTACAAAAGATTCATTAGTGGGTCCACAAGAAATATTGTCTTGGGTTGAAAACAGTTTATTAAATCGTCACTTGCATCAATTGTACTACAAGAAGTATACACCAGTATTGCCTCCTACAGGCACAACAGTCAATTGGGTAACAGTAAACTCTGGCAACGCAACTACAACTGGTTATTTTTCAACTAATGGCAGCAGTGTGCCGTTGAGAATCGGAAGAGGAAATCCTGACATTAAATTTAGAACCATTGGCAAGAACAGCTTGGTAAAAACCACTGGCGGCAAGTGGAGTCGTGTATTAGACGTATACCGCGAAGGTTTGGGTGTCAGTGATAATGATGGCAACAACACTGGTCTACGTGCAAACGGTCAAGGCTCTGTGTTTTTAAATTCTATTTTGACATCTACACAAGTTGAATCATGGTTCCCATCCTTGCGTACAATTTTCACACCAACTGAGCAAAGAGAAATCCTTGCTGAAATTCGTGCGGCACGCAGCTTTGGCTTGAAGTATGTAAACACTTCAACACAACCAGATCGTTGGAAAATTATTCCAGTAGACTCAGTTATTACTACAGGCAATCTTGTAGCACCAACAGAACAAAATTCTAATTCCGGAGCCAACTGGTTGGTTAGACTAGAATACGATACTACAACAGGTTCGTGGACATTGTACACACGTAATGACCAAACAGTGTTTGGCAGTGTTGATCAGTTGACATTCCACAATCAACGTTTTGGTTCCACAGTGGATTCATCATCTAAGAGAATTTTAAAAGACACAGTCAAGTTCTTGAAGCAAAACGGTCTTGACACAGAATTGTCATTGGATGTTGCTGACTACTTTAAACTCGACGATGGCAGATATGATCCAACTCGTGTTATGTTATTACTGCCAGGATTGAATGAAAACTTAGCACCAAACGATCCTGATGTTATTAGCAAATTGATTACAGGCAACGAGCAGTTTGAAAAGGTACAGTTTGTTGACACTAAAGGCCAATACACATTAAAGCCAACTGATTCAGCGGGCATATTGTTGCCTGGCCGTAAGAACCTAAAGGTACAAAATACTCACGTACCATTAAGAGATAACAGAGTTGACGCTTCGACTACAAACATCATTGACATGTATGTGCTAACATCTAACTACAATAGTGCATACCGTGCTTGGGTCAATAGCGGAGCAAACGAATCAACTAAGCCACTGCCACTGACTTCATATGGATTAGAAAAGCTAATGAGTTCGATTGTTCCTTATAAGAGTATCAGTGACAGCATTATTTTCCATCCGGTCAATTACAAAGTTATCTTTGGTAAAAATGCTGATGCTAGAAACCAAGTCACAATTCGTATCACCAAAAGCGATACCACAAGAGTTAGTGATGCTGAAATTCGCAGTCGAGTAATCACTGCAATCAATCAATACTTCAATGTTGACAATTGGGACTTTGGCGAGACATTTTATTTCACAGACATGGCAGCTTGGATACATAAGTCGTTGGGCGGAATTATCAGTAGCATTGTGTTGGTACCTAAGCAAAAGCAGTTGACCAGCAATGACTTATTCCAAATTCCATGTGAAGACGATGAGATTTTTATCAGTAGTGCAACGGTAAATGACGTTGAAGTTGTTTCAAATTAATAAGGCAAAGTAATGGCAAAAGATCCAAAAAAATTAAATCCTGAAGATCCCTACAGCAAGACATATCCAGGGCAGGATTTAAACACAGGCGTAGCTCCAACTGCAACTGATTTACTACCTACGATTTTTAGAACTGAAACAAACAAAAAAGTTCTAAGTGCTGTATTTGAGAATTTGTTTCAGCCAAGTTCAATTGAAACTTTAAACTATGCAGTTGGCCGCAACAGAACCAAATTTACAGGTTTAGATTATTTGCCACACCCAGTTGCTCGTAGACAGCTTGAAACTGGCTTGGTGTTATTTGATGACACTGGAGCGTCTGTGCTTACAGCCGACGACATTGCAACAGCTTGGGATTTAAACGACAGAACTAACGAAACAGCAGAACCAGTTAGCATTTTAGATTTGCCAATTGATCCGGACAAGTTTTTAAATTGGTCAAACTATTACTGGATTGAAGAACGTATGCCAGTAGTGTTCTTGACCAGCGGAGACAATGAGTCAATGAATGTACAAGCAGACATCATTGGCAAAAAGTATTACACTACCCCAACTCAAGCCAATGGTCGTAGCTTACAATTTAAAAATGGCATGCGAGTAGTATTCCACCAACATCCAAATCATGCTAACATCGCAGGCGACTTAGATTTAGACTTATTGACCGACGGAACTGATCAGCTTCAAATGGATTATGAATTTGTCAATTACGACAAAGGTCTAATTGGTGTTTCAGTAGACGGTGTTATTTTAACTCAAGGGGTTGAGTACTACATTTCCGGGAACCACATAATGTGGTTGACTGCGTTTGACGCATTGAAACCTGTGCATGTACATGCTCCTAACTTTTATATTACCCTCGACGAAGAAATTAGACTACGTTCTTGGTTAGTACACGGTGTAGGTACCGAAGAAGGTATTCAGTTACTAGGACTGCACTCACAATTTACCAACACAGTTTATAGCAAACTGTCAAACGCACTATGGGACCAATCAGCTGTACCATGGGATCGTGTAGAGTGGGATGGCTTTATTCCGGGTATTAACCCTAAGGAATACATCCTACAAGAACCTGGCGCTCGCAACAGAAATGCACACAGTAGAACCAATTGCTGGTTCCACAAATCGACAATCCAAACTACTGTAGACTTCCTTGGTATTGAGTTTAGTGATATTGCCAAAGACAACAGCCAAGCCCTGCGCCCAATTGTTGAATTTGAAAACAGTCTTGAGTTGTACAATCATGGTGTGCGTTACAGAGCATGGCCAACATTCATGGTCAATGAGCTTAATGTAAGCGTTCCTGACTTCTTTAATCTGCCATTGGTTGACAACAACACTACAACGTTGAATCAAAGATACATGTCTTTGTTGGCTAAACTTGATAGACCAGTAGACATCATTGTACAAACACAAATTGGTGCTAATTTAAAGTTGGCACTAAATGCATCGTCTATTCCTCAAGCCGAGCTTAACAAAATTTTAGCAAACCTTGACAGAGATAATGCAGCCGGTAGAATCCCAAAGTATGCAGTTTACAAAATAACTGGCAATACCATCACTTGGATTAAAAATCCACCTGCATCAAATTGGTCTATCACTTACAGAGTGTCGGGTGTGCTATTGTCAGCCTTGCGTATTCTATGGCTAACAAAAGATTCAAACGTTAACACAATTTTAAACATTAAAAATGACGGAATCAAAACAACTAGTGCTTCTAAAGAATCTGCCCGTGATGGTGATGCAGTTGTAATTAACGTAACGTCATCTGCTGATCAGCATTACCTTAAAGAGTATCACTGGAAGAACGGTGTAGCAGTTCCTGCAACGTTCCGTACTACTGCAATCCAACAGCCAGTGTTTGAAATCTACAGTCGTGATGGAGTTAAGCTAAGTTCTAACACTAGAATTAAACCTTCAATCGTTAACAGCAACATCATTAAGATTAAATCAGGCACATACTTTGACGACGAGTCAGGTTATAGTCTTGAGTTTTTACCAACACAGTTTACACAGTTAAGTCCCGACAACTCTGCG